>ERZ1292623.2548-Hain-H51-01um-R1-2548-length-16190-cov-8_pt1 | contig 16190 bp, 17 predicted proteins | sample MGYA00564398_ERZ1292623 | MGnify/ENA primary metagenome ERZ1292623 (study PRJEB36523, sample SAMEA6512633) | groundwater metagenome | collected 2019-01-07 | study: AquaDiva: Metagenomics assemblies of 32 groundwater samples | reverse complement strand
ACGGTCTGTCACGTTCACGACAATTATAACATACAAGGGACAGGGTGAGGGGTAAGAGGAGAACCATGACACAAATAATAGAAGCAAAAAAAGGCAGTATAACAAAAGAGATGACAGAGGTTGCAAAGGCAGAGGGCATTACGCCTGAAGAGATACAGAAGGGCATTGCTGAAGGAAATATTGTCATCTGCAAGAACAGAGTCCATAAGATTGAACCGCTCGGCATTGGCAAAGGCCTGCGCACAAAGATAAATGCAAACATAGGAACATCAAAGGACTACAATGACATTAAAAGAGAGATAGAGAAGCTTAGGGTTGCAATAGAGGCAGGCGCAGATGCAGTCATGGACCTGAGCACAGGCGGTGATATAAAGGCAATCCGTTCACAGATACTGAAGAATTCCTCTGTTGCCATTGGCACAGTGCCAATCTATCAGGCAATGGTAGAGGCAGGCGAAAGGCATGGAAACATTGCAAAGATGACAGAGGATGATTTATTTGGTATTATTGAAGAACAGGCAGAAGAAGGCGTAGACTTTGTTACTGTCCACTGCGGCGTTACCTTAAAGACATTACAGGTTCTAAAAGGTGAAGGACGGCATCTTGACATTGTAAGCAGGGGCGGCGCGCTGCTTGTTGAATGGATGATATATAATGGAAAGGAAAATCCATTATATAAGGATTATGGAAGGCTGCTTGAGATCGCAAAGAAATATGATTTGGTATTATCATTAGGCGACGGCCTTCGCCCCGGCTGCCTTGCTGATGCAACTGACAGGGCGCAGATAAATGAGCTTATAACGCTCGGCGAGCTTACAGAGATTGCATGGAAAGATGGCGTTCAGGTGATGATAGAGGGCCCTGGGCATGTGCCGATAAATCAGGTAGTGACAAATGTGAAGATACAAAAAGAACTGTGCAAGGGCGCGCCGTTTTATGTATTAGGCCCCCTTGTAACAGATATTGCGCCGGGTTATGACCATATTACATCTGCAATTGGCGGCGCTATTGCTGCATCTGCTGGCGCAGATTTTCTATGCTATGTAACACCGTCAGAGCACTTGCGCTTGCCGACAGTGGAGGATGTTAAAGAAGGTGTAATTGCATCAAAGATTGCAGCGCATGCAGCAGACATTGCAAAGGGAGTAAAGGGTGCGATTGACAGGGATATAGAAATGGCAAAGGCAAGAAAGAGGCTTGACTGGGAGGCGCAGATAAACCTGTCTGTTGACCCTGAAAAAGCAAGAAGATTAAGAACAGAGGGAAAACCCTCTGATGATACGGTCTGCTCCATGTGCGGCGAATATTGCGCTATAAAGGTGGTAAATGAATATCTTAAAAAATAAATTTATTGTTTCTATATTTATTTCTTTCCTATTTGCCTTTAGCCTTTCACCTTTAGCCTTTAGCCTTGACTCATCTATCAAAGCCTCTTTCAAACCAGAAAAGGTAAAACAGGGGGATATACTCCTTGTTACAGTAAAGGCAAATCCCGGGGCATATAAAATATCTGGAACTTTTTTAGATAAGCCTGTCTATTTCTATGCTGATTCTAATAAAAACAGCTACGCAGCATTGATTGGCATTGATATGAATACAGAACCAGGTATGTATACACTCTCGCTCATACTTGAAGAAGAAACAAATCCACCCCCCTTTAATTCCCCCCTTGCTAAGGGGGAAGATAGAGGGGTTAAAGGGGGGAAGGGGGGATTATCAAATGAAAAAGGCAGGAAGATAAAAAAGAACTACAAAATAAAGGTAAGGCCTGTTAAGTTTGGGTTACAGAGATTAACCCTTCCAAAAGAGATGGTGGAGTTAGATGAAGAAACCTTAAAAAGGGTGAAAGCTGAGCAGGAAAAGATTGGAAAGGTGTGGAATATTTTTACAGAGGAATATCTCTGGGAAGGAAATTTTATTTCGCCTGCAGAGGGGGAGGTATCCAGCAACTTTGGTTTAAGAAGGATAATTAATGGCGAACCGAGGAACCCGCATAATGGCATTGACTTTGCTGCTCCTGAGGGCGCTCCTGTCTATGCGCCAAATCACGGCAGGGTAGTGTTTGTTGATGAACAATTCTTCAGCGGAAAAAGCCTTGTCATTGACCACGGTTTTGGCCTCTTTACAATGTATTTTCACCTTTCAGAGATATTGGTTGAAGCCAGCGGGGAAATAAAAAAAGGACAGCTCATTGCAAAGGTTGGCAAGAGCGGAAGGGCAACAGGCCCGCACCTGCACTGGGGTATGAGGCTCAACGGCGCAAAAGTAAACCCAATTTCTATTGTAAACCTGCCGCTGGAGTAATGGCAAACAGCCGTTCGGCTTTACTAATTCCTTGCAAGTTAATAAAGTTTATTCTATAATTTGTTTTGAGGAACAATATCTATCTTGCTTCAATTTGTTATGAAAAGGAGGCTTTAAAATGCCTGCAACCTTAGAAGATAAAAAAGTAAGTGATATGACTGTCGGAGAATTAAAATCTCTAATAAGAGATGCAATTAATGAGCTAATAGACCCTGATTATGGACTTGAATTAAGGCCTGAGATTGAAGAAGGCTTACGGGAATCAATGAAGCAAATGGAAAGAGGCGAGGGCATTCCACTTGAAGAAGTGAAAAAGCAGTTAGGGCTTAAATAATGTATCAAGTAATTGTCCTGCCAAAGGCTTTACCTGACCTCAAAAATCTTGATAAAGCAATTGCGCAACGAATTGCAGACAAACTTACTTGGCTATCAGGAAATGCTGAAACAGTAATGCCATTGCCCCTTAAAGGTTCTTTTTCAGGATTATATAAACTTAAAGTTGGTGATTGGCGGGTAATTTATGAGATTAATCATAATAATAAGACTGTAGCTGTTCATAAAGTCGGCCATAGAAGCGAGGTTTATAAATGAGATTATTATTAATAAAGTCTAAGTTTATTTCTTTTTCTATTTTATTTTTTATCATTGTTGCTTCTGCCTCCTGCTCAAAGGCAGTCAAGCCGTCAGAGGACATTGTAAGGATAAAGGCTATATTGAATAGTGTTACAAAGCTGCAGGATAAGTATAAAGGAAAGGACTTTGGTGATTTTATGGCTATTGTCTCTCCAAAGTATAATGCCTCTTTTAAAAATGCGGTTGAAAAGGCAATGACAGAGTCTGATGAGATTGACCTTGCAATTTATGTTGATAGAATAGACATGGACAAGGACAGCGCAAGGGTAAACCTCCACTGGGAAGGGACATGGAAAAAAGGCGGAAAACCGATTAACAATAACGGCAATTCAGTGTTTGCCTTTTCAAATGAAGCAGAGCCAAAGCTGACTGGCATTGCAGGAAGCAATCCATTTGAGCTTTATTCTATAAGCAGCGCCCCGCCTGAAAGAGGCAATTAATACCAACGCCTTTACCCCCTCCCCCTCCTCTATTCCCTATAATTCCTTATTTTCCTCTCCTACAGCAGAAGTTTTATTGAATAATTATGGCTTGTATGGTATATATTTGCTGTTAGCGTTGGATTTAAAATCGGAGAAATAATGGATGCTATTGTTCCAATAGAGATGATTGAAAGAAAAATCTATTTGATTCGTGGGCAAAAGGTAATGTTGGACAGCGATCTTGCTGAGCTTTATGGTGTTTCGACAAAAGTGCTTATACAAGCCGTCAAACGCAACATAAAACGTTTCCCATCAGATTTCATGTTTCAATTGAAAAATCAAGAGGTTATAAACTTGAGGTCACAAATTGTGACCTCAAGTTTGGAGCATGGAGGCAGAAGATACCTTCCTTATGTCTTTACCGAGCAGGGTGTTGCCATGCTCTCCAGTGTTTTGAACAGTGAAAGGGCAGTTGAGGTGAACATTCTTATCATCCGAGCTTTTGTTAAACTGAGGGAAATGATAGCTTCAAATAAAGAGCTTGCTAAAAGACTGGATGAACTTGAAAAGAAATACGATGCACAGTTCAAGGTTGTTTTTGATACTATAAGACAGCTAATGGCACCACCGGAAACCAAGAAAAGAAAAATAGGCTTCATTGTCAGCGAGCGCAGAGTAAAGTATAGAATACATAGCCGCAGAGCTGTTAAAAGCTAAGCTCGGTTTACTTTTCCCTCTCCCCTTGCGCCAGTCCTCCGCAGTAGCTCTACTACGGAGGATGGAGGAGAGGGAAAGGGTGAGGGGTAATAAAAACAATCCTCTTTCTCTATTAAAAAAGACGGAAATGTGGTATAAAAGAGCAGCCAAAAGGTTATTTATAATTGAACTGTGAGTAGTTTTAGGCCAAGAGAAGTTGTCTTGTTGGACAATAATTTATGAGTGAAAACCAGAATAATTATGCCTTCATAGACAGCCAGAATGTAAACCTTGCAATTCGTGACCAGGGGTGGATTCTTGATTTTAGACGCTTTAGAAAATATCTTGAGGATAAATACAATATTAGCAAGGCCTTCATTTTTATCGGATATATTAATACGAACCAGAACCTATATACATCGCTGCAGAAAGACGGGTATATTCTTGTTTTTAAGCCAACCCTGCATTTGCCAGATGGTAAGGCAAAAGGCAATGTTGATGCAGAATTAGTGCTCCACACGATGATAGAATATCCAAATTACGACAAAGCCCTTATTGTTTCAGGAGACGGTGACTTTTATTGCCTCGTGGATTATCTCAAGAGAGAAGATAAGTTGTTGAAATTAATGATTCCTAACAGGAACCGTTATTCATCGCTGCTCAGGAAGTTTACTCAGGAAATTGTTTTTATGAATGATTTAAGGGGCAAATTAGAGTATAAAAAGCAATAAAAAAGAGGCATTACCGCGGGACGGAACCCTTTGGATAGCCTCTCATCGTGATTCTAAATATATTATAACATATTATATTTTTCAGTCAAGCGGTTATTTGAAAAGCATAGGACAATGTGGAGGATGGAGTAATGCCGGAGCAGACGAAACTTTTCATCTGGAATAATCAGAATCTGTTTTCAAATAACTACCTTGAACATCGGTTGCCAATAACCTCTCTTTGGAAAGGACAAAAAGAAAGGGTTGCTGGTGTTTTTGAGGCCATAAAAAAATCATACGAGGCAGCTAAAGCCTTAAAACCGGTTTCAGGACAGGAAGCAGACTTAGAAGATAAGTTTATTCGCCCTGTGCTTAAGGCGCTCGGTTATGATTACAGTGTTCAGCCTGTTACACAAAGAGGCTATAAAAAGAAAAGGCCTGACTATGCATTATTTAAAGACACTAATTCATTAAAGGCAGCAAGCAGTGATAAAGATAATCTAAAGAAATTCTTCTCACAGGCATTGACCATTCTTGAATCCAAATACTGGGGCAGAAGGCTTAACGATGCTGACAAAAGCGATATCTTAGACAGCCGCGACCCCACTGCTCAAACTATAAAGTATCTTGATGACGTGCATTTTCACACAGACGGTAAGATTAATTGGGCCATTCTTACTAATGGAAAGCACTGGAGGCTTTTCTATTACAGGGCAGCATCCCGCTCTGGTAACTTCTATGAAATAGACCTTGAGGAAATTATTAAGAAAGAAAATATTGAAAGTTTCCTCTATTTCTATCTTTTTTTCTCCAAAGACGCCTTTATTCCCGACCCTGCTACTGGCAAGACATGGCTTAACCAGCACCTTGAAGGCAGCGAGGCTTATGCAAAGGCAGTCAGCGAAAGATTAAAAGAACTGATATTTGATAATGTCTTTGAAGGGCTTGCAGAAGGGTTTATACATTACAGAAGAAACGAGCTTTCAATTACAGAGGAAACCGCTGAAAGCAAGAGAGAGATATTCAAAGGATGCCTAACGCTTCTTTACCGCCTGCTTTTTATGCTCTATGCTGAAAGCAGGAATCTCCTTCCAATTGAAGAAGACGGCTACTACAGGGTAAGCCTTAAAAAGCTCAAAGAAGATATTTATCGTGACATCTCTGCTATAGGATTAGATAAGATTGGCAAAAGGTCTTATGCCTATTGGGCAAGGCTTGAAGGTCTCTTTGATATCATTGCCAAAGGCGACCCTGCATTGAATGTCCCCATATACAATGGAGGATTATTTGAAAATAATCCCCCCGCCCCCTCTTTAGAAAAGGGAGGCAAAGGAGAAATTGACAGTTTTCTTTCCCTTCATAAAATGCCCGACTCATATCTTGCAGAGGCTATTGAACTGCTGACAGTTGAACAAGAAGGTGAACACGCACCTAATATAATCTCATTTATTGATTACTCATCCCTTAATGTCCGTCATCTTGGAGATATTTATGAAGGGCTTCTGGAGTTTCATGTAGAGATAGCAGACGAGGAAATGGTGGAGGTTAAAGAAAAGGGGAAATATATATGGAAAAATGCATCAGAGATTGAGGCAGGCGCAAAAACCTCTAAAAGAAAAGCAAAAGGTGAAATATATATAGAAAACTCAAAGCACGAGCGCAAGGCCACAGGCTCATATTATACCCCACATTATATTGTGGAATACATTGTTAAAAATACTGTTGGTCCTGTGCTTGATGAGAAAATCGGTAAGGCAAAGGAGATGCTCAATGAACTTGATTCCCTTTATGAAAAACAGCGTAAGGAATTAAAAAGGGATAATGACTGGAAGCACTATGAGCATCCCGGCGAGCCAAAGGGAAAACATATTGATGAAATCATTAAAAAAGAAAATGAAGTATTTGAAACCCTCTTTGACATAAAAGTCCTTGACCCTGCAATGGGAAGCGGCCACTTCCTTGTGCATACCGTAGACTCTATATCAGAAAAAATCATACCCTTTCTTGCAGATTTCCCTGAAAACCCGGTAATAAGAAGGATACAAGGATTAAAACAGGAGATAATCGCTGAAATAAAGCGTCAGGGTGTAAGGATTGACGAAGGCAAGCTAACAGAGGTTAATCTTATAAAAAGGATGGTGATGAAACGCTGCATCTATGGCGTTGACCTTAATGAAATGGCAGTGGAGCTTGCAAAGCTCTCATTATGGCTTGACTCCTTTACCCTCGGGGCACCACTTTCATTCCTTGACCATCATTTAAAATGCGGGAACAGCCTGATAGGGATATTGGATATTTCCACAGTAGTCCTGTCCAACACAGAGGCGTACTCAAAAATGCAGCGCGCGCTTTCCTTTATGCTTCAGGTCTCTGAACTTACAGACTCAACAATATCAGAAGCAAAAAAGAGTTATGAGCTTTTTAAAAATGCACAGGCTACAGTTGAACCCATTCGCCGCAGGTTTGATGTTAATACTGCACAATATTTTGCTGACTTGGGCAAGAATATTTTATCAATAGAAAATCTCGCCTACACCATGGCTTTTGAAAAGGAATCTTTCCCAGAAAATATAGAAAGATGCAAAAAGGCTTTAAGCATTGCCAGTGAAAAAAGGTTTTTCCACTGGAGGCTGGAATTTCCAGAGGTCTTTTATACTGAGAAGGGGGAGAAGGAAAATCCGGGTTTTGACTGCGTGATAGGAAATCCGCCGTATGATGTTCTATCAGAAATTGAGCAGGAAAGGGATACAGAACCTGAAAAAGATTTTTTTTCTCAGAGTACAATGTATAAATATGCAATTGGAAGTAAACTTAATTTTTACCGCCTCTTTAGCGGGTTATCTCTAAACTTGCTCAAAAACAAAGGTGCGCATGGATTTATTGTTCCAATGGCGTTATTGGCTGATAAACAGGCCAAACCTCTGCGTGAGCATATGTTGAAAAAGTATTCTTTTCAAAAAATAGAGGCGTTTCCTCAAAAAGATGACCCTGCAAATAGGGTATTCTTTGAGGCTAAACTTTCAACATGTGTCTATATTCTTAAAAAAGAAAACCCATCGCTGTTTTCTATTAGAATACATCCGGGCAGGGACATACTTGAGACCTCAACCTCTTTATTAATTACAACATCTCAGATTGAAGAGTTTGACAAGGAGAACTTAAGCATTCCAAGTTATCCCAATATGACCGCAGAGGATTTTAAACTTGCCTTGAGGTTGAACCGGTTTTCCCAAGGAAGTGTGCTTAAAGATTTTGCACCATCCCAACAGGGTGAAGTTAATCTTACTGCACATTCGGAGTATTTGACAGACGGGAAAAAAGGGCAAATTGTTTTAAGAGGCGCTCATATAAACCGCTATGAGTTTCAAGAAGAGCCAAAGCAAGGTGAGCCTATGTATCTTGATGTTAAAAAATTTCTTGATGCTCACGGCAAGGATACAAAGGCGTATGACCATAGATATATTCGTATCGGGTATCAGAGAGGTGCAGCAATAGATAATTGGCGCAGAATTATAGCAACCATTATTGAAAAAGGCGCCTTCTGTTCAGATACTATCAACTACATTGTTAATCCAAAAAACTACAATCTTTTTGCCATTTTTGCTTTATTGAATTCATCGTTGTGGGAGTGGAGGTTTAGGCTTACCAGCACAAATAATCATGTAAATTCTTACGAGATTGATTCAATGCCAATGCCCCCAATCTCCTTCACCACCCCCGAAAAAGAGCGGAAGAGGCGGGTGGAGGAGTTTAAGGGGGTGTATTGCAAATGGATTAAAACCCTTGCATCAAACACCGTTTTGTGTCAAAATAATAAACATGAAAAAGCAGGTGAAAATATCCAATATAAAAAGGCTTCAGCAAAGCCTGACAAGGTGGCAGAAAGACCACGAAGATATAAACTCTCTCAGGAAATCCTATCAGGAGAAGGTGCTGGATTGGGTAGCAAAGTCTATGAAGTTCGAGAAGGAACCGGTGGATATAAACCGCCTAAAGGAGCTTCTGGAGAAGGAGAAGACAGCGCCCAGCCAATAGATTCAACCCGCTATTTAGAAACAGCACAGGGAATAAAGCCTTATTCTGAAATATATGAAATCATCGCTGTTTCCGTTGCAAAGACAATAGAAAAGATTATTGATGATTTTCCAGAGAAGATTCAGATTACCCCTGAATGGATATGTAGTCTTCACAAAGATATTGCTGGTTCGCTCTTTCCTGATTGGACAGGCCGTTTCAGGGATATAGAAGTAATGGTAGGGCAGCATACTCCACCACCATTTTATGAAGTTCCAGTTAACATACGCCTTTATTGTGACGACCTCTCAAAAAGACTTTCCAATGTAGAAAAAACAAAGGATATAGAGAAAATGGCAGAATTACTCGCATGGGCAGACTGGCGATTTCAGTGGATTCACCCATTTAAGGATTTTAACGGCCGTGTAGGCAGAATTTTATTAACCGCAATTCTCTTTAAATTAAGACTTCCACCTGCTGAAACAGCAGCGGTTGAACCTAAAGAAAGGGAAGAATATCTTAAAGCCTTGCGTTCAGCGGATAGAGGAGATATATCAGCACTTACAGAAATCTGGCTCAATCGGCTTTTGAAAGCTATTGAGAATGAGGAGAGCTAATAAAATTATTAGCAGCAAAAATTAATAATGAATAATATAATTAAATACTTAAACGATAACGCTGGTGCTATTACAAGTATAGCAACTTCTATACTTGCAATAATAACCTCTGTGTATGTCTATTTTACATATAAGCTTTCAAAGGAAGCAAAAAGGCAAGCAGACATGCTACTTAAGGAAAGAAAATCAGCCTTAAAAAGAGAAATAATTGAAAAGGTTTATTATCCGTTAAAAAAGGAAATATCAATAGTAATGAATTTAGAAAATTATCGAGATAGAAACAATCCACCTAATCAGGTTTTCTGGGATAATTGCAAGCAAGATACCCCATATTTAGCTTACCTTGTTGAATTGGATATTTCTCAAAAATTGGAAAGCCTTTTAGATAAGTATGAAAGATTTAAAGAAAATTTTTCTACACTTAGAAATCTTGCATATAATATTGTTTGGGATGTTTTTGAGAAAAGAAATAGAGAAATTGGCTTTTTCTTTAAGAATATTTATTTTAATCATAACAATTATCTTCCATTAACACTAATTTTATATCAAGCAGTCAATTCTGGAATTACTACTATAGAAGAATTGTTTGAAAATAGCAGCACCATAACATGCAAATTCGTAAACGGCTCAGAAGAAGTGTTAGAACTTACCTTTACAGATTTTAAAAGCTATTGGTCAAAAATAGAAGAAAAAATAAAACAAAACCAAGAAATACAGGAAACACTTGAGCTTTTTAAAGAGATTTTTCAAGAAAGTGAATCTCTTATAGAAATAATTGACAAGGATATAAAAGATAATGCAAAAACTACTTTCATTCATTGAAACCGAATTAACAGCCAATCGTACAGATACTGTCCACGATGCTCTTGCTTTTCTCGCTGAACAGATGATTGAAATGAACAAGGCAAAGAACGAGGAAATTAAAGACTTCTTGAAATGGCTTGGGCGGGAAATCCACGCAGAGATTGAGGACTTGGCAAATAAAACTGCGATAAAAGAATATCACGAACACAGCTTTGAGCATCTCCTTGATGTCCTAAAAAAGAACAAAAAGAAGATTTCCATAAACCCTTCAGACCGTGGAAAGCAGGAATTGCTTGAAAGGCATTTTACAAAAAGCATGTCCGTTCTTGAGCCTTTAAAAACAAAAATAAAGGCAACAGATGAACTGATTGACGAGATAGTATATAGGCTCTATGGGTTGACTAATAAAGAAGTGGAGATTGTAAGGGGTGGGATTTGATGGAGATGGAGAGATACCTGTATGGATACTGAGAGATTGATTAGATACACCATACCCGGCTGGTTCTTTATTTTCTCCCTGTTTTTTCATTATTGGGCTATTACTGGAGAGATTCCATGTTTTATTCTTAATCTTATTCTTTGCAAGGACAGTAGCGACGCTATTTTGAGCTTTCTGGTTGCTCTTGCCTCAAGCCCAGGTTTGGGTCTTGTTACTGCTACGATTGGAAATCGTATTCTTCATTTATTAAGCATTTTATCAAATTATTTATTTGGCTCTTACCACCCCTTTCTTTTTAAGTTACCATCTAAGGAGGAATACAATCGTTATTTTGATGCATTATGGATAAACCTACCAAATCTTAGGCAAGAAGTATGGGCATTAGAATCAAGCCTAAGATGTTCTGAAAATGCTTCTGGAATAAACAGTCAGCACCCAAATTACAGAAATAATATAAAAGAATTACATCTTCTTTTCAATCTGGTATTAAGAATGAAAAGCCCATCTGATTTATCAAAGTTTGTACTTAGGCGGTGGAATATTTTCTGGATGCACATTAACATAATATCTGCAATCTTGCTTGGCTTATTTTTCGCCTTTTTCTTGCGTATTTATTTTGATATTAACAAGGGCATATTTATATATGCATACAAGTTTATTTGGCAACCATTATTTTTAGAAATTCCAGTTATCATTTATTTAGTTTCTGCATACTTCCATCTGCGCGAAGCAAGGAAAGATGCTGTTGATATAGAGTTCAAATGGCTACTAAGCACATCCAGCTTAAGTAGTTCTACAAAAAAAAGAAAAAACCACAAAAAAAATAGAGGCAGAGGTAAAAGATGACAATGAATAACTGTATAAAATGTGACATACTGTATAATGAGATAAAAATTCTAATTCTATGCAAAATATAATACTGCTATGAGGTAGGGGCTGTGCCGGAGATATAATTCTGCAATAAGAAATTTTCTTATTGCGGAATAAGGCATAATCCTGCAATAATAGGTAGCTGCATTGCACTATCAATTAATAAAAAGGTCAGTATGCTGGAGGCAAATACATGAAAAGGCCAAAAGTAAAGGTTTATCTTGATACAAGCGTATATAATAGACCCTTTGATGACCAGGGTCAAACAAGGATAAGGCTTGAAACAGCATGAGGAGACCACAGTAGTCAGCAAGGATGAGGGTATCTGCGACGATTGCGAGAGAATAGGCGGAGAGGATTTGATTATCCCTACTTATTTTGGGGATACGCCATAATTTTATGTATGAAATAAAGAATAAAACAATAACAGACTTCTTAGTCCTCGGCAGCGGCGTTGCAGGTCTGCGGGCTGCGATAGAGCTTAGTAAATATGGCAATGTTACAGTTGTAACAAAGGACAGACCTGCAGAGGGAAGTACAGGCTATGCGCAGGGCGGTGTTGCTGTTGCATTGAGCGATGAGGATACCATTGGCTTCCACTTCAATGACACTATTAAAGCAGGCGCTGGCCTCTGCAATAAAAGGGCTGTGAAGGTTCTTGTAGAAGAAGGGCCTGAGAGGATACTTGAGCTAATCTCATGGGGCGCTAAGTTTGACATGCTCGGCGAGAAGCTCTCCTTTGGCAGGGAGGCTGCGCACAGCATAAACAGGATCATCCATGCAAAGGGCGATGCAACAGGCGAGGAGATAGAGAGCGCGCTTTTAAATAAGGTTAAGTCCATTCCAAATATCTCTAAACTCCCCTTCTGCTTTACTGTAGACTTGATTGTTAAGGATAATATATGCAGAGGGGCATTACTTTTATCTGCAACAGGCGAGGTATTTCCAGTCTTTGCAAAGGCAGTTGTTCTATCAACAGGCGGATGCGGCCAGATATATTCAAGGACAACAAATCCTGCTGTTGCAACAGGCGACGGCTTGGCAATTGCCTATCGCGCAGGAGCTGTGCTGTTAGATATGGAGTTTGTGCAGTTTCACCCAACAGCGCTTTATCTTCCTGCTGCGCCGCAGTTTCTTCTTTCAGAGGCAATGCGCGGCGAAGGCGGGATACTGAAAAACATAAAAGCAGAACGCTTTATGTATAAATATCATCCTGATGCAGAGCTTGCTCCGAGGGATATTGTGAGCAGGGCGATATTATCAGAGATGCGTGCAGCAAAGAGCAATTTTGTCTACCTTGATATGACCCATCTAAATAGGAAATTTGTCAGAGAGAGATTCCCAAAAATCTATACTACATGCCTTCAATACGATATAGACATCACAGAAGACCTTATCCCTGTCAGCCCTGCAGCGCATTATATAATGGGTGGGGTGAAGACAGATACAAATGCCGCAACAAGTATAAAGGGACTATTTGCAGCAGGTGAGGTTGCATGCACAGCCGTTCATGGCGCTAATAGACTTGCAAGCAATTCTCTTTTAGAGGGTCTTGTGTATGGCGCAAGGGCAGGAGAGGCAGCAGGAAGGTATATGAAGCATGTAAAGGATATTAATTCATTTGTCAGAAGATATGCTATGCCTAAAAAGCGTATTATTAAAAAAGTCGCTTTTGATATAGACAAGATTAGAAGCTCATTAAGAAAGATGATGTGGGCAAAGACAGGGATTGTGCGCTGCAAAAAATCCCTTAACGAGGCATTAGAAAAATTAAAGGGGTGGAAAAGGATTGAAGGCACCTTTTTTAAAATCAGAAGGGAGCTTGAAGTAAAGAACATGATTACTGTTGCAAGGCTGATAACAACAGCAGCCTTATTAAGAGAAGGAAGCGTCGGCGCCCACTACAGAAGCGATTTTAAGGAAAAAGGGAGTGACTGGAGAAAACATATTTTATTTAAAGGGCAATAGGCGGTTTGATTATAATTGAGCACAAATTTCATTTTGCCTTGAAGATAAAAATCCAGCAGAGGTGGAAAACTAATCCACTGTAGGCTCAGAAGGTCAGCCTGTTTTAAGAACTTATATTTCAAGACACGCCCCTTTTATCTTTACTGATTTAGAAAAGTGCGTTGTCCATCTTTTAATGTATGCTAACCAATAATACTATCTATAAATACTATTTTAAAAGAGTATTGACAAAAGCGTATTTTGTTGATATTATATTTTTAAGGAGATTCAAACTATGACGACATATACTAAAAAAGCCCAGGTACTTCTTACAGAGGAAGAATATAATGCCCTTGAAGAATTTGCAGTTAAGACAAAGAAAAAATTAGGCACTCTTATAAGGGAAGCAGTGGAAAAGGTCTATGTAAAAGAAAAAAAACATGCGAGGATAAAAGATACAATAGACCGTCTGCTCTCAATGCCGCCTGCGCCAGTTCCTGAAGACTATCAGCAGTGGGAAAAAGAATATTCCAAACGCAAAGCAGTCAGCCGATGAAACAAGCTGTATTCCTTGACGCAAACATAATAATGTATGCGCTCGGTAAAGAGCATCCCTTTAAGGCGCCTTGCCGTAAGTATCTTGAAAAAATAAAGGAAGGCGAGTTATTAGTCGTTTCAAACACAGAAGTCTTACAGGAGATTTTGCACCGTTATTTTAGTATACGGATGCCGGATTTGGCAGAAGCGGCTTTGGAGGCCTTAAAGGCCTTTTGCAGGGAAATATACCCCATAAGATTATCTGAGATTGAAAAGGCTTATGGCCTGCTTAAGGAATTTCCATCCATAAACGCACGGGATGCTGTTCATGCCGCTACAATGCTTAATAACAGCATAGAAAAGATATTATCAGTTGACCCCCACTTTGACGCCATCCGCGGCATAAAGCGCATCAGCCCATAAAAATCAGGCTGTATATATTTTCAAAGCTCATCTTTCGCCTTTTAGCATGGGCGCTTCCACGATTTTTTTTGCAGACAATTTAAAATTGGGAAGCAGAACCTCTATTGTTCCATGCTCCTAAAATGTATTTTGTAGGTGCGACCCCGTTATCCCACGACCCCATTATCCCAAAACTGGAAGAAGCATATTACACTACACCTCTAACATCCTGTCCAATGCCCTCTTTGCCTTTACCCTGATATCATCCGGCACCTTGATTACATACTGCATATCACGAAGCGCATTTCGCAGGCTTCTCAAAGTTATCCTTTTCATATTCGGACAGACCATGTGTTCATAGGCAAAATAAAATTCCTTGTCAGGATTCTCCTTTTTCAGACGATGGCCCAGACCCTCCTCTGTGCCTATGATAAACTCCTTCTTATCTATCTCCTTTGCAAGCCTCAAAATACCTGATGTGCTTGCAATATAGTCTGCCATATCCTGAATCTCTAACGGACACTCAGGATGGACAATGACTACAGCCTCAGGATGCTCTGACCTCAGATTATTGATACCTTCAGCGGAAACCCTCTGATGCACATGACAAAAGCCGTCCCATGTGATGATTTTCTTCTTTGTCCTCTTTGCAACATAGGCAGAAAGATTCCTGTCAGGCACCATTATTATTGTGTCCTCTTTTAATGATTCAACAACCTTTAAGGCATTTGAAGAGGTGCAGCATATATCGCTCTCTGCCTTAACAGCAGCAGATGTATTTACATAGCATACAACAGGCGCGCCGGGATGCCTTGCCATTAAATCTTTTAATGTAAATTCATCGGCAAATTTAAAGGCAATCCCAAGTAAATCGCGGTACTCTTTTCTGTCTGTTTTTCTCGGGCCTTCAACTGTAATCATATCTGCCATTGGACAGCCTGCTGTAATCTCCGGCAGAAGGACAGTCTTATCAGGCGAGAGGATTGAAGCAGACTCTGCCATAAAATGCACGCCGCAGAAGACGATTATCGGATTATTGGTCTTTGCCGCTGCCCTTGACAGCTCAAGCGAGTCGCCGACTATATCTGCAATATCCTGTATCTCTGCCCGCTGGTAATTGTGGGCAAGGATCAGGGCATTTCTCTCTTCTTTTAATTGAAGGATTTCTCGTGTTAGCGTCTCTTTATTTTCAAGTATTGCTGTTGGCATAATTATCTTCAAATACCAAATTCCAATATTCAAATCTCAAACAAATTCAAATAACAAAAATTCAAGATTCATAAACAATATTATTTGAAATTTGGATTTTGGTATTTGGAAATTATTTGTTTATGCCTTCACCACACTCACCTTAAGCTCTGCTGTTATCTCAGGATGGAGTTTGATGGGAACTGTAAAAGCGCCTAATTCCTTGATTGGATTTTCAATATGAATCTTCTTTTTATCTATATGAATGCCCTCTTTTGCCAATGCATCCACAATATCCATTGCTGTTACTGAACCAAAGAGCCTGTCCCCTTCGCCAACCTTTTGCGCTATTGTAACAGAGGCATTATTTATCTTCCCTGCCAGTATCTGTATTGCCTCTTTTTCTTTCCCTAAACGCGCCTCTGCGTGTTTTAACTCCTCATCTAATCTTTTCTTATTTACCGGTGTAGCCTCTACTGCCTTCTTTTTTGGAAGCAAGAAATTTCTTGCGTATCCATCTGATACATTAATTATTGCACTTTTTTTGCCGACCCTGTCTATGTCTTCCAGTAATATAACCTGCATCTTATCCCCCCTCTACGGCTTT
>ERZ1292623.2546-Hain-H51-01um-R1-2546-length-16198-cov-9_pt1 | contig 16198 bp, 22 predicted proteins | sample MGYA00564398_ERZ1292623 | MGnify/ENA primary metagenome ERZ1292623 (study PRJEB36523, sample SAMEA6512633) | groundwater metagenome | collected 2019-01-07 | study: AquaDiva: Metagenomics assemblies of 32 groundwater samples | reverse complement strand
TATGAGTAGAATCGGTATTAGACCAATCAAAATTGAAGAAGGTGTCAGCGTTGATATGACCGGAGATAAAATAGTCGTTTCGGCTGGCGAAAATAAACTGGAAAAAAATATTCCCGCTGTTTTGTCAGTGAAGATTGAAGATGGGAAAGTCTTTGTGACACGAAAAGATCAGGAAAAAAGCACCCGTTCACTTCACGGTCTTTATGCCAGATTAATCAAGAATATGATTATCGGCGCCAAAGACGGATTTACCAAAGTTTTGGAATTCAACGGAACCGGTTATCGGGCTGCGATTGTCGGCGAGGAATTGGTTTTGAATATGGGATATTCCCATGATGTAAAATTAGAAATACCAAAAGAATTAAAAGTTACGGTAGTTAAAAACACAATTGTAATCATCGGCACGAGCAGAGAATTGGTCGGCAATTTTGCAGCCAAGACCAGAGAAGTCAGAGGACCGGAGGTTTACAAAGGCAAGGGGATTAAATATAAAGGTGAATTTATCAAACGGAAAGCCGGCAAGACAGCCGCCAGCAAGTAACCTAATAGGCGATCCTAATCTGCGAATGCATCCTAATGATACTAATATTCGGAACATTCGGATAAAAATTAGTAGATTCGGATCGGGATAAAGAATATATATGCAAGATAAAAGAAAAAAAATTAATAAGATGATCGAGGGAAGTGCGACAACCCCCCGCGCTTCTGTTTTTCGTTCAAATCTAGGTGTTTATGTTCAATTGATCGATGATGCTACCGGCAAGACAATCGTTTCGGCAAACCCGAAAAATGTCAAAACCGGTAAGACCCCGATCGAAAAAGCCAAAGAGACCGGAATTGAGTTGGCGAAATTGGCAAAATCAAAAAAGATTGAAAGCGTTAAATTTGATCGAAACGGATACCGCTACCATGGCCGGGTGAAAGCTCTCGCCGAGGGAATGCGTGAAGGGGGATTAAAATTCTAAGCAGGTTTTCGTTAAGCGGTGTACGGTAACGAAGCCGGTATCGTCAAAGGGTAAGCGGTAACGGCCGACTAACGAACAACGATAACCGATACGGGCCTCGTAACCGATAAACGAGCAACGTTAGACGACAATAAGGAAAAATATGGTTGAAAAAAATTATATGAGATCAAAGGGTGCGGGACAAAAACGAGAGCCAAAGGAATTCGATGAGAGAGTAATCGAAGTGGCTAGAGTTTCTCGTGTCGCCAAAGGTGGACGAAGAATCCGTTTCCGCGCTCTGGTTGTGATTGGCGACCGCAAGGGAAGAGTGGGGATGGGCGTGGCAAAGGCAACCGAGGTTAGCGCCGCCGTACAGAAGGCGACCAGCTTTGCCAAAAAACACATCGTTACCGTCCCTGTTATCAATGGCTCGATTCCGCATGAAATTACAATGAAATTCGGCTCCGCCGTTGTTATGCTAAAACCGGCAACTCCGGGTACCACCATCGTGGCCGGCGGATCAGTCCGTGTTGTTGCCGAACTAGCCGGAATCACCGATATGCTTTCCAAAATTATGGGTAGTGCCAATAAGATTAACAATGTAACCGCTACTATTAAAGCTTTGACCTCCTTTAAACCGGAAGTTGTTACAAGAGTACAAGAATACGCGAAGCAAGCTGATAAGCTAGTAAGCAAGAAAGCTGATAAGCTGACCACAATAGAAAAAGCTGAGGCAACGGAAGTTGCCGAAGTCCCGTCCGCAGGCGAGACAGAAATCCCGACCCTTGAAGGCGGGAAAGAAAAAGTGACACCTAAAGTGTCATCCCGAGCGAAGTCGAGGGATCTTAAAATAGGTGAAACGCCAATCGTTGAAGGCGGGGAAAAACCGGTTAAGAAAGCCGTGAAGAAGATAACCAAGAAAGTAGCTAAAAAATAATTATCCTTCGAGAGAGGTCGCCTCGGCGACCGAATCGAGAAGTTCTCGACAAGCTCGAACGATAAAAGGTACAAAATGATCAAATTAAAATCAATTAAAGGTAAGAGCATCAAACGCCCAGGCCGTGGCATCTCTGCCGGTGGCGGCAAGACCGCTGGCCGTGGTACCAAAGGTCAGAAGTCCAGAGCCGGACACAATATTCCTAACCGCTTTGAGGGCGGTCAGACAGTTTTGTCGATGCGTCTTCCAAAACTTCCCGGTTTCAAATCCAAAGGCAAAAAGGCAATTGTGATCACCCTTGACGATATTTCAAGAAATTTCAAAGACGGTGAAGTTGTCTCAAAAGAAAAACTGATCGAAAAGAAAATGATCAACAAATTGGATGTTGCGAAGGTCCTAAACACCGGAAAATTGACAGTGAAGGTTACTTTGGATCCAACCGTTAAGGCATCAAAGTCGGTTGAAAGTTTATTTACGGACTCTCATGTAATGGAAGAGAAGAGTGAAAAGTCATCCCGTGCCACGACACGGGATCCAGAAAAAAGTGAAGTGTCATCCCATTCTGTCTCCCCTGTGTCATCCCGAGCGAGCGTAAGTGAGCCGAGGGATCTTAAAATAGAAACTTCCCCTGATGTCAATGCCCCGAAGGGGACCCCTCAGGTTAAAAAGATTACAAAAACAACTAAAGAGTAACAAATCAAAAAATCTCCAGCCCATAAGCCGGAGATTTTTGAATAAGAAAAGGGCGATTACAAATGAGTAATCGCCCCGGTGTTTTCGTCCTCCTTTTCGTGTCATGGCAGGAGCCCCCCCTTTCGTCTCCTTTTTCATCCTGCCAATCTAACAGTAGTCGTGGCTAACCGGTTACATACCGATTAAGCGTCGGATCAAGCCCTTGTGGGCTCTCCTTTGTGGTTGACCGGATAGGCTGGGCCGCGGTTCACCGCAGTGTCGGCAGTAGTCGGCAGACGGAATGTAGAAAGTGTGCCCATTGGTACACTTTTCCAGCGGTGTCCCTCGCTGTTTGCACTTAGGGCAGAACCCGCCCATGATGTTGATACCACAAGAGATACACTCCATCGTTGCCTCCACGACCTGTGTGCCGCACTTGCCGCAGAAGTTCGAAAGTTCGCATGTTAGGCAAACTGGACAGTAATAAATCATTTCCTCACCCCCCTTACCTTTGCTAGTTGCAATGAAAATGTTATACCAAATATCGCAAATATTTACAATACTGTTTCCGCTTTTCCTGTTTACACGCCTCAAGCCCTTGGCTCTTTGGGAAGGGTTTCCTTTGAGGCAGACTTTTGTCTTTGTCCTCCCTTGCTATCCGTTGTTCTCCCTTCTTATCCCATATCCCCATATCCCCCTTCTATTCTTTATGTATTATTTGGTCTCCCCCCTTGTCTTCCCCGATCTTTTTCCAGTATTCCTTTATCCTTTCTATTCTCATTTCTTAAATTTAATCTAAAATAAATAGAAGACCAAACAAACCCCGAACTTATCCACAGCGCTGATTATTGTGTACTGACCAAAGAGTCAGTATAATGTGTGCGGAGGACAAAATGCAACGAGGGGTTACAAAAAGGCAAAAAGAGCTAGTAGAGATAGTTTATAAGTTTATTCAGTCAACCGGTTATCCCCCCACTTTGGTTGAAATGGGGGAAAGACTCAAGGTTTCTTCAAATCAGGCTGTTCTGGACTTATTGAAATCACTTGAAAATAAAAAGCTCATAAAACGAGATGAAGGTGAAGCTAGGGGGCTTCAAATATTACCTCAGGGTTATGCTGTAATCGGAAAGACGCCATTAGTGCGAGTTCTTGGTGCCACCGCAGCAGGGCCGCCAATTCAAGCAATTGAACAGAATGAATGGTTACCCTTGCCATCGGGCTACGAGAAATTTGAAAATGTCTTTATGGTTAAGGTAAACGGTAGTTCGATGATCGAAGCCAATATTTATGATGGTGATGCGGTTTTGATTAAAGAACAACGCGAATATAAATCTGGCGATATAGTTTTAGCCCGAATCGGCGACGACGTGACTCTTAAAACATTTATTGCCAAGGATGGAAAAATTCACTTAAAACCGGAAAACCCTGCTTGCCGCATTATTGCGATTACTGAAGACACTTATTTTTTAGGTAAAATGATCGCTAATTTAGGAAAGAGGTAAAATGAGTGAACTATCTACAACCGAAATTATTAATAAAATCTTTCGAGATTCGGAAACACTTTATGGACTTAAAAAATTTAGCGATATTAATATCAATGAGAGCATCAATATATTTGCAAAAGATGGTAAATATTTTCTTAAATGTTTTGTAAGAGATAAAGATATCCAAGTTTATAATCCCGAAAATAATATCGGTAATCCGGAAGAAATTGTTCGTCAACTTTGGCTCTATAAACTCTTAAATAATTACAAATATCCAAAAGACCGAATTGAAGTCGAAAAAGACGTTTACTTTGGTCGCGAAATTCACGCCAAAGGCATTGATATTGTGATTTATCATAAAGACAAGGTCACGCCGCATATTATAATTGAACTTAAAAAACCGAAAGAAGATCAGGGAATTGAACAATTAAAATCCTATCTTTCAGCCGAAGGCGCACCAATCGGCGTTTGGTCAAACGGTGAAACTTCGTTAGTCCTTTATCGTCCATATCCGCGAGAATATGAAACTTTACGCGACATTCCGCGTGTCGATCAAACGATTGACGATGTTATTGAGCAAAAATTAACCATTAAAGATTTGACTTCCGAATATGATTTAAAAAAGATTATTCTTGCGCTTGAAGAATTGGTTTTAGCCGGTTCCGGTGCCGACTCATTTACAGAAATTTTTAAAATAATTTATGCCAAACTTTACGATGAAAAAACGGCTAAATCGCGGCCGGATCAAGAATTATTTTTTAGAAAGTCAAAAGATAATCAAATTACTTATCAAAATATCAACGATCTTTTTACAAACGCAATCCACGAATGGCCGGGTATTTTTAACCCTCATGAAAAAATAGAACTTTCACCGCATCACCTTTCAATCTGTATTGCCGGTTTTGAGGAAATTAAGCTTTTGGGCGCTAAACTTGAGGTTATGGATATGGCTTTTGAATATTTGCTCACATCAATCGCCAAGGGCGAACGCGGACAGTATTTTACCCCTCGCAATGTTGTCGATATGGCAGTAAAAATGATTAATCCGAAAAATGATGAATATATTATTGATCCGGCTTGCGGTTCAGGTGGTTTTTTAATTCATTCAATGTGGTGGGTTTGGCAAAATACTTTAAAAGATGCCGACAGAGAAGCGCAAATCGAATATGCCAGACGTTATGTTTTTGGTATTGATTTTGACGAGAAATCGGCCAAAATTGCGCGCGCTTTAATGCTCATTGCCGGCGACGGTAAATCACACATTCTAAAACTTAATTCGCTTGATACGAGAGAATGGCAAGGCGAAGAAAGTGAAAAAGTTAGAGCCAGAGCCGAGTTGCAATACTTAACTGAAGATTCAGACTTTCATAATCTCAAATTCGATTGCTTACTGACTAATCCGCCTTTTGCCGGCGAAATCAAAGATCAAGTTCTTTTGCGAAGCTATGATCTTGGCAAAAACTTAAAAGGCAAACTGCAAAATAAAGTCGAGCGTCACATCCTTTTTATTGAACGATGTTTACAAATGCTTAAACCAGGCGGTCGTATGGCCATTGTTTTGCCACAGGGAGTTTTAAACAATACTCAAATGCAATATATTCGCCAATATCTTTTTGATAAAGCTCAACTTTTGGCGGTAGTCGGTTTACACGGTAATACTTTCAAACCGCACACCGGCACGAAAACTTCGGTTTTGTTTTTGAGAAAATGGAAAGAAGACGAAGAACCGCTCAAAGATTATCCAATTTTTTTGGCCGTTTCGCAAAAATCTGGTAAAGATAATTCCGGCGATTTAGTTTATAAAAAAGACGAAAACGGCGATTATATCCGCGACAGTCGAGGCCACAAACTGATCGATGATGATCTCGACCAAATCGCCGATGAGTTTATAAAGTTTAGTAAAGAGAATAATTAGAATTATTGGAGGTGAAAATGGATATTTCCGATGAATTAAATCCTCAAGATTGGGAGTCTATAATTAATGATTCAGAAAGTGGGGTCTCTACTAAGACGGAATCATCAAAAGTCAGATCGAACAAAAAACTAGTATTAACTATAGCGAATTTGAGACTAAGTATTGACCGATTTAATTCTGAATCATCGAAACTTTATAAGATATATCTTTTTCTAACATTTATTAATGTATTAGCAGTGATCGTCAACCTTATAATAATTCTTACAAGATGACTTTTTCAATTATTCAAAAATCACAGCTTGAAAATTTTAGACTTGATGCAGAATTTTATCAAGCCGAATATTTTATCGATTTCACTAAAAGTAAATGGGAAAGTGTTGCAGATAATTTTAATTGTCAGTATGGCTTATCATTAGCCATGAATGATGAAAAGACGGGCTATCCAATGTATAAAATGGATGATATTAATGGATGCTTTTTGATGTCAGACGAAGTTCGATTCGCTCGGGTCACTGAAGCCGAATACAAAACTTTTAAATTAAATGAAAACGACGTTTTATTTAACAGAGTAAACTCTGAAGAATTTGTCGGTAGGACAGGAATTTTTAAAAACGACATCGATGGCATTTTTGCTTCCTATTTGATAAGGCTTACCTCTAAACCGGATTCAAAAATATTACCAGATTATTTAAATAGTTTTCTAAATTCACAATTTGGCCTTAAGCAAATTAAAAGATATAGTCGACGAGCAGTTAATCAAGCCAATATTAATGCGGAAGAACTGAAGAAGTTTAAAATAGCTCTAATTCCCATTCAAGATCAAGAATTGATTAGAAAATTATCTAACGACTCATGGAATGAAATTCAAAATTCTAAAAAATTTTATCATCAAGCTGAAGATTTGTTGTTGAAGGAATTGGGGCTGAAAGATTTTAATGAAGAAAATAAATTATTTTCGATTGTAAATTTATCGGAGGTTCAAAAATTCGGCCGAATAGATGCTGAATACTTTTTGCCAAAATATTTGCAATTACAAGCAAAATTAGAAAATATAAGTCAGCCACTCTTTAAATTAATTGAAAATATTCCGGCCAAGTTTGAGCCAACCAAAGAACCGAATAAAGAATTTAAATATGTTGAGCTCGCAAACATTAATTCATCAAATGGTTTAATCGATGATTATGCAATTGTTTTAGGCAAAGTGGCACCAAGTCGAGCGAGGCGGATTATAAAGGTTGGCGATGTTATTGTTTCGAGCGTCGAAGGTTCATTGAATAAAGTTGCCTTAGTCAAAGAAGAGCAAGGAGATTATTTAGCTTCAACCGGATTTTTCCAATTTCGCAGCGATAAAATTTTGCCAGAAGCTTTATTGGTTTTAATGAAAAGTATTGTCATGCAATGGCAGTTAAAACAAAATTGTGCAGGGACGATTTTGACTGCTGTCCCATGTGAAACGTTAAATAAAATGCATATTCCGATTTTGAAAACCGAAACCCAACAAAAAATTGCCGATCTTGTTCGTCAGTCACATACTGCTCGACAAAAATCCAAAGAACTTTTGGACGAAGCTAAAAGAAAAGTAGAAGAAATGATTGAAAAAGAATAATGATAAACATAGGATTAATAAATCATATTGCAGAAACACATTTTCATATAAGACACCGGATTATACAGTCGTTAAAATTTCCCCTAAATCCACAAGTAAAACATCTTTTTCATAACTCCGAGACGTATTATGATTATTGGGTAAAAATTTTTAGTGATAAATTTTTCGATATGGGAACATTTATTAGATTAGGATCTGCACTCGAGAGAATTTTAAAAGAATATTATATGGAAAATAAAGGCTACCGAAATTTGTTGGATTTAAAAAAAGATTCTAAATATAAAAAAGGTATTTTTCAAAGAATTCAAGATTGGCAAAAAAACGGACTGATTCAACTGTTTAATGAAGGGTTGAACTATGACATTACAACTAATTCCAATCTAAAACTTATGCAGGAATTAATGTTACATAGACATTTATATGCCCATAATACGGGCTTAATTGATGATGAATATATTAGAGACTTAAAAAAACTTACAGGTGTAGATCTTATGCAAAGCCCGAATATCAGTAAGTATTATCCATGTGAAGATGTTTATTATTTTGAACCACTTTTAAAACTAAACGAATTTATTGAAGGTACAAGAAATTTTTTTAGCGATTTTCCAAATCAGCGAAATTAATAAATTTTTGCAAAAATCAATGAAAAGAGAATCGGATGACAAAATTAATAATCAATGAAAAATTTGTTGTAAACAAAATAAAAGACCACCTTTCGCCCAAATGGAGTGTTGTTACCGAAAAAGATTTACACGAAAAAGGTTGCGACCTCGTCTTGAGAGACGAATTTAATAAAAACAAAGCAAGACGATTTTTGATAGAATGTAAAGGTAAATCCTATGCTAAATCGGCAAGATCGGTTAACGAAACTATTTGGCTTTTTGCTTTGGGGCAGTTGGTGACAAGGATGAAGGTTATTGCTCCGCATGCATATAAATACGGTTTGGGTTTGTCGGAAGTGAGCGCCCGAAAGGCACTGAAAAGAATTCCTTGGCAAATCGCTCACGCAAAACACTTATGTTTGTATATTTTTTCTGTTGACGATAAAGGTAAAGTTACGGAATATTCTCCGAGAGATATTAGAAAATTTCAATTAAAATAATAATCATTAAAGAATCGGTGAAATAAAAAAAATGGTTTTGAGTTGAGAGAGGAGGAATAATATGATAGAGGAAAATACTTTTCGACAAGAAGAGGAACCGATAGAAAATGCGCTTAGAAAGTTGCAACGGATTTGTGAAATTTTAAAAGAAATGGGTTATTCTCTTTATGAAGAAAATATCAAAGCCGAATTCTTGGATCCTCGTTCGAATATGGCCTGGATTGGTTTTCCAATTGCCAGCGAGGGTTTGGACGGAATTCGCTGTTCAAATGACAAATATCGCGGTTTGATTATCTGGTTTACTAATGGTTTCGAAAAACGGGATGATCCCAGGCGGCAAGAGATCGTAAAAAGGATCCAAGCCGAAAATCTCGCTTATACATTTTAAGATTGTTCAATGCCACATTATACTAGGAATGAGCGAGGAGGTAGATGTCACAAATTGAGGCAGAAATAGGCGGGCAAGAAGTTTTTAGGAGTAGTTTCGACAAAAGAGATAACTTCGGAAGAAATTTACAACCAAGTCAGGCAGATGTTGGATCGGGACAAACAATACCCAATCGAGAAAGCATTTCAAGACTCCATGGAGGAGATTGAAATGCTGTCCAAGGATCAGGATGAAGAAAGCGAACAACATCCTGTAGAGAAAGCACTAGATGAAGCAATAGCGAGATTCTATAGACGACTACAAAAAGAATAATTTATTGTACGGTATTACAAAATAGTGCTATAACGGAACTAATTAATCAAGCAGGTAAATGAAAAAAATAAGAATTACTCGACTTAACGTATTGTTGTTGGTATTGGGACTTCTAATCTATATTAGCGCAAGCATATTATATGATTTATATTTCCCAAAAGACGAAAAACCAATTGCATCAACTGTTTCTGTCACCGACGAAACGCCTGATCAAGCGGATGTAGAGGAACTGCAATTTACTGATCAAGAGAAAGCTGGTTATTATGAATCCTATAAATCTCCCTATGTGATTGCGATTCGAAAAGCTCTCGACTCTTACCTGAGTGGCAAAGATGATTATCTTGAAGATCTAGCCATCGAATCATCTAAAGATGAGGATGCTGCGGTGAGCGGGTTGGATTCGTTCGATAAAAGCTATTATAAAAGCAAATTTATAGTATATTATAAAAATAGAGCTATTGTCGGAGGCCAAACAATTCAAATAATATTCGTGGATAAACCGGACAAACTGTTTGTTGCTTGGGTTTATGATATCGGCGATGTAGGGAATTATACCTTGAGAACTTTTTATGAAAATATCAAATTCACTCCAGACAAGATGTTGGAGATCCGAAAACAATATCGGTCATTTTTCTCTGACACTGAACATATGATGTAAATAATCACCGGTTCTGTGCGGCAGTTTACTTATTAAAAATAATGAAAAAAGAAGATCAAAAGATGTAAGAGTTGGAACGGATGATCCGTTCAATAGACATTAAAGTAAATATGATCTGCAAGAAATTGCGGATATTTAAATATGACGAAAGCAACGAACCGCAAGCGCAAGACGAACTGTACGATGAAGCGGTGAAAATTGTAAAAGAGATAGGAAAAGCCGGCGCATCATTATTACAATGGCGGCTAAGCATTGGCTATGCCCGTGCTGCCCGTTTGTTAGATATACTTGAAGATGAAGGTATAATTGGCCCGGCCTGTGGCGCACCCCCCCGTGAAGTCTACTAGATATTGTAAATAACAATTTTAAAACGCTTAACCCTCAATGTTACACCTCGTAGAGCTTGCCCTGAGCCCAGCCGAATGGGTGCGCATTGAAAAATAATCACCGATTCTGTACGGCCGTCCAAAAAAGTGATATATGATAAGTAATAATTGATAATAGGGAAGGAAGATGCACACGCACTATAACAAGGGGACACCGTCGTTTATCAAACTAAAGAACGGCCAGATCATCGAGGGGACATATAAAGACCACAAAGGCGGGTTTGTTGTTTTGTATCACAACTAGTCCAACCCCCAACTGCCATTCACGAGGTGGAAGTTGGGGTCTGTCTGCGCTATTATTAAAAATAAGTGATCTGGAGGTTTTATGAAAAGCGGATACTATGACGATGACGGAACTCTCATCGATATGGATTCGATCGAGGTGCCACAACTATGTAAAAAGTGTCGGCAGAAGAATCTGGTAGGAGAGGAAATTGATTGCAATCTAAACCGGTTTGACCAGCAGGAGGAAATTAAAGACGATAAACAGTTTATATGCGAGGCATTTGAGACAATATGAAACCTAGTTTCGATCTGGATAAAATTAAATTTTCGATTGATGAGCAGACGTGGAACAAAGCTGTCGGCCTATTTGAGAAGGGCAAAATATCTCAATTCGAAGAACTTCTCGATGGCTACTCTGCCACTGTTTTGGGTACTTCTCCTTATCATGTTTTCGTCTCGGCCAAACATCATGATCGCGGTAGCTGCGATTGTTATCTTGGTCAAAAAGAAATCCTTTGCAAACATATGACTGCCGTTGCCGTTTGGGCCGTTACCGGTGACCAGAAATTATCGGAAGGCGAAAGAGAGATTAACCATCAGATTAAATTTAGTGGCAAGGTAGATGAACCAAGCGATAGTGAAACCGAACAGGTTAAAACAGAAATATCAACAGCTCTTAAATATATTAAAGCTTATACTGGACCGTCAAAAATTTGGTTTCAGTATCAGGATTATCTTTCGGAAGGTTGCAACCGCTTAGCTAAAATATTTTCCGGTTTGCCGGCTAGCGAGCATCCGGCAGAATTAATAGTGGAAACTTTACTAAAATTAGATAAAAAGCTGACTTCTGGCGGAGTTGACGATTCCGATGGTGTGGTCGGCGATTTTATTGTAAGTACTGTCGATCTTTTACTACAGTTTGTTGATGCCAAGCCGGAGTGCAAATCTGCCTTCGTTGTTTTATCTAATAAAACAACTTGTTTTGGCTGGGAGGAGCCTTTGCTGAAGTACATAGAAAATAATTAGACGTTTACGGATACTTTGTGACAGATGCTGTACGCCCGCAGATTATTTGCAATCTCTCAGCATTTGATTAAGTATTTCTGTTTGGCAAAAACTATTTAGAGTAATTAGGTCATAAGGAGATAAGTGTACTTCTATTTAACAATGCCCGCATGCCTAATAAATCTGATTTCTTACTATGTAGTTTCGCATAAGTCAGACCATGCGCCCAAAAAAAATGGGTGTTGGGTATTTTTGGGATTATTACCGCATCTAATACTATCGGCAATTTCAATATTCGGGTCAATTCTTGTGCTTGTTAATAGAGATACGGGAAATGGAAGCCTGTTGGCATTTTATGCGGTTATGTATTTATTGTTCTCGTTAGTTGCTTCAGCATATGGAATTATCATCCCCATCTTCTTGCTCTCAAATATTCGTATGTATCACGGTTATTTTATATTTTTGGCAATTCAGGCAGCACTGCCGGCGATAATTTTTGATATCTATGAGGCTAGTTTGCATCTCCCACGTTGATAGGGAATTTTTTTGGCGGGCTCAAAATCTTCATTTTATCCCAGACATCGCTCTGCTACCACCCCATAGTTAACATTGCGGTAAAGTTCACCCGGCACCAAAACGATTAACCCTCGATGTACACTTCCAAGGTGTACATTGGTGAAAGAATTACTAAATGCACACACATTTTGACAAAGGGACGCCGCTACGCATAAAGCTGAAGGACGGGCGGGTGATCGAGGGGAAATTCCGGGATCACAAATCGGGATGTGTCATTTTATATGACGGCCAAAAGATCAATCTCGCTGACGTTCAATCAATGTCAATCCGCAAACTAAAAACGGAAGTTCGCGAAAACCGAAACATCACTTTTCGTACCTGAAATTATCCCTTTTCTAAATTATTTAATCCAAAAATAATCACTGAATGTGTACGGCCGTACAATAATAGTGATAATATATATTCTATATAGATTTTTATAAGAAGGTATGCAATGGTAAGAAATCCTAGGGATTCACAAAGGGTAATGGCTTGGTGTGTTGATTCAATCCTTACATTGATTTACCGAGGTTATCAATCGGCAATAGGAAGAGAGGATCTGGAAAACCGGATATATGAACATGCAAAGAAATTGGGAGTTTCCAAGAAAAAAGCTTACAGGATGATTTATGATCTAAAGCGCCGCGAATACATCGCGATCTCAACTAATGATTCGGTCGTTTTAACGAATAAAGCAAAGATAAAAGTGATTGATGCGATCGTAAATAATAATAGAAAAGATGGCAAGTATCGGTTGATTTCGTTCGACATTCCAGAGATAATGCGAGTAGAAAGAAATCATTTCCGCAGAACCATTAAAAGGATGGGGTTTCGGCAGGTGCAACAAAGTTTATGGGTATCCGATAAAAACATCGGTGACCTTGTGGATGCAGCTGCGAAGGAATATAAAGTAAGCAGTTATGTATCTTATTTTATAGCAGACGCATCTAATATAGACCGCCATATCGCAAGAGTTCTTAAGGCAAGTTAAAAATATTATTATTTGGTAATCACCGAATGTGTACGGCCGTCCAATAAAGGTGATATTATTGGAACGAGAAACTAATTTAATAATTGAGTAATTAACGAAAGGAATGTATGAAGAAAGCATATGTTGTCATATGTATTGTGATATTGTTGACAGTTGGTTCGTTGGCGGTAAAGTCATTTTTGTCGGATGACTTGGTTTTTGCGGGTAAACCACCAAGGACATCAAACGTGCCGCCATATAGCGCGACCGTCACATCATCGGTTGTGACAACGAACTATGGCGCGCGGCAAATTCAGGTCGGCATATCATCGACAATCGGCGGTCGCGCGATTCCAAAGACAATCAATAGCAACGTCTTTCCGGCTGTAGAGACGGTTTGGGGCGTCTTGCATCTGCCGAGTGGCGATGTATATTCCGCCACCTATGATGCGACGGTCCAGACATTACAATGGGATGACATTGACACGGTTCTGCCTTCCTTTGGCACATCGATTAGCGCAGAAATATTTTCCTTCTATGCTGGAAAAACAATCCGCATCCCCATCATCATCACCAACTGGGAATAAATATCAGATTAACCAGCATACTGCCACCCCCGGTGTGGAAGTATAGAAATCAGTGGAATAGGGGTGATTTAAGTCCACATCCGGAGTGGACTTATGGTTAAATTCAATATCTCATGGTTTGCAATGATGTGATATAATCTGAGTATATAGAGTAATAATAAATTAAGGAGAAAGATGAAGAAGTTTGTTTTTGTGCTTTTGGGATTTTCAGTCCTGGCTTTCTTCTCGCCCTGGCAGGTTGCCACCACGAAAGCCAATGACGGCGGTAGTCGGAAAATTGTGGTTTTTTCAGGCGCGCTGAATGAAGCGGCGAAAGACGAATTGATTGTCCGCGCCGGCGGAGCCAAATTAAAGAATCTTGATTTTATAGGCGCCAAAGCCGTCTGGGTGCCGGATCGTTCGGCGGCCGCGAAATTGGCTGCCTCTCCCGGTGTGGTGCGTTTAGATGATGATGTTGTGGTAGAAACGCAGGGAGTAACTCAACTAGCAGAATCGGTTCCATGGGGAATTGACCGCATTGATGCAGAACTGGTTTGGCCCTCGGGCAACACCGCCAACCCGATTAAAGTCGGCATTATTGACACGGGTATTTCCGCCAAACACCCCGACCTTTTATCTAATATTAAAGGCGGTGTTAATACCATAAACCCGCGCAAAAATTGGAATGACGATAACGGTCATGGTTCGCATGTCGCCGGCATTGTGGCCGCCCTTGATAATAATATTGGGGTAATTGGCGTCGGCCCGGCGGTTGATCTCTATGCTATTAAAGTGTTGAGCGCGAGCGGTTCAGGATACTTGTCAGATGTAATTGAAGGAATCCAATGGGCAATCGCCAATAATATGCAAGTGATTAATATGAGCTTGGGAACATCGGCCGATATCCAGTCACTCCATGATGCTGTCATTGCCGTCAAAGGAGCCGGCGTTGTGGTAACGGCAGCCGCGGGAAATAATGGCGGTTCGGTTATCTTTCCGGCGGCGTATCCGGAGGCAATTGCAGTTTCGGCTACTGATCAGAATAATGTTCTTGCTTCTTGGTCCAGCCGCGGTCCCGAAGTGGATTTGTCCGCTCCCGGCGTGAGTATTTATTCCACCTATAAGGGGACGGGCTACGCCACTCTTTCCGGTACTTCAATGGCCGCTCCGCATGTGGCGGGGTCTGCCGCGTTGGTATTAAACACTCCTGTTGGTTCCTATGATGCGAACGCTAATGGTGCATGGGATCCGGATGAAGTTCAGACAAAGCTTCAGGTCGCCGCGACCGATCTTGGTAATGCCGGATTTGATATTCTCTATGGTTGGGGATTGGTGAACGCATATATTGCTACTTTGTAATAACATTCAGCCACAAAAATATTTATAAGTCCACCCCCGGAGAGGACTTATGGTTAAATTCAAAATCTCTTGGTTTGCAATTGCAATATGTTAATCACGTTCACTTTTCAAGACCTTGGAAACACTTAGGCTGTTTGTAACTGTAATTTCTGAAGCGGTGTTTGGAAGTTGATCCCCATGTGAAGCCTTCTGTTGTTGTAATGGTTTAGATACTCTTTTAGACATTGGTTTAACTCCTCAATATTGTTAAACGACCTTCTCTTAATACACTCCTCTTGGATAGTCCTGTTGAACTTCTCAATGTGAGCATTGTCATTTGGTTTTCTCTTCCGGATCTTTCGGTGTCTTGTTCCTAAATTGAGGCTGAAGTACCGGCCAAACTCCTGTCCGTTATCTGTTTGGAAACATTGGGTAATGAAAGATGCACTTAACCGTATTCTCCTGGCAAAATGCAATGACGGTCCTGGAGATATCCGATCCACAGCTTCGGCAAATCCGCTCCGTGAATTTACATCTATTCCGGTGTATATATACCAAGTGGTCGGATCATTCTTGTGCCAGAAGGGTCGGAAATGTATTGTATCCAGTTCAACTAGATCTCCAGGACTCTCTGGAACCGGTCTCTGTGTGTTGCGCCAGAACCTTTTCCATTTGCTTTTCTTCTTGAGTAACCCATGGTGGTCAAGAACTCTATTGCATGTGCTGATACTGACCTTAATGCCCTCATTTTCTAGTTCTTTCTGAATCACAGCACCGCAGCGCGGGTACTCTGATAATCTCTTCTTGATGATTGCAGATCTAATGTCATCTGCTATCATCTTAGGTGAATGGTGCGGTCTGGAGCTCTCTGTGGGAATCCCTTGCCGGAGATCACTTGGAGCTTTCCTGCACCATTTTGAAATTGTGCCGGGACTTGTACCGAAGTACCTGGCTGTTTTTCTAATACCCCAACCGGAACGAACCTTTTTGACTGCATTCATCCTGGCTTTGGGCATGAACGGATTCTTTGTATACATACCTGAAATTGTATCAGGGTGTTTCCAAGCTATTGAAACATAACCCTAGATTAGCATTCGAAGTTGAACATTGTTAAAAACCTCATAAGGTGATCGGT
>ERZ1292623.2545-Hain-H51-01um-R1-2545-length-16198-cov-23_pt1 | contig 16198 bp, 17 predicted proteins | sample MGYA00564398_ERZ1292623 | MGnify/ENA primary metagenome ERZ1292623 (study PRJEB36523, sample SAMEA6512633) | groundwater metagenome | collected 2019-01-07 | study: AquaDiva: Metagenomics assemblies of 32 groundwater samples | reverse complement strand
ATGAACCTGTGGCTGCCGCTGACCGACCGCGCGTTCATGTGCGACATGGACAACGCCTCGTCGATCGACCTGCGGCTGCTGGCCCCGCTGAAGCGGCTGAATCTGCCGATCACCGGCACCGTGTTCCAGTTCCTGCTGTTCCTGTACAGCACTGGGCCGATCCAGTTGGCCCCGAAGAAGCACGTCGAGATCGTGAACATCGGGGCGTACAACGCGAACTAACCGAATCACTCTTTGCGCAGCCTCCGCGCAACTGTTCCGCGATTCACTGGCCACCGGCCTCACCAGCCCGGTGGCCAGTGGTCGTTTAGGGTCTCTGTCCGGTGGATTTGCTACCGTTTCCGTGAAAGGAGCCTGCCATGAAGACTGTCCGATGTGCGAGTCTGCTGAACGTGCCGTACGACACGGTGACGGTGACGCGCACGCCGTGGCCGTTCGCCAACGGCGTCTGCCGCGAAGTGAGCGACGACGACGCGGCGCGCTTCGCGGCACTGCCGGGCTTTGAAGTGCTGGAGCAAGAACCGGCAGATCCGCCCCAAGTCGATCCGACTGGGGAGAAACCGGCCGAACCTGATGCGCCCGTGCCTGATTCGGCACCGTCAGAACCGGCAGATCCGCCACAATCGGCAGGCGAACCCGTCACTGCCCCGGCCGACGAGCCACCCGTTGTCGTGCCGGTCACGACTCCGGTACATTCGAAGCGCCGACGCTAATGTTGCTGATCAAGCGACTGAAACACGAGCTGGCGCACGACTCCGCTGGCCTCGGTCTCCGCGAAGCGTCGCCGGAACTGGCCGCCGCGCTGCTGAACGAGTCGCGCTTCGGCCAGTTCAGCCGCAGCCAGGTGCTCCAGTTGGGACCGGTCACTGCGGACGACGTGAAGCGAGCGCGGCGTGATGGCAAGATCGCGCCGCCGACTCCGCGAGTCAGCGTGGTCGTCCCCGCGTACAACGCCGAACGCTACGTCAGCCAGTCGATTCGGTCGGTACTCGACCAGTCGTTACGCGACCTCGAACTGATAGCGGTAGACGACGGTTCGACCGATTCCACTGGCAAGATCCTCGACCAGATCGCCTCGCACGACCCGCGGATGACCGTGATCCACCAAGCCAACGGCGGCACCGGCCGGGCGCTGAATGCTGGATTCGCGGTAGCCCGCGGCGAGTACCAGACGTGGTGGAGTGCCGACAGCTACGTCGCACCGCACTGGCTCGAAACGCTCGCGTCCGCGCTTGATGCCGCGACGGACGTGGGTATGGTCTACTCCGACTGGGCAATCCACGACGAGCAGTCGGGCACGGTCGCAACCGAAGTCTGCCCGGAGTTCAACCGCGAGCGGCTGCAGCGCGAGTGCTACCTGGGCCCGTGCTGGCTGTTCCGTCGCTCGCTCAAGGATCGTGTCGGGCCGTACGACGTGGACTTGTGCGAAGATTACGGTATGCACCTGCGCATGGCGGCCGTTGCGGAACTGCGCAGAGTGCCGGGCGTGCTCGGGTACTGGCGAAACCACGCGGAGAATCTGACAAACCGCGTGTCGGTTCCGAACAATTGGCGCGAGTCTCACCGCGCGCAGGCCCGCGCGAAGTGGTCACAGGCTAGTATTAAGATCGCTTATATCTGTCCGAACATCGACGCGGCCGGCGTGGGCTGGTGGATGACCCGCTGCGTCAACGAACTGCTGCCCGACGTGGCGGCGCGGCACGTGCTTGCCGAATCGACCGCGATCGCGCAACTCGACGACTTGCGGTTCCGTGTGGACGACGCCGAGATCCGGCAGGTGCTCGACGAGTGCGACCTGATCCACTGCAACCAAGTGTTGCCGGACTGCGGGCCGATGGACCTGACGCCGTGGCTCGACCGTGGCAAGCCGCTGGTACTGCACACGCACGGCGGCAGCCACTCCTGGGACCTGGACGCGATCCGCGCCGTCGCCGGTCGCTATCGCACCGTCGTGGTGACCTGTACGCCGTCGCTGGTGCAACTGCTGCCGGACTCGCGGTGGATGCCCAATCCCATCCCGGTCGTACCAGATGGAACCGTGGCGAGCCACGCGAACCTGTTCCGGCCGGGTCCGGCGTGGCCTAGTTGCGGTTCGCCGCTCCGCGTGCTGTGCCACCACAACTATGAGTCGGCCAAGGGCATGGACGCGATACGGGGCGTCGTGATCGCGCTCGAACGAGACTACGGCGTGGTGCTGGACACGTCGATCGGCGCGCAAATGATGGGCCTGCACGCGCACCTGGAGCACAAGAAGACCTACGACGTGGTGATCGACCAACTGACTCAGGGGTTCGTCGGCATGGCCGGCTGGGAGTCGCTGGCTCAGGGTGCCGTGGTGGTCGCTCGCCTCGACGAGTACGCTCTCGACGCCTATCGTCGCGTCTTCGGTTCGGTGCCGCCCGTGGTCAACGTGCCGTGGACCGACCACCTCGCGGTCGAGCTGCGCGACCTCGCGAACAATCAGGATCGGGTACTGGAGTTGAAGCGGGCGAGCCGCCAGTGGGCGCTGGAGTACTACGCGGCGGACAAACTGCTGGCGCTGTGGCGAGACCTGTACCGCGAGGTGCTCAGCATTCCGAGGACATTGAACGTGATCTGATAATTTGAGATAATGCGGCGCGCTGCGGGGTGGTGACCCCGCAGCGCCCCTAACCACACCGAACTATTAAGGAGATCGGCATGTCTGAAGGCATCCTACCGATGCTCGGCAAGATCGTCTACTTGCGCGATAGCGAACCCACTGTTGAATACCGGCCTGTTGTTGGCTTCCCAAACTATGCTGTCGGCAACGATGGGATAATCTGGTCGCTGAATCGCGGTCGCATTACAGAAGTGAAGCCATCCATGCGCGGAGCTAAAAGGCAATACTGGGGTGTCACTCTCCAATGCCGTGGAAAGAGACGCGCCACGTATTTCCATGTTGTTGTTTTGGAAGCATTTTGTGGACCGTGTCCGTCTGGGTGTCAGTCCCGACATTTGGATGGAGACCCAAACAACAACCGTCGCGACAACCTCAAATGGGGAACTCCGCTGGAACAATCCGAAGACAAACGGAAGCACGGAACTATGAACTACGGATCTCGCAACGGCATGACATCACTCACTGATTCAGATGTCGTTTCAATCAAAGATCGTCTCGCGGGAGGAGACGCACCAGTTGACATTGCTGCGGACTCCAAGGTGTCGCTCGCCACGGTCTGCCGTATTGCGAGCGCAAAGGTGTGGGCACGAACGGATGCTAGGCTCATCAAAGTCGTAAAACGGTTACATCGAGGATCGGCGAACCAAAACGCGAAGCTCACTCAGGAACAGGTAGAGTCGATCTTCCATCGAGGCACGGCTGGTGAATGCAGGAGTAAATTGGCGCGAGAATTTGGCGTCAGTCCCGGTTTGATCGGACACATTCTTCATGACCGGGCATGGAAGCATGTGACTCGAAAATTGATGTTGAAAATGGAACCGATTGATGAGACTCGACCAGTACAGTGCTCTCAAGTTCCTGCACCATCCTGATCGGATTGAGCAGCTTCGCGATGGTAAGCAAATCGTTCCCGTAAGCGTTCATTGGGATTTGTGCTCTTGGTGCCCACAAGCGTGCAGTTTTTGCGCATATCGGATGCCGGGGTACACAACCAGCCAACTGTTTTCGGAATTTGATGAGCATGGGCAGCGTCGCATGGTGACGCTTGAAAAGGCGAGAGAAATTCTTGACGACTTCTCAAGTATGGGTGTTCGCGGCGTTGAATTTACCGGTGGGGGAGAACCGACAGCACATCCGAACTTTTTCCATATCGCATCTTGTGCTTTTGAAAAAGGTCTAGATGTTGCGCTCGTTACCAACGGTGTTCTCTTGACGGACGACTCGGCCGAGTTACTTGCCGCGCGCGGCACTTGGGTACGGTTTTCGATTGATGCCGCAACCGAATCAACCTACACACACATGCGATGCGTCCCACCCATCCAATGGGAACGAGCGATCACGAACCTCCGCAACCTGTGTAGTAGGAAAGCTGCTTCACTGGTGGTTGGCGTTGGGTTCGTTGTGAATCGCGAAAATTGGCGCGAGATCGTTGCCGCTGCTGAACTAGCGAAAGACTGTGGAGCAGACAACATTCGAATCAGCGCGGTGTTTCAGCAAGCGGGTGCCAATTACTTCGATGAATTCCGGCAGCCAGCATCCGAGTTGTGCCACACAGCGAGAGAACTAGCGTCTGAGAGTTTTCGCGTCTTCGACTTGTTTTCGGATCGCATCGCTGACCTTGAGCAGGGGCCTCCTGATTACCAGCGCTGCATTTACCAAGAGTTCGTCACGTATATCGGAGGCGATTTATCGGTGTACCGGTGTTGTAATCTCGCCTTCAGCGACCGCGGCAAGATCGGATCACTGAGTCATCAGAGTTTTCGCACGTTGTGGGAATCGGAATCAAAACGTCGTGCATTTTATGGCTTTGACGCACACGGCTGTCCCAGGTGCATGTTCAATAAAAAAAACAGAGCCATGTCTTATGCGGTCGTTTCTGATCCGCAGCACGTCAACTTCGTGTGAGGTAGCCGATGTCGGTGCGAGTTACATACTGGACCGATCCGTTTTTTACGCAGCCGCTTGAATGCTGCGAGAGCGACCTCGTGCCGCCGGCGAACTTCTTCATCAGCTCGGACAAGTTCGGGCGGTCCAACTCCTCCAATCTGGGCACGGACGAGCAGGGCCACCGCTGGATCATCGAGCGAGGCAAGTGGGATATCGCGAACCTCTCGCTGCGCACGACCGACGTGCCGGCGACGCCGACTCCGTCGGGCACGTACAACATCGCTCGCGTCGAGGGGGCCTCGGCCGCCGACGTGTCGGCCGAAGCAATCCTGCGGTTCACGAGCCCGTCGTTCCTGGGATGCGTGGTGCGGTACCAGTCTCTGTCGCGATACTACTTGGGCGCGATGAGCGACCGCGGCCTGTGCTACATCCTCAAGATGACGGACCAGTACCTCACGGCCGGCGTGGTGTTGGTCAGTACCGCGCTGTCGCCGCTGCAGACTGCCAGGCTCACGTTCCGCGCGACCGGTGATCTCTTGGAACTGTTGGTCGACGGCGAGATCGTGTTGACGGTGCGAGATTCCGATATCGCGGAGTCTGGATTCCCGGGCCTGTTCGGGTACCCGACGCAGGCGCACGTTGGTCAGGTGCTCGGCTCTTTCGATAACTGGTACGCGGAAGGTGACGGATGAGCGTGATCAGTTCCGACAGGTTCGATCGTGTGGACGCCGATACGCTGGGTGTCGATGCGCAGGGGCACGTTTGGTCTGGGACTGGTTTTGGCATCCGCAGCAACCGGGCCGCCTGCGTAGTGCTAGGCTCGCATGTCGCGGCGGTGGTCGGCGGCGGAGTGTCCGTGCTCGACGTGAGACTGTCGGCCATCGTGATAGCGTCGGCAGCGGGCGAGCGAGTCGGAGTCGTGGCGCGCAAGACGGACATTGACACGTACTATTACGCCTACTTCGACGTGTCGAGCCGCCGCGTAGTGCTGGCCAAAGCTGTTAACGGCGTCCACACCGTGCTCGGCTCTCAGCCGGTGCCGCAAGCGACTTCAGGCACGCTCGGATTCAGGCTGCTTGGCACGCAGCTAATCGTGCTCTGGAACGGACAGTCCAAGGTCGTGCTGGACGACCCGTCGATCGACGACGCCGGCGAGTTTGGTCTTTACTCGTACACCGGGGATCCTGCGACGCGGTGGGACGACTGGTCGGCCGAAGAGGTGTTCGCGACCGTAGCACCGACGACGTTCCCCACGAGCAAGCCACAGACGATCTACCTGCGCTTCGAGTCGGACGAGCCTGGCACGCAACTGACGTATTCCGTAGACCAGCCCGGTACGTCGGACCTCGCGGATACGGTCGCCGAGCCGGTGGCGCCGCAGGTGTGGCGCGGCCAGTACACCGTGAATCCGCAACTCGCGCCGGCGTACGTGGACGGAGTCGCGCGAGTGCGGGTGAAGATCGACGGGACCAAGAAGGCCGTGCGTCCGTTCGCATTCTCGGGCTACGACCCGGCCGACTGCGGCGGTCCTTATTTCGTGATCGACACCGTGGGTCCGCGCGTCGTGCAGTCGTTCCTGTCGGTGGACCGGATCACCGAGCGGCCGTTCTTCATCGACTTCGTCTTTGACGAAAACGTAGACGCAGGCATGGGCGCGAACGTCGGTCTCGTGAATTCGTCGGAACAGGTGATCTTGCTGCCGGAACAGGTGATGTTCGTGGACCCTCGCGTGGTGCGAGCGCAGTTCACGCCGCCAACCGGATGGGAGATAGCGACTGGAATCTACCGCATCTGCATCTCCGAGGTGTTCGACTGCCCTGGCAACGAGATGCTCGGCCGCTGGTGCCGGTCGGTCGCGATCGACAACGCGGCGCCGAAGGTGATCCAGTTCTCCGTCGATCCGCGGGTGATCTCGGCGGTGGACGGGTGCGACAAGGTGCTCATCAGCATCCGAACCGACGAGCCGGCGGTCGAGATGAACGTCTGGGTCCAGGGCTACCGGGCCACTCGGGTGTTCATGTCCGACGACCGCACGCGCTGGCTCTGGGAGTACGTCGCGACGGGGAGCGAGTCGGAAGGCTCGGCGGACGTGCAAATCTACGTGTCGGACGACCTCGGCCACACCGCCGTCGTCACCTATCCGAACGCCGTGGTGTTCGACTTCACCGACCCCACGATCACTTTCGTCAAACCGGTGAACAACGGGGATATCCTCATTGACCAGCCGCTGATGCTGCAGGCCAAGTGGTCTGACGCCAACGGAGTGGAGCTCGACACGGCCGAGATCGTGTTGAACGGCGAAAACATCACGGGCCAGTGCGTGTTGACGGAAGACGGGTTCACGTTTTCGAGGTACTAGCATGAAACGCATGGAACTGGAACGGTTAGAGGAGCGGACGATGCTGGCCTGCGCTGTAGCGCAGCACGGCAGCGCCTTGTTGATCACCGCTGGCGGCGACGAGGTCAATGTCGGCGAAGTCGAGTCGGGCGACATGGGGGTTATCTGCTTCGAGGCCGGGACTGTGGACGTCACTTTTGAGGACGAGTTCGCCGGCGTGCGCCGCGTGTCGCTGCGAGGCGGGCCAGAAGATGATTACTTCGGCATCTACCTGACCGGCGAAACTCAACTGCGTATTGACGTGTCGACCGGAGACGGTTTCGACTCGGTGGACGTGAACGTGGTCGAAGTCTCTGAGTCTCTTCAAATCCGTGCGAATCTTGGAAATGACGACGACTGGTTCTCGTTTCTCGTGCATGGCGATGTGTTCGCGTCTCTCACCTTGAGCGTCACGGCTGGAAACGGCGACGATTACGTCGAGGTGACTGGTTACGGACAGATAGTGGACGGCCGGTCGCGTTTGACCGTGTCTCTCGGCGCCGGCGACGACGAAGCGGATCTATTCTTGGAGCCAGCGATCGACGCGCGTCCGACCGTGGTTCAACTCAGCGGTGGGTCGGGCAGCGACGCGCTGTTCATAGACCAGGTGCTGATGGATCGGGGGCGGGTGCGCGCGTCGCAGTTTGAAGATTTGATCGTGACACCATCGTGTGCGCTCGACGATCCGGACTGCATCCCGTGATTTGGTCGGACTATTTCGCACTAATTGAGGATCAAGCGATGCCCATCGAACTCGGACCGAAACTCAGCCCGGAAGAGCACTACCGGCAAGTCGTGCTCCCGACTCGCCGCGAAGCGTATGCGCTGCACGTCACGCAGATGCCTGTGCCGGATGACCTCAACGCATGGGTCGCTTGGATGACCGATCACTGCGGGTCGCCCACGGTCAAAGTGTGGCACAACACGCTGCCGTGGCTCGAAGCCTTGATGGTGGTTCGTTACGGGGAAGCGATCGAGTTCTGGCCCCCGGCGTTCTCTGCCGATGACGTACTGCGGGCACAGGAGTGGTCTCAGGGGCAGTTGCCGAATGGCGTGAAAGAGGGTGGGTCAGTCGGCGCATTGTCGTGATCGTGCTGCAGATTTGAGCCACAACTAAGAGAGGTTAGGCAACGTGCAATTTGTGCTTCTTATCCTTGTGTGGGCAAACGCCGCCATTGCGATACCTTCCGCAATTGCAGTTGTAGCAGAGAATCCGAAAACCTTTTTTGGGGAATCCGTTTGCCTTCAGCCAAGCGTTGATTCCTCGCCGCCCACGGCCAATTCTCCTTTTGTGCGCAGCGCCGTCATTGTTCACATGATCGACGGTGAGAAACATTGGCTCTTTCTCTCCGCAGCATTGACACTTCCCACCGTATGCTGCGATGACCTCGTTTCTGAGAATGTGATTGTGAGTCAAGTTTTTGTTGGACTCCCAGCGAGCTTTATTGCAACGGCGCGTGCTCAGCACGATTACTTCCGCCTCTTTGTCTCTCTTAACCTTTTCAGTCCGTTCCATTCGATATTGCTCGCTCGATTCTTGGAGCCGCTGCCTAGCAAGAATTCGAGTCCTATTTCGACGATAGTACTTCTTTCCGTACTGTCGCAACATCGTGAGATGCTTTGCCCGTGCAGCACCTCTTCGCTTTCTACGATGAGCGGTAACGGACAATCTGATTTGGGCACGTCTTTTCGCGCGATAGATGGGATCGTTCCGCATCCGTTCGCGATAAGCACGATTCATCCGAATGAATTTGTGTCGGTTTGTAGCACGATACTGGCGAAACAACGCTCGCTTCCTCGCCCGTGCTTGGACTCCATTCATTGGCACGGCACAAAAGATAACTTACTGCACGATTAGGAGTCAACAATTTCACAGGCATCCGACTACCTTGAGGTAGAAATCCGCAAACACATTTTTCGAACAGGGTCGTTCACCAAGCCGACGGTCCTGGCCGTCGCACTCTACACCGCAGCCCCCGGTGAAACCGGCGGCGGCACTGAAGTGTCCGGCGGATCGTACGCCCGCGTGCAGCGAGATCCTCTGGACGCCAATTGGACCGGCGTGTCGGCGACCAACGGACTCACCGACAACGCGGCGGCCCTGACGTTCCCGGCTCCGACTGGCAACTGGGGGCAGGTCACGCACTTCGCGATCCTCGATGCCACGAGCGCCGGGAACTTCCTTGTCTACGGGTCTCTAACCACACCCAAGACCGTCAACAGTGGTGATCCGGCGCCCAGTTTCGCCATCGGTGCGCTGAGCGTAACAGTGGCGTAGGATTTTCCAGTATATGGCCCCGCTGGAGAAACGATGAACTCAAACCCACAAGTCAAGAAGCTCTGCGACGAGGACATCCGCCCGTTCTGCGATTTGTTGGCTGGTGTCGCGATTCGCGCCAACATTCTCCTCTTGCGATGGGCAGCGGAGGGATTCGATCCACTCGTGCCGAGGAACGAAGACGCGATTGACGACGGCGCGGACAAGGACGGCAGAACCGTTCTAACGAACGGCGACATTCGCCGCGTCATTGAAGTTTGCGGTGACATCAAGTTGCTGTCCGACGGGACGACGCCGGTGACCGGCAGCGCTGCGAAGTTCGCTTCGATCGTCCGTGCGTCCGTGAACCCAAGATAAAATGGCCGAACCGACGATCGTTTTCAATTTTGGGACCGGATCGGACACCGCCGCGAGCGGTGCGCCGTCGTCGCTCGCCGCCAAGAGCGGCGCGAATGCGTCTACCGCTGCGGCAACCGCCGTTGTGACGCTTTCGGTGGATGCGCCGGACTTGTCCGACGTGCCAACGGACGGCAGCGCCGTGATGTGGGTGTTGTCGTCGTCGGGGCGACAATTTTCCAAGATTTCTGCGGTAGACAATGTTCTAAAAACTGTGACGTGCGCCGACAACTTTTCGAACACCGAATCAGGTCGCACTTGGGGCATCGGCGGCAAGCGAGCCACGATTGGCCAGACGAACAGCGTGAAAGTGTTTGCCTCTACCGACGGCAAAGCGGGCTGGACAGTCTCGATCGAGGACGATCAGTCGATCAGTGTCGCCGTGGCCGTGTCCGTCGCTGGCACGCAAGCACAGCCGTTCAAGATTGTAGGATCGTCCGAGAGTCCCCGCCTCGTCATCACGCAATCGGCAAATACTTACACTTGGCAAGTGACCGGCACACACATTTGGTTCGAGTCGCTCAAGTTCCGCAACACGAACGCGACGAAGACGAGCGCGTGGTGCGTGCTGGCGAACATGACGACGTACTATTTCAAAAATTGCATCATCGGCGACACCGCCAACAAGTTCAAATATGGATTCGTGCGCAACACGGGCACGCCGACGATCTTCATGGAGGATTGTTACGTCACTGGCTGCACCGATGCTGGCGTGTATTCCGATTCCGGTTGCTATCTTCGCGCGACTGGCTGCCACTTCGACAACAACGACACGCATGGCATCTGGGCTGGCGGAAGCAGTTGGTATTTCACGCTGACGAGTTGCATTTTCAGCGACAACGGTGGTGATGGAATCAACTACCTATCGACCGGCCAGCTTGTGGATTTCGATATTCAGGACTGCACGTTCGATGGGAACACTGGTGACGGAATCGACGTGGCGACGACGACGAGCATTGCTGGAATCATTGCGGGCAACCAGTTCACGAATAACGGCGGCTACGGAGTGCGAGTCGGTACGGCAGACAGAACCGGCGGATTGGTGATCCCCGACTTCAACAACTACTTCGGCAACACGAGCGGCGCGAGGCTGAATTTCCCGACCGGAGCGAACGACCAGGCACTAGACCCCCAGTACACCAGTGCAGGCACGGACGACTATTCAATCGGCACGAACACGAAGGAAAAAGGTTATCCGAAGCTGAACCGGAACATCGGCGCCGGCCAAAGCACTACAAAATCGTTTAAAGATATCGGGGCGTCGCAACGGCAGGAAAGTGCCGGCGGTTCGACGTACGACAAGTCGCTGATCCTCCAACCAACAGGTACTTACTGATGAGATTTCTCGTTCCGAATCACGCGAAAAACACCGCGGCCGCGCCGGCTGGCGTCACGACCGGCACGGTGATCAAGACCATGCTGCAGCTCAAGCCGTTTGTGCCGCTCTGGATTGTCGAGTGGGGTTATTTCTTCGACGGATCGCCGAGCGACATCAAGGTCGAGCTGATCGAGGTAGACGTGGCCGCGACGGTGGTGGCGCTGGCGGATGGCGATATCACGAAGCTCGACGCCGTGGCGGACGGCGTCGCCGCATCGGTCGCTGGCTTGACGCTGAGCACCACTGGGAGTGGATTCACGGCCTCGGCCGAGGGTACAGTGGCCGACTCGCGCAATCTCGATGCGACGCAGATTTCCAGCCTGAAGGCATTCGTCAAACCGTTCGCGCTCGGCGAGCGACCTCTGATCCAGGTCGCCAAGTTCGCACGCATCCGCGTGACGGCCGGCGTCGCCGTGAACATGCTGTGTTACATGAAAGTTTCGACGAGTCCGTAGTAAGGAATCAATGTCGTTCGCGGGACACCGACAATTTTTGGCGCCGACTATCGACCTGCGCGTCCCACCATCCGGTTCGCAGCGGGACAACGGCATGTCGCCGTGGGTGATCGTGGGCTATGGCCAGGTCGGTGGCGCTGCGCTCGAGGGGGCCGCGACTATCTCGTTTGCGTCGGCTGGGGCACTCTCGACGTCGATCACACTGGCTGGATCGTCCGGCGTCTCAATCACGGGTTCAGGAGCCCTGACTACGGCGATCCCTCTCGACGGGTCGGCAACCATCGTCACCTCGTCATCTGGCGACCTGACGACGGCGATACCGCTGGCTGGCTCAGCATCCGTGCTCTTCACGTCGGCAGCCCAACTAACGACTTCCATCGTGCTCTCGGGCGCCGGAACAATCGAGGTCACGTCGTCGGGGTCGATCACGACGGCGATACCCTTGGCCGGCGTTGCGAGCCTCGCGCTGTCGTCCGCTGGCGCTCTGACGACGCAGATAATCCTCGCCGGTTCGACCACGGTTGCGATCAGTTCTTCGGGAACTATGACGACGGCCATCCCGCTCGCCGGGGCCTCGACAGTCGAGTTCGACGGCGCCGGGAACCTCAGCACGAGCATCACGCTCGGCGCTGCCGCGTCGCTCGCTGTGAGCGCGTCTGGTGCTTTGACCACCGGCATCTCCCTGTCGGGGGCCGCGAGCATCGTCATCACCGCAGTTGCCGATATCACTGGTCTCGAAGGAATCGTATTCCGTGTCACGATCTCGCCGCTCGGCACGCGCGGCGGTGCCCGCATGGACTTCTAACCACTTGGCCGATGTGGCGGCCGTTCGGAATAGAGTAGCGGCATGGCCACGCAGATCACCAAGGGTTCCACGACCCAACCGCTGCCGTTTATCCTCGTTTCGTCGGCCGACCATATCACCGGCCAAACGGGTAAGACGCCGACGGTGACAATCCGCAAGCAGGGCGGTTCGTTCGCCGCTCCGGCCGGGTCCGTGATCGAGGTGGGCAACGGGTGGTACGAAGTTTCCGCGAATGTGGCCAATTACGACACGCTCGGCAGCCTCGTGCTGCACGCCACGGCTGCCGGTTGCGACCCGGTGGACCGCGAGTTTGAGATCGTGCCCGACCCGCGCGGTCCTGGCTCGATCCTCACGACGCACAACATCGCTAAGGGGGACAGCACGCCGGTCGCCGGTGCTCAGGTGTGGATCACGACCGGCACGAATCCGAGTACCGGGATCGTCTGGGGCCCGGTCTCGAGCGACGCGATGGGCGAAGTGCCGATCCTACTCGACCCCGGAACCTATTACCGCTGGGCGCAAGTGTCGGGCTACAACTTCACGAATCCGCAACCGTTCACGGTAGCGGCCAGTCCGGCAACTCAGGATTTCAATTGGACCGACGCCGTAGCCGCCACGGCCGCCCCGCCGCTGCAGACCGTCGTCACCGGACCGCGCAAGGCGTCGGTCACGATCACCTACGATCCTGCGGTGGTGACCGCGCACCCGCAAGATCCGACGCCGGGCCGCTCCGTGAAGCTCGGCTTCGTGAAGCGGCCGGCAAAGTTGCGGCTGCGAATTGTGGTGGACTCTACCAAGGACTACCGCGACTACAAGCTCTGGGGTCCGCTGATAGGCGAAGTTATATGGCGGACTCTACCGGATTCGGAGTCGGATGGCAGCTTCGTCGTCGAACCCACGATGGACCGATCGACGATGCTCGGCGGCGAGACCGCCGAGCCATTCGCGCTGGCCAACGGCAACAAGTTGGTCGTCGCCACGGCCACGGACGCCGCGACCTACGTTCAGGAGACGGTGACGTTCGCTACCGGAGGATTCGTCGTGATCGGCCAGGCCACGGCCGCAGAAGTCGCCGCGTCCATCAACGCGCAGTGCCTGAACGTCACGGCTGCGGCCGTCGAGAAGCGGGTCATTATTACTAGCAAGAAGATCGACTCGTTCCTCCAGGTCGCGAGCGTGGACAACGTGGACTACCTGTTGGGGTTCGGGCCGGGCAACAGCACGACTATCTACGACCCGCAGTGGCGCGGCAACTCGTCGAAGTTCTCCCGCGTCTACCTCGCTGTGCGGAAAGAGGGTGCGGCCGGGGCCAACGAAGTCGCGTTCGACTGGCTGGTGCGCGACGAAGTCGTGCCGCTGATTCCGTCCGACGTGCGGACTCAAGAGTGGTTTGGGATTCCGCTTGTCATGGAGGACGGGCGATCCATGCCAGACGAGAATATCTGGCGCATGGTCCTCTCCGGTCTCGACGAGCTGGAACGCGACACGCGCACCCGCCTGACGCCGTTCCGCGTGATCAGCGAGCCGCTGGCGTGGGAGCCGACGTTCCGGCAGCACTTCGACTACGACCTCGGCGAGTCGGCCTACGACTACGACTACCGTTCGAACCAGAGCTTCTGGCAGTTCCAACTGCGCGAGTACCCGCTCGTGTCGTTTGAGCGGTTCGAGTTCCGCGACTTCAATCGTAAGTCCATCGCCAACATGAGCGGTTCGTCGGTCCCGAACCTCGAGACGGGCCACGTGCGGCTGGTGCCGACGATCAACGGGCAGCAAGGGTTCCACGCCTGGGCGGTGCAGCAGTCGATGATGTTCTATGCCGGCAACCCGTTGCCGAAGTGGATATGGGTCAGGTACACGGCTGGTCCGCGCGGCGGCGTGCTCGACCACAACACGCGCGACGTGTGCGGCAAGGTGGCGTGGGTCAAGGTCGCTCGGATCGTGAGCGACGCGATCACCCGCGGCCTCGTGAGCGTGTCGATCAGCGACGGGGCGGTTAGTCAATCGAAGTCGACGTCGGCCAGCTCGCAGACGTCGCTGTTCGGTGGCCGGATCACGCAGTACCTGGCGGACATCCAGGAGTTCAAGAAGTCGTTCCGTGACCGAAACAAGGGGGCGCGGATCATTTTCGTGTGAGGTGCAAGATGGTGAAACTAGATTTTAGAGAAGAAGTTGGTAGTGCCGTGCATCTTCTTGACGCTCATCCGTTTTTGTCGGCAAGGCGTTCGTCGGGTTCGCGGCGCAAGAAAACGATACGACGCACCGTGCTGCGGAGTCGCTCGGGCCGCAAACTGTACGCGGTCCGGCGCAAGGGTAAGTTCGACGACATCCAGTCGTTCAAGAAGGCGCACGGGGAGGACATCAAGCGGCGGGCGAAGGGGGAACAGAATTAGGGTCGCAATCAATTGCGACGGCCTCGTGCTTCGTGTGAAAGTGGCACTTATCGCAATCTTGCCATACTTCTGAATACGTTTTTGTGATTGTGTCGCGGAATGCAGGCCATTGTAAAATGCTGCTCCAAAGGCGACTTTCGGTTTGACACCGAACACATCTAAGAACGTAGACGAATCCTTGTGGCATGATTCACAACATACCCCACTTCGCACTTCCATTGTAGGCCAGCCGTAACCTTGTGCTCATGTCCACAGTCCTCACCGAGCAACTCGACCCACGCTACTGGGCGGACCTCGCCGACAACCGCGGCTGGCGCGTCGTGTGGCACCGCACCCAGCGCTGCCCGTGCCTCGGCGTCGAGGGGCACCCGAACCCCGATTGTGCCGTTTGCGGTGGCGACGGGTTCATCCGCGAGCCGGGCGTCGAGACTCGATTCACCATTGGTTCCATGAGCCGGCGCCGCGAGTGGCTGCAGCCGGGCACGATCGAACAGGGCGAGATCATGGCCGTGATCGCCCCGCTGCTGTGGGACCGGTCTCGCGATCCCTGGACGCTCTCGACCGCGCACCCGGCCTACGGAGCCTCAGAAGGCGATTTGTTCGTCGCATTGGACGCGGAGCAGACGCAGAGCGTCGTGCTCACGCGCGACCGCCGCGACAAGGTGCGCAGCCACTACCCGACGCGAATCGTCAAGGTCACGGCGCTGCGCGGGTCCGGCGCTGAAGCCGAGACGGTCGAGTTGATCGAGGGAACGGACTTCCGCCGCGATGGTCGCAACATCGTGTGGGCCTCGGCGGCCGAACCGCAGTCGTTCGAACACTACAGCGTTTTGTATTCCTACCGGCCCGAGTTCATCCTGCGCAAAGAGATCCCGTCGCCGCACCTGAACGTGGACCGGCCGCTGCCGAAGCGGTTCACCGCAATGCTCAGAGACAGAGTCGAGGGATAGATGCCAGTCAACGTCCTGCCATACGCTCGATTCGGTGCCGAGATCCGCGTGACGCTCGACACGTCCGGTGTGTCGCTGCCCACGAACGACGCGATGCGGGCTGCCGCGGCAGCGGCGACGCGCGAGGGCGCGATGTTCATGCAGGCCAAGTGGGCGGAGTCGGCCCACACCGGCACGGCCGGCTCGGCGGCGATCCCGTCGCGGCGCTACATCGCCGGCATCGACGCGGGAATGAAGTATCCCGACGTGGACGACCTGCACGCCAAGATCATCAACCGCTACCGGCTCGCCGCGATGTTCGAGGAGGGCTACAAGCCGTTCGAGATGCTGCCGCACCTGCTGAACAGTCCGCAGGCGCGGCGCAACAAGAAGGGCCAGCGCTACCTCATCATCCCGTTCCGGCACGGCACGCCGCGCGTCAGCGAGTCGGAAGCCGGCCAGGGCGACCAGCGGGCCACGCTACACTCGATGCCGCAGGACGTGTACAAGGTCGCGAACCAACTGACGCAGACGCGAGTCACTCGCGGCTATGTCTCGAATGCGACCGACCCCAACGTGCGCAACCGGCCCGCGCACCCGGCAGCGTACAACCGCCGCGTCGCGCTGTTCACGCACGGGCAACAGAATCAGGGTGCGCTGCG
>ERZ1292623.2544-Hain-H51-01um-R1-2544-length-16200-cov-5_pt1 | contig 16200 bp, 22 predicted proteins | sample MGYA00564398_ERZ1292623 | MGnify/ENA primary metagenome ERZ1292623 (study PRJEB36523, sample SAMEA6512633) | groundwater metagenome | collected 2019-01-07 | study: AquaDiva: Metagenomics assemblies of 32 groundwater samples | reverse complement strand
TTGCGCGAAAAACTAAATTTTTTGAAAATCCAGGAAACTCCCAAAGAATTATTCGATAAAAAATTTCAGCACTATAAAGAAAACTGGAGGGAGATGATAGATGAATACCAACATTCCATTCATTGAAAAATACAGGGCAAAAACATTTGGCGATATTAAGGGACAGGGGCTTGCAATTAATGAATTGAGCTATTTTTTCCGGACATTTCCGAAGAAAAAAGCAGTTATTTTAAATGGACCAGCTGGAACTGGCAAAACCTCTCTTGCAATAGCATTAGCAAAAGAACATAACGTAGAATTGTTTGAATTAAATGCAAGTGATTTGAGAAACCGCTCAAGTCTGGATGAAGTGCTCAAGCCGTCGTTGGAACAGCATTCATTGTTTAAAAAAGGAAAAATTATTTTAATGGATGAAGCTGACGGGATAACAACAACTGATCGTGGAGGATTGCCAGAACTGATTGTGTTAATTGCAAAAACAAATTATCCCATTATTATAACGGCGAATGATATCTGGCAGAGAAAATTCAGCCTGCTGCGGCAGAAATGCCAGATTATCGCGCTGAAAGAACTCAGTGAGTTTGATATTAAGAAAATTATTATTGATGTGTTAAAAAAAGAAAATAAAAGCATTCATCCAGAAACAATTACATTACTAGCTAGAAAATCAAGGGGAGATGTGAGAGCTGCATTAAATGATTTGCAAAGCGTGATTGATTTGGGAGAAGAAGAATTTATAAAAGAAATTTCTGAAAGAGAAAAAGAGGAGAATATCTTCAATCTTTTAAAGAGATTGTTCCAAAGTCAAACACCCGGAGATATAATTAATTTGTTTGACAATAGTGATTTAGAGTTAGATGAAATTTTATTATGGGTTGAGGAAAATATTCCTGAAGAATATAAAGGCATTCCCCTCGCAAAAGCTTATGATGCAGTGAGCAAGGCAGATGTATTCAGGGGAAGAATTTATCGGCAGCAGTATTGGAGATTTCTCGTCTATCAAAATTTTTTCTTGACTGCAGGTGTTTCTGCCGCATCGATATTAAAAAATATGAAATTTACTCCCTACAAGCGTCCTTCCCGCATTTTAAAAATCTGGCTTGCAAACCAAAAAAATCAGAAACGAAAATCACTGACAGTAAAATATGCATCACTAACTCACATGTCAATAAAAAAAGCAAACAGGGAAAGTTTTTTACTGCCATTTATTCTTGATAACCTTGATGAAACCGCAAAAAATAAAATGCATATTGATGAAACGGAAGAAGAATTTCTTAAAGAAAAAAAAGTCGCGATAATTGTTGCAAATGGTTTGAATAGGTTTCGGATGTGAATGAAGTAATCAAATGTCTGCGCCCAGGCCGTATCCTCAGCAGTTTATCGATTAAATATCTCAGTGAGTTTGCCTTCGACTTCACGAATTTTTGCTTTGAGTAATATTAAAATTAACATAACATCATAAATTCATAATATAATAACTATTTTTATCATAATCATCTAAGAATTTTTATTCCGTCGCTTCTTCACTTTCTTTCATCTTTTCAATACTCCCAAACTTTCCAGAAGTCAATTGCTTCTCACCCTGATATTCATTGACAAATCCGTTGTTGATTTTGACTTTGTCACCCTGCTTGAACCGGGTTGCATCATCATTCCATAACGTTAATTGAATACTTCCTGAATCGTCCTGTAGCACCGCATTTGCGACATGCAATTCTTTGCCATACTTATTGAACGTTCGTACTTCGCCGATTTCAGTGATTGTTCCTTCTACTTCAACATTGCCCTGTTTTATCATCAATTCTGAAATTTTCATTTTATTATTTTATAAAAATTAAAACTTGAAATTCTAATTTCATTGTTTTTATTTATCATTGTTTTTATATTTTATTCTTTATTAATATATTGACATTTTATTTATTCACCCTCTCAATTTTTGATTGAAATTTTCTTATCTTAAATGAAAAATCCGGTTCACACCACTCCGCCTTGCCTTCTTTTAGGAGATCTCTCACAGCTTCAAATACACTAACATAATGAGATATATCAATTAATCTAAATCTAATAATATTTAATTCTTTATTAAATTCAATTAATTTTAATTTTTTATCTTCACCATACTTGATTAATGCAGGTACAAATTCTCGAGATTTTGGTTCTAAAGAAATAGTTCCAATTGGTATATAATCATCATTTTGGTGAGTCCATGTTGGATACATTTGAAGAGATGAATTTTCTGCAATTTTTTTCAATCTATCTGCTCCAGAAATCAAAAATCTTCTTGGAGCAAGATATAATATATTGTCATCATCCTTACCAATCCTCTCAAATAATGATTCGGGAACTATTTCAGTTAGTCGGGATTCATTTAATAATTTAGTACTAGGATGTACATATACAAATTTAGTTTCATCTAATTGAAATTCAAAATCTGCATAATGCTCCTTTTTAGGAGGGTTAAGAAGATATTCTAGTTTTTTCAGTTTTCTCTTTCTTTCATCATCTGCAGTATCATCTGCTTGTAATTGCACTCCACAAAAAAATAAAAGTCCCGCACTTTGTAATAAACTTCTTCGAGTTACTTTTTCCATGTTTATTTTAACATTTTATTATTTTTATATTTATCTTCTTATTTTATTCTTTATTAACTTATGCATTTAATTCTTGGTCGATTATTTGCTTGAATGCTGAGAACGGTTGCGCGCCGATTAATGGCTTTCCGTCGATGAAAAATGCCGGCGTCCCGTCCACACCATAGCTGGTGCCATCTTGCTGATCTTTATTTATTTCTTGCGCCATTTCTCCACTGTCTAGACACGTATCAAAACTGGCAGGCAATCCTAATTCCTTTGCATATTTTTTTAAGTCAGTAACAGAAAGCGCCTGCTGATTTTCAAATAATTTGTCATGCATTTTCCAGTATGCTGATTCTCCGTTAATCTTTCGCGCGCATTCTGCTGCCTCTGCTGCCTTTTGTGCATGCGGATGAATGTCAGTTAACGGAAAATCTCTATAAATTAATTTCACTTTTCCCTTATCAATATACTCTTTTTTTAATTGAGGAAGTGTTTCGCCCCAAAATTTTTCGCAAAACGGGCATTGATAATCTGAAAATTCTATAATAGTTACTTCAGCATTTTTATCTCCTAACACAGCGTCGTCATCAGAACTTGCTTCAATTTCTCCGGCAGTAACACCTGTTCCACTATTTCCAATATCTTGCAATGCCTCATTATCTAAAGGAACCAATGCCTGCACAAAATACTTCCCGTCTTTTGTAATGTAAATCGGAATAAGTTGATTGTCATAAGAAACAGTTATCTCATACAAATTTCCTAAATCTTTTGAAGAAACATAGCTAATATCTCCCGTGCCTTGTGTATTCAAAAAATCAACTAATTTTTTTCCTGCTGATTCTCCTGACAAAGTTTTCCCGAAGGTAAACCCAGTAAAACCGCCCTCGTATATTAATAACACGATAATAACAATTATTAATACGAAAGAAAACAATCTCCAGGGATTTTTCAGAGTAAACGGATTTTTTAAAGTAATTAAATCAGGGTCATTGTCAATTCTTTGAACTGTTTTTTCATGAGTCTTCTCATGAATCTTTTCTTTCTCTTTTTCTCTCTCCTTTTCCCGCTCCATTTTTCAATTAACAAAGGAATGTTTAAAAACATATCGCTGTTTTTTTGTTTTAAGTTTTATTTTACCATTTAAAATCATGTTGTAAAACATATAAAAAATTATAGAAGTATTTTTATAGCTATAAATAGATTATAGTAAAAATGGGAAGTGTAAAAGATTTACTAGTATACAAAAAAGCAACAGAAAGCGAATTAGGAGTAGGTGAATTTGTTTTTTCTGATAGTAAGATGGATGATTGGGGAGAAATGCCTGATCATATTCCTTACAAAGGAGAGGCATTATGTTTGATGACTGCGTGGAATTTTGAAAAACTGCGAGAACAAGGTTATCACTCACATTATCAAGGTGTGCAGAACACACCTGGAGAACCGGCGACTATTAATCAGATAGTCATACCTCCGAAGAAAATAATGGTTTCTTTATCACGCGTTGTCAAACCAGAATTTAATGATGGAATATTTGATTATTCGTATTTCGTAAATGGAAGAGGAACAATAAATAATTTTGTTGTTCCATTAGAAGTTATTTATAGAAACGGCGCGCCAAATGGAAGTTCGCTTTTCAGAACATTAGATAATTTAGAAAAACTAGGAAGAATAAGTGATATGAACAGATTACTTTCTCACTATGGACTAAGAACGAAGCCAAATCCAGGAGATTTATTCCCAAAAACTGGTTTTGATTTCACAACAAAATTTGAACCAACTGATATAAAAATTTCTGATGAAGAAGCTTACAGAATTTCCGGACTTACAAGAGAACAGTTTTCTCAATTAGAATCTTTAAGGCAAGCAGCAGTTGCTCTTGTTTCTGAAAGAGCAAGAGAAGTTGGTTTTGTTGATTATGATGGAAAACACGAATATAGATTGTTTAATGGCAGAGTTGAAATGGCAGATGTATTTGGGACGCTTGATGAAAACAGATTTATGTTTGAAGGAAAACAAGTAGGCAAAGAATTTTTACGGCAAGTGTATAAAACTGAACAAGCTGAATGGGTTGCTGATATTGAACGAGCAAAAATAGAAGCAAAAGAAAAAAGAATTAAAGAATGGAAGTCATTAGTCAGAATTCAACCGCAAAAACTCAACCCTCAATTAATCAATTTAGTGGGAGAAATGTATGCAGCAGCTGCAGAACAATATACTGGATTAAAAATATTTGGATTAGCGCGAAATCTTGAGAAAGTTATGCAAGATTTGGAGCCGTTTTATCTGAAATAAAATAAAAAACTACCATGGCTGAAGATTTTGATATTGTTGAAAAGTTATCTTTGGAAAAAAGAACAGAACTTGAATTTAGATTGAATTGTATTTCTCCTGATGATGGAAAATATGGAGAAGAAGCAGATTTACTAATACCTTATCTGAGTGCGAGAGCAGAATGGCTTGCTTGTGTTCATGTTCAGGAAGTTTTGCTTGAAACTCGAGTTGAATTTGGAAAGGCACCTCAAGAAAATTTAGAAGAATTACGAGAAGCATTGCCAAAAATAGATATTCTCAATGTTAGTTTACTTGAAAAAGACAGAAGAATTAATCATGATCAGTTAGCACTTATTGAAGAAATCGGAAGATATGTTTCTCCAGAAACAAAAGCATTATTGCATCCAGGAACAACTTCATATGATATTTTGGATACTGCGCGTTCTTATTTATTCAGAGGAGCGTGGCATGCAGTAATCCGCCCAGAAGTTGCGCGCTCAATTGATAAATTGGCAGCAATAGCAGAACAATCTTTAGAAATATTGCAGGTTGGAAGAACACATCTACAGAATACTTCTCCTATTTTATTTGGAGGTGTAATAGCTGGCTATGCCGCGCGAATTGCCGAGAGAACTGAAAGATGTGATGAAACATTTAAAAGACTAAAGGGAAAAATAAGTGGTATTGTCGGAACAGGCGCAAGTATAGACATGGTTATGGGAGAAGGCACATCAATGGAATTTGAAAGAAAAGTTCTTATAAAATTAGGATTGAAACCTGATTATACTGCAACACAGATTGTACAGAAAGAACCATTGGCAGATGTTGGAAACAGTTTAACAACGATGATGCATGTGCTTGCTGATTTTACCAATGATATACGGATGCTTTATTCATCCGAGATTGAAGAAGTTACTTCCAGAGATAATGCCGAGCGATTGGGAGGATCCAGCGCAGATGCAATGAAAAATAACCCGGTACAATATGAAAACATGACGGGAAAAGCAGTAATTGTTGAAAGTGGCATGAGAATTTTGTATGAGTTAATTCATTCAGATTTTCAGAGAGATTTGCGAGGGTCAGTTCAGGCACGGTATCAGCCGCAGTTAATGATGGTTGAAACCTATGAAGCGTTTCGGAGATTAAATAAATCATTGCCACAACTCTCAATTAATGAAGATAAAATTGCTGAAAATCTTACACGAGTCAGAAATAATCCCAGTGAAGCAATGGTTGCAATTTTACGAGGAGAACAATGGATTCATCCAACCTATGGCGTCGGCCATAATTTTGTAAAAGAAATGGGAAGAAAAGCTAAAAAAGAAAAAAGGGGATTGTTAGAAGTGGCTTTAGAAGATGATAAATTTGAGAAGTTATTTGACTCTCTCTCATTGGATAGAAAAGCTATATTAGAAGGAACGTTAGAAAATTATGTTGGGTCTGCTCTGGAAAGAGCACAGAAAAATTTAAAGTATGCACGTTATGTAATAGGAAATTATATTTCAATAAATCGCAACCATTAAATACAACTTCTTCTTTTGGTTTATAATTGAAAAGATAAAATGGCGAAATAAAAAAGGTGAATCATGCCTTACGATATTGTTATTGGAAGAGATAAAGAAGATAAAAAATTATTTGGAGATAAAGGATTAATTTTTATTGGAAAAGGATATGTGCAGATGGGAAATTATACCTCGCTCTCAAACAGATTATGGCTTGATGTCGTGAGAAGCCATGTTATCTTAATTGCAGGAAAAAGAGGATGTCTTGTTGGAGATACCTTAGTTTTTACTGATAATGGTTACAAACCAATAAAAGAATTTGATCAGATGAAAGATAAAGTTTTATCTTTTGATAAAGAAAAAAAAGAATTTGAATGGGAAAATGCCGAATTATTAACCTATATAATTAATAATGAATCTTTATTAGAAATAGAATTTGAGAATAATAAAAAAATTACGCTAACAAAAGAGCATCCATTATTGATGGTTCAAGGAGAGAGATTATTATCATTATTGTGGATAAAAGCTAATCAATTAAAAAAAGATGATATGATTCTTAGTGTTGGAAAATCTATTGAAGATTTAATTCCTTGTAAAATAAAATCTATTAAAGAGATACAAGGAATAAAAAAAGTATATGATTTAACAGTTCCTAAAAATCATTCTTTTATTGCTAACGGCATAATAAGTCATAATTCGGGAAAATCCTACAGCATCGGTGTTATTTCTGAAGAAATGTCAAAGCTTCCGCAGGAAGTGCGGGAAAATATTGCGCCGCTCATTTTTGACACCATGGGAATTTTTTGGACTATGAAATTCAAAAATGACAAAGATATTATTTTGTTGGATGAATGGGGGTTAAAAGGAGAAAATCTTCCTATTAAAGTATGGATTCCATATGGTTATTTTGAGGAATTTGAAAAAAGAAAAATGCCGATTGATAGTAAATTTGCACTTGCAGTAAATGAATTAGATGTTGAAGACTGGCTTTCAATCTTCAAATTAGACATGATAAATCCCGTTTCAATTTTAATTCAGAAAATTATTGCTCATCTCCAAGAAATGGGAATGTATGATTTAGATGATATTATTCATGAAGTTGAAAACAATAGTGAAGCTGAAGAAATAACTAAAAAATCAGCTGTTTCTTTGTTTGAAGCTGCAAAATCCTGGAAAGTATTTGCAAAAAAATTTGAACCGTCTACTAAAATTAATGAACTTATTCGCGCGGGAACAACTAGTATTTTAGACATGTCAATGTATTCATCGACGGCAAATTTTAATGTGCGTGCTTTGATTATTGGTTTGATTTCAAAAAAATTGTTTAATGAGAGAATGTTAGCAAGAAAAAAAGAAGAGGTTGATGAAATTTATTATGGTATGAATAATGAAAATAAAAAAGAAATGCCCTTGATTTGGTTGTTTTTAGACGAGGCGCATGAATTTCTTCCAGCTCAAGGCGAAACTCCGGCGACAAATTCATTGATTCAATTATTAAGAGAAGGAAGACAGACAGGGATTTCTTTAGTATTAGCTACTCAACAGCCAGGAGTTATTCATAGAGATGTTATGACGAAAAGCGATATTGTTATTGCTCATCGCCTTACCAATAAACATGATATTGAGGCATTAAATGAAATTATGCAGACCTATCTTTTAGAAAACATTCAGAAATCAATGAGAGAACTGCCTGATGTTAAAGGCGCAGGCATTATTCTCGACGATAATTCAGAACGATTATATCCTGTTAGAATTCGCCCACGATTAACCTGGCATGGAGGCGAAGCACCAAAGGCAATTTCAAAAAAAGAAAAGGAGCTGTTTGCATGACTAACGATTTAGTTCGAAGACTCGTTGCATTTGCGGAAAAAAATGAAAAAATAATTGCGCTTATGAGAGGGAATGATCCTGAAGATGATATAATAACGAGATCAATAGTTTATTATTTTATAACTGAAGGAGAATATAATGCAGAAAGATCTGATAAGATTTCACAACTTGATATAGATATTGCTCAAGAAGGACACACCTGCACTCTCGGAGAATGGCCAGATGCAAATATTTCTGATTATCCATTTTTAGGTAAGACTTTGTGGAAGAGATAAATATGATTTTCAGAATAATAATCATTATAAACATTATTTTCTATTTTTTTATATGGAATCTTTGGAGCAATTTGTTGATTCTGAAGTAAATGAATATTTTGTTGGAAAAATTACAGAAGTTGATATAAATGGTTTAGATTTAACTAGCAGTTATAGAACCCACTACGATGTAACTAGCGGTATATTAAGTCTAGATAAGAGGGTGGACTCACCATTTAGTAGATATCTTAAATTTGATTTTCCTTATTCAGAAATTAAAATACTTATAGAACGAAAACAAGTAGGCCTTATTAGAAAAATATTTAATTTTTTTATTTATGGAAAACTAGATGACCTATGGCCAAGTTATTTAGAGGCGAGCAGAGTAGAAGATCTAGTTTGTAACCATTTTAATAAAAGCTCTGACATTAAAAAAAGTGAACTTGGTTCTGTTAGAATTTTAGGATATAGATTCATGGTTAGTTTAATAAATTTATCAGAATCGGATCATAATTTAGCAAATATTAAAGTTGGTAATGTAAAACCGTGGATTGATGTATATGATAATGGTATGGGTGATGATTGGTCTCCCTCTTCTTCAACTGTCTATGGAAAAGCAACAGGAACATTATATAAATTCAATCTAAGACTTAAATTAAAGGACTAGAAAAACCATCCAAACTTTTTCAAATCAATTTTATTATTTTTTATTTCAATACCTTCTTTCTTCAATAGCAGGATTTTTTTCGGCAAGCCCGTTGCAAATCCTCCTAATTTGCCGTCGCTGTTGATGACACGATGGCAGGGAACAACAGGTGCATACGGATTTTTATTCATTGCCCTGCCCACAGCGCGATATGCACGTGTATGCAACGCGTGTGCAAGCGCTTTATACGTCGTGACTTTTCCACGCGGAACTTTCTTTAAAAGTTCATAACAACGCTCGTTAAAATTTTTCAGTTCCATCATCGCTGCACATACAATTTATTATTGACAAGGCAATCATGTGCAATCATAAGTTCCTGAGAAATATACGCAAGATGCGGCTTCTCACACAGGTCACGCGCAACAATTTCTTTCACGATCTTGTCAGGATTTTTCCCCCTTAGTTCAATCACCATGCGATGAGTTTTATTATCAACAAAGCCGCAACAGATAAATCCATCCTGAAGTTTCACTAAGAAATAACCGCGAGAGTCCATTGTCCATGGATAACGATTGTCATCAGGAAATACGATCTCTCTTTTTTCTATAACTTGAATTTCCTGTGAAGGACATATCTTTTTCATGAAAATAAAACAGAAGACTGGTATTTGAATGTTTTGTTACTTCACCACAACTATCTCAATTCTATACCGATATTTATACGGCGCAATATTTCCTACTGCAGTAATTTTTTTTATCGCGATAGATTTCTTTAACTTTCTTGCTTCCTGCTTCAAGTTTTCTGTCAACTCCCCAATCTCTTTTTCATGACAAAAGGCGTGATAAAAGACGCGCGTGCCTTTTTTTGCAGCAAAGAGTGCAGGCTTCAAAAAGCTCTCTTTCAGGTTCGGCCGCGTCATAACAATCACATCAAACCTCCCATATTTTTTCATAAGACCAGGACCTATTTTTTTCTTGACATCCCCCTGGATAATTGCAATGGCATCAGAAGAAACGTTGTTTAACACAAGATTTTTTTTGAAATAACTGCAGCATGCCTTACTGATCTCAATCGCAACAATCTTTTTCGGGCGTACAGTCTTATTGATCACAATTGGATACGCTCCAACGCCCGCAAACAAGCATAATACAGAGTCAGTTTTTTTAATCTTCTCAGCAATTTCTTTGCGATCATGCGCAAGACGCGGGGAAAAATAACACTCATCGACGTTAAAGGTAAAAACACAATTATTTTCCCGATACAATACAACTTTATTTTTTTCTCCGGCAATAAACTTTGTCTGTATTTTTCGCAGTCTTCCTTTCACGTGCGTTGATTTCTCAAGCACAGTTTTTATCGAAGGTCTCGTTAGAATCGCCCGCGCTTCTTCCACTTTTTCCGCGCGGGATTTTTTCTCCCCGAATTTTTCCGCCTTAATAATTGCAATATTACCGATAAGGTCGTAGTCTGCCATTTTATTTTTTTCCTCCGTAAAATGGTTGGCTAAAAAATAGAATATTTTTTTTGTCTGCCATTTTTAATAATGAAATTTCCTCGCATATTCTTTATGATCAAACCATTCTAATATAACTGCTAAAATTTCTACTTTTGTGGGAGTCATCACAGAATAAACCAAACGCCATCCATCAGGAAGATCATATTTCCAAAGATTATTAATTCCATACTTTTGTACATATTCTCGAGGGAATAATTTTTTTGGAATTTGAATACCACAATAAGCATTTAACTGAATATCTCGAACTGCCCTTTTTATATATATTTTTATTTCATTACTATTATCTAAATTATCAAATTCTTTTTCTATTTTATCATCGGCAAAGACAACTTCAGAAGGTTTTAAGAATCTCATACTTTAATCCTTTTTCTTTTAGAAAACTTTTTTGCTAAGTCTGGATTCCAGATATATCCTAGTTTTCCTTCGCTATCAATAGCAATTTTATTAATACTTTGTAAATAATCTAAAATTACTGAATATGTCTGCCACATTACTTTTTTAGGTAATTTTTTCCATATTTCAGTCTTATTAGATTCTCCACTATATTTTTCTATAATTTTCTCAACCATTAAAACAGTATCAAGTGTCGGCGATCTAATGAAAGGATTTTCTAAGCTCATAATAAAACATATATCAATTGATATATAAATTTTTGCATTATATTGTAATGATAATGGTAATAAGAAAGATATTTAAATCTGATTTTTATTATAATAAAAAGAGGAAACATGAAAAGCATATTCGGCTATTTAATAGCATTTATTGGATTAATGGGATTGGCATTGTCATCGTCAGCAGGCCAGAAAATGGTTCCAATCGCGTCGCAAATTGAAAGAAATTTCATATTATATCCTTCACTTGTTATTGTCGCCATCGGCGTTATTATCTTGATTATGAATGTAAAAAGTTCGGGAAAAGTTCGACAGGCTGAAAAAGAAGTTCCCATTTACAAAGGAAAAAAGATAATTGGGTATCGCGTGGAGTGAGATTTCTGAGCTGAGTATCATAAAATTTATATATGCGTAGGCACATATACATGTATGGTAAAAATAATCTCTCTTTCAAATGAAGCATATGAAAAATTAGCAGCCATAAAATATGGAAAATCATTCTCAGAGGTAGTTGTTGAACTTGTCGATGAAGTTAAAAATAAAAAAAAAGAGGGCATTATGAAATTTGCAGGTGCTTTTGCAAAGGATAAAGGAGAATGGGACAAAATAAAAAAAATATTGGAAGAAGATAGAAAAAAGGCAAAACTGAGAGAGGTAGCTTTTTGATGCACTGCTTAGACACAAATATCATCATCGATTTTTTAAGAGGAAATGAACAAATAATAAAGAAGGTAAATGACTTATCCAATAACATTGAAATCTTTGTAACGCCAATAACCGTATGTGAGATATACAAAGGAATCTTTTTACATAATAAGATTGAAGAAGAATTGGAAATTTTTGAGAAAATGCTTCATCAGCTAAACAACATAGAATTTAATAATGATGTATGCAAAGAATTTGGGAAGATCTACTCTCAATTAAAAAAAGCCGGAACATTAATCCCGGAATTTGATATGATGATTGCTTCATTTGTTAAAGTAAATAACCTCACATTAATAACACGGGATAAAAAGCATTTTGAAGATGTTGGGATTAAAGTCGAAGTGTGGTGATAGAAAAAGAAGTTCCAATATACAAAGGAAAAAAAATCATTGGATATCGCGTGGAGTGAAAATTTTAATACTTTCTTTATACATGAAATAGTATTCTACTTAAATGGAATCATAAACCACGAACTCATTAAAAGTATGAATACTTTTATTACTTTTGTAATAATATATAGTTACTATTGTAACAAAACATTTATATAGTTCATTACTTCTGTAATAGCATATTGTTACTATAGTAATTTAACATGAAAATTGAAGAGCATGAAAAGTCATATAAAGAACACATTAATAATCTTAATAGGTTAATTGAAGAAGGCATAGAAGAAAACCAGAGAAACATAGGATATAATTTATCTCAAGGGTCTGTGGAATTATTTGCTATTTATCTGCATAAACTAAAAATAGTGCAGGGTTCTGGAGATATGTTTGATCATAGAATCTTCAAAAATAATTTATTAATAGAAAAAAAGATTCCTTTTGGATTCAAGGACAGAGATATTATTTTGAGATTAATGAGGAATATAGAGCTGGATAGAAATGTAATTTGTTATGGTAAAGGAAAACCTATTAATAAAATTAAAAATATGATTGCAACATTCAATGAGCTTAGAAAATTAATAAATTTAAATTTGAAAAATGAAAATGGAAGAAAATGAATTGATTGGTTATGCAATGGATTTTTCATCATATCTTTTGTCAAAGGTTAAAGGTATAAACAGGATTATATTACATGGCTCAGTTGCACGAGGCGATTATGGGGATGATTCTGATGTTGATTTATTCATAGATTCTAATAAAGATATTGAGAAAAAGGTCAATGAAAGCTTAGAAAATTATTATAAAACTAAAAAATTTAATGAATGGAAATTAAAAGGAGTTGATAATGAAATATCAGTTATTGTTGGTGAGCTTGACAGCAAAGAATGGAGCGATTTGAAAAGAAGTATTATGAACACGGGCATAATCCTTTTTGGGAAATATAAATCAGAGATAGATAAAGTAAATCAATATGTTCTTTTTTCTTTTGAGAATATAAAGCCCGATAAAAAAAGGATTCTTGTTTATAGAAAATTATTTGGGTTTAAACTTAGGAATAAAACATATAAAGGACTTGCAGATGAAATGCATGCTCTTAAAATCGGTAAAGGAGCATTGCTTGTTCCAGTTGAACATGCCAACTATTTGAAAAAATATTTTCAGAAAATGAGAATAGGATATAAGTTATATGATCTGTGGAGTGATGAGAAGTTTTAAAGTTCTGAGAAAAATTTGTTGGAGAAAAATTGGTGGAGATGGAGTGAGAAATCTCAATCTCAAAATTATAGGCCTTTATATCTTTTTTTCAAATCATTCATAAGACGATCATAATCTGCTTTTGAAATAAGCTGATTTTTCCATGCATCAGCTACCTCTTTCATCTCGTTTTTAATATGAACTTTTGACAGTTCTCTATAATTTCTTGACGAAGCTTCAGCTTCCCATCCCATAAAATATGAATGTATGGATTTATCAAAAAAAAGATTAAGCAAAACAAAAATTAAACTTGCAAAATATATCCAGTTAGCGGTTCCTAGATCCGCTCCCCTAGTAAACCATAAAAATATCATAATAAGACCATAAAGAAACCATGCAAATCTTCTTCCAAATCCACCATCAATAGAAGTATGCACAAACATAAAATATATTAATAAAGGGAGAAGAACAGTTATAGAAGCACCTAAAGCTCCATACGGAAGCAAAATTGCAGTTATTAATTCAGTGGGTTCTAAATATCTAACTGAAAAAATACCAACAATAGTAGAAACCACGACCTGTACTGCTTTATTATCTTCAAATATATTTATTCTTTTTAATACCATAAAAACAATAGAAAAGATCAATAAAAAAAGCAAAATTTTTGCAAAAAGAAAATCGTCTATTTGATCATAACCAAGAATTGGTCCGAAAATAGAAACAGAGGCCTGTTTCATATTATCAACAAGCTGATCAATTACCGAATATTGCGCACTCACTAATGTCAAAGAAAAAATACCCATTAAAAATAATACAGTTAATAAATACGCTCTTTTCATCCATTAATAAGAAGAACAGAGTTTAAAAAGATTTTTGAGATGAGAAATAAGAGATTTTATCCTTGTTTCAATAACCATTAAAACAATTTAGATTCAAAAACTATTACTTATTTCCTGAATATCAATTAAGAAAGTTTATATGAAAATTTATTTTTGTTTATGCAATAAGGATGGATTATAGAGAGTTTTGAAAAACCTAAAATTCGAAACTCTCTAAGAAGGACTCAGAGAATTTTTTCTCTGATACATTCAAAATCAGAGATTTTGAAGTCTTTGAAGAAATTTCCTTCGGAAATCGGGGTTATTCAAAGTCCTCTATAGTAAACCAATTTAATCTCTCGGCGACAAATTGGTTTCCTAATAAGTCAACTAACTGCAAAAAACAGAAGAACTTAGCTGGTTGACTATAAAAAATCCCAAAAAATTAATTTTGTTTAATATAATCAATAATAGAAAAGTTATTTCACTTTATCAAGCTCTCTTTCTAAATTTCTGAAATCTGCTCTAATATCAGTTCTTGCTTTTGTTAAAGCTTCTAAAGATTCGGAAACTGCTTTATCTTTAGTTTTTTCAGCATCAGTTAATTCTCTTTGTCTTAAGTCTTCTATTTTATCATAACTATTCTCGGAGTTTCGCAATTTTATATCAATATTTCCATTTCCATAATTAACAGCTATATCATCAGCTATTTCACTGCCGTTTTTTCTGCCATCTAAATCCATATACAATAATTCTTGCGGTTTGCTTCTTGAATGATTCATTGCTCCCCAAGTAATTCCAAATGTCAATGCTCCTAATGCAACATAACCAGATATTTTTTGGATGTTCATTTTAATTTATCCTTTAATAATTTATCTCTATCTTCAATTCTTTTTCTATAATCAATATCATTGGTTTTCTCTGTATCTTCTTTTTTTTCAGCAGACGCTACCCATAATTTTCTTGCTTCGCTTTTTGCTTTTTTAATTATAGAGTCATATTCTTTGTTTGTTGCATCAACTTCGGCTTTATAATCATCTTCAACTTTCTTTACACTATTTTCATGAATTTTCTGCGCATCAGATAGCTGATTTTCCATCATTGTATCAAGGCTTATTCCTTTATTTTTATTTCTTTCAAAATAAACACCATCAACTTGCGTGTAAAATTTACTATTCAAAGTTTTATCTCTAGAAGAATTATCTCTAGTAAGATAATCTGCACCATATCCTAATCCAATTCCAAGAGCAACTACAGCACCAGTATATAAAAGTCCTCTTGCATTGTTTTGAAAAGTATTTCTAACAAATGAATAACCTCTAGCAACACCAACGCCTACTGCTGGAAATAATATGTCAAATAAAAAATCTCGGTGAGCTCTTTCCTGTCTTGCAATTTCTCTTGCTTCAGTGCTTTGAACAGGAGCTGATTGAGGTGAAACAAACTCAATTCCTGCTGAATTGTATTGAGTTTGATCTCTGTTTCCTGATTGCGTATCGTTTTGTTCTGGCATATAATTATTGTAGTAATTTTATAGTAGTCATCACTACAATTCTTAGTTTATAAACCTTTTGGTGTTTTTATTTTGGAGAAGAAACTGTTCAGAAAATTAAGAAATCTTTATAAATCTCATTAAATTAACAATAAAATGAAAAAGGTGTTTGGAAAAAGTTTAGTCTTATTTGTATTATTAATTTATTTCTTAAATATAATGTTTGTTTTAGCGCAGGAAGAGATACCCACTCCCAGTCCTGATACAGGACAGACTAATTTTGATGTTTTTCTCGGGGGATTAGCTGAAAAGTTATCAGGACTTTTTAATAATGTTCAATTAGATCTATCTAAATCTACTTCCATTCCCAACTGTCCAGCAATTGCACTTTTTGCCAAT
>ERZ1292623.2542-Hain-H51-01um-R1-2542-length-16200-cov-7_pt1 | contig 16200 bp, 15 predicted proteins | sample MGYA00564398_ERZ1292623 | MGnify/ENA primary metagenome ERZ1292623 (study PRJEB36523, sample SAMEA6512633) | groundwater metagenome | collected 2019-01-07 | study: AquaDiva: Metagenomics assemblies of 32 groundwater samples | reverse complement strand
TGGGACCTGGGCCTTCCTCGTCGTAATCTCCGGGAACCGGGGGCAGGGCGAAAGCGAAAGACGGAATTAGTACGAGAGAAAATAGAACCAGCGCGACTGATTTGTAAAGAGTGGTTCCGTAGATTTTCATAGTCCTAATTACCACCCAAATATAGCGGACCAGATGTTAGAGAGCATGAGGCGGCGGGGGGAATCAATTGAGCCTCTGTCACTGCTATAGTCATAACAAGCCTGAACGGATGGAGTTAGTCTGGCTCCAGAGACTTCTTGCTCATCGCGGTAATAACGGATCTGGAGATCGCCAGATGCCGAGAAGGAAGTGGAGCCGTTTGGAGCGCCACCCGTCGGGAACCTGTTCTGGAACTCAAGGCCGCAGGAAGAGCTGTTGTCTGTGACACTCGTGCAGACATTTTTATACAGGTCTATGACATCTCCAGGTTTGGGATTAACCGCTTGCCAGGAGACGCTTACAGAACCGCAGGAATTGACGGAGTAGTTTGTGTTCACCGACCAGATACTGGAATCAATCTCGCAACGGTTCGGGAGAGGACAGCCGTCGGAGTTGGTACCGCCGGGAATGGGCTTCTGGCCGGTGGGGCAACCGATGGTTTGAGCGACGGAGCATGCAGGCTTGGTCGGTACACATTTGCCTGGCAGTTCGCAGCCGTTGGAGTCATACCCACCGGAAATACCTGTTGTGCCAGAAGAACAAAGGATTAAACCGACGGGAGGACATAAGGGCTTGGTTGGAACACATCTGCCTGGCAGTTCACATTTATCTGGGCCGTATCCACCCGATACATATGTAGTACCTGGGGGGCAGGCAATACTCATTATTGTAAGCGGACATACTACTGGAGGTATAACGCATTTAGGTGGCAGAGGACAGCCCTTAGAATCACTACCCCCTCCGATTAAAGTCCCACCTGGACAATACGGTGGCATGTAACTAGATGATGGACACCTATCTGGCGGGTTCACATCCCCAGTGACCTGTATATTGACACTTGCAATGGTTTTTTGGAGTGCTGGTGGGGCAGAAGAAGTGGGTCGGTCATTAGACTGGATATAGTACACAACCTCAGTTTCTATAAGTTCAGCTGTATATGTGCCCGCACTTTTATACGAATGGATGTTAACTCCCGGTTCAGAACAAGCATCGAGTGGAGAATAACAAGGATTCGCTATTTCCGGCTTGGTATTGTCACCGTAATCTATAAAATACGACGGATTCGCCGAACGGAAACCGCTTATGTTCGTGTAAAAACTAACTTGGAGAGGTGCTTGGCCAAAATTAGGGGATGCTCGGAACCCGGAATTGCCGATGTCTTCCCCGGCTATTCTGAATGAAGCCCGGCCGGAACCGAATCCGAAAAATATAGCCGTTACGCCATACTCCCCCGGTCCTACACTAGATGGGTAGGTGTCGGTAATGTAATAGACTGTTACAGATTTAGAACCACCTGGCGGTATGGTGTCTTGAAAGTAAGCTTGACAGGAAAAACCGGGCGATTCGTTTATCTTCCTGCCCTGCTTCAATATCGCGTAAGAAACATAGGCATCACTCTCATTGCACCCGCCGCCGGAAATGGTTTTTGGTTGACTGGTGCCGTTAAAAGCGGTGACGGTTATACCTACAGTCTGACCTGGCTCATATACCGATTTGTCCGTGGATACAGAAACAGATAGATTCCCAGACGGCGGGGGTGGAGTTCCCCCGCACGCCTCCGAGATTTTAGCCCGGGTGATGGGCCCCACCACGCCGGTAGCATCAATGCCGTTTTGGGATTGGAATTGCCTTACATACGCATCCGTCTTTTTGCCAAAAAAGCCAGTGGTTATATCTTCCTCCAAACTAAGATAGTCCGTCAGGAAGGATTGAAGGTGGAGAACTTGCTCCGTTGGGTTAGAAAGGCGACGGTTGTAACTTAAAGTTTGGGATATATTGGGACAGGTGGGGCCTGGGCCTTCCTCGTCGTAATCTCCATAAGGCAGGGTCGTGGCGGAAGCGAAAGATGGAATTAGAGTCAGAGAGAATACAAATATACCTACAAGTGCCAATATTCTCGTTCGCATTTTCTTACCCAAAATTATAGCCCTTGAACACAATTTATACCCATATTTATCCACACAGGTAGAACGAGAACTTGCCCACCCCTTGTAATTCACTGGGCCTGCCACCTATCTCCAAACCCAAAACCAACATCGTATAAACACTATAACATTATATATAATGTTATAGTGTTCTTTCCATCAAGACACTCAAGCGTGCACCTACCAGCCCGTAATAGCCGACCAGATATTTCCTAGCATTAAGCGGCGGTCAAATGAAACCTGACAGGAAACGCTGATGTTTTTCTGACTTCCCGAATCAAGTGCCCAGGTGTCCCCCGTCCTAGTGTAATACTGTAAGAGATACGAGCCGTTCGGGACACCCTCGTAGCGCGCACTGCCGCCGGAGGGAGTAAGTCCAGTCCCCGTCGGCGCGTATGAGTAGCCGTCAGTTGCCACGAAATCATGTCCGTCCAAATAATGCCAAATCTTGAGTTTTTCTCCGTTCGGGAGCGGCCACTTCACTCCGGACGCTGGAATAAGGGTAATCCAATCATTACCTTGGAGTGAGTTGTTTGCCCAGGAAAAGACGACTGATCCTTTGCCGTCCGGCCCGCAAGAAACTGGGGTTGAGGTGAGACTAATGCCTGAAATCTCCGTTAAGGTAGCCGGCGGGGGCGGGGGCGAAACAATGGGACAGGAATGGACAACGACTGGAATTACGGAAAGTTGTCTCCAACCGTCATTAGGGGCCGCCTCAAAATAGGCCAAATCGTAAGAACCCGGAGACACAGCGAAGTAGGCGGTTCCATCCTTCTGGTTTCCGGAGTAATTACGGAGATACGCTTTTTGGCTATCGTCATTTGGGTTGTTGCCGGTGGTCCAGCTCCAAGAAAGATACCCCGCGCCATTTGGCCCTATTTTGGAAGACAATATACCGTCCGATGGATAAAGACCGACCCAGTCCCTCTCTTTTGGTGATGCGGCCTGCCAAGAAGCTTTGAGTTCAGAGTGACCGCTGGAATCACAAGGAGATAAGTCAGCGTTTAAGGCGAGTGGGCCGGACGAAGGTTTAACCGGAACACATTTGTCGGGTAGTTGACAACCGTCGGAGCCGTTGCCACCGGGAATAAACTCCGAATTTGGGGGACACTCGAACAACTTATTAACCAGCGGGCAGAGTGTGGGCGATGGGTGTGACGACCCTCCGCAGGATATCTTTATATCCTGGCTTCTCAGCATAGCCGGAGTCTGCCAACCGCCATTACTGGCAGTCCTAAAATACTGAATATTATAGGTGTGGCCGTTGATAACTCTGTCGTAAACTACCCCTCCGATTTCGGAGTTACCGAAATAAGCCGCATGACTCGTGGTACCGACTCTTAATCCGCTAGAACTCTGACCATCTATCTGTGTCCAGGCAAGATACCCGCCTTTGCCTGGAGTCCAAGTGTTGGCATTTTCAAACAAGCCGACCCAGTCTGAAGATATTGGTTTTTGAGCTAAATACCAAGTGGCTACTAGTGCCGCCGTTTCACTATCTTTACATGCGTACCCGACTCCAATAATGCCGGGAAAATCTTGAGCCAGGGCAAAAGAAGGAGACACCAGAAAAATAAGGAGGAAAAATAAAAAACCCCAATTTCTTCTCATAAGAGATATTGTACCTCCCCCTCACCCAAGACAAAGGTGAGGCGTGGATAACCTTCCACAACACTATAACATTATATATAATGTTATAGTGTTGTGGAAATAAAGAGTGAAGTTTGAATCTCTCCCACAAAAGTTTCATTCATGTAGACCACTCTAGCGAGATGGAACGGCCTTTCCAATAAACTATAGCTTCTGGGAAGTTTTTGCGTATAATCTTCAGGTGTCCGAAATTTTCTTGGTTTTTTCGCATATTTTGCTTTTCGTAACCCTCTATTTCGAGGTGTTTCTTTTGCTGACCCTTTTTGAAAATAAGCAGGAATTGCGCCGCGGCGCTCCCGCGCCGCGGCGCCTACCTTCGGTCTCTATTCTCGTCCCCTGCTGGAACGAGGCAAAAACACTGGTCGAAACTATCAATTCTCTTCTAGCCCTCGACTACCCTAAAAACAAACTTTTCATATCCATAATCGACGACGGTTCAACCGACTCCACTTGGAGAGTTGCCCAAAGATTTCGCAAACATCCGCAGGTCAAACTCTTCCAAAAAGAAAACGGAGGTAAATGGACTGCTCTCAATTTCGGTCTTTTAAATACTTCTTCCGAACTGGTTGGATGCTTGGATGCAGATTCTCTGGTAGCACCTGACGCTCTTTTAAACATAGTTGAAAGATTTAGTGACCTCTCAATTATGGCCGTGACTCCCAATATTCAAGTCCACGAGCCACAAACTCTTTTGCAACACATTCAAAAAGCCGAATACTCTCTTTCCGTATTTATCCGCAAATGTTTCGCTATCTTAGGCAGCGTCTATATCACTCCGGGACCTTTTTCCATTTTCCGCCGGGAAGTTTTTGAAAAAATCGGCCCCTACAAACACGCCCACCACACGGAGGATATGGAGATAGCCATGCGCATGCAGCTCCATGGTATGAAAATAGACAACGCCCATGACGCCGTCATATACACCAAAACCCCGCACACCATTCGCAAACTTTTCAAACAGCGGCTGCGCTGGGTTTATGGCTTTCTCAATAATGCGCTCGACCACAAACAATTTTTCTTCAAAAAAGAGTTCGGCAACTTGGGACTGTTTATCCTGCCGATGGCCGCGCTGTCTGTTTTTTCCGCCCTCTACTTCGCCGGTTACGCCATTTGGAACGCTGGAATTTTAATTTCAAATAAAATAACGGAGGTTTCAGCCGTAGGGTTATCGCTCCCCCATTTCAATCTAGACCTTTTCTTCTTCAACACCCAGTCGATATTTTTTATAAGTATAGTCTTACTCTCCTTAACCCTAGGCATAATTCTGACGGGTAAATTCCTGACCGAAGGCAAAATTCGCTTCACCCGCGATATTCTGTATTTCTTTGCCTTCTATAGCTTCTTGGCCCCCCTCTGGCTCGCCGGCGCGCTTTACAACACCATCTTTTCTCGTAGTATCACTTGGCGGTAAAAACCCACAACCCACGACTTAAACGATTAACGACTGGTGATCTTGGGTGTCACAAGCCCAGTAGTCTCGTCCCCGGTCGTCAGTTGTTAGTTGTTAGTTGTTAGTTGTTAGTTGTTAGTTGCTAGTTGTTAGTTGTTAGTTAAAATTATGAGAGAAACCGACTGGAAAAAATATCTTTTAGTATTTGTCATTACCGCCGCCATCTTCGGCACGGCTCTCTATATAAGCGCCTATATCTCCGAACAGCGGGTGGCTAATGTGCGCGATATCGCCGACTCCATTGCCATAGACATACTTTCTTCTGAAACCCAGTTCTCGCTTCTCTCCGAGGCGTCCTGTGGCGACACCGGCACCAGCGCTCTATCGAGCGAGCTGAATACTCTGGCTTCAAAGCTGGCCTACACGGAGGGAACTAGAGGTAGCGAAGACGCCGAGGTAGCCAAGCTTAAAAATTATTACTCCCTCCTGGAAATTAAGGATTATCTGTTGGCCAACAAATTGGCTGGCAAATGCGGATTTAAATCACCCAACCTGCTTTATTTTTATTCCAACAAAAAAGATTGTCCGGACTGCGAAAAAATGGGCTATGTTTTGGACAAGCTGCGCGAAGAGTATCCGGAATTGCGGGTGTACGCTTTTGATTACGACATAAACCTCTCCGCGGTCAAAACTCTTATCGGTATGGTTAATGTGGAAAAAAATCTGCCGGCTGTCGTCGTACGCGGAATTCCATATTACGGTTTCCGCTATTTAGAAGAATTCGACAAAATAATTCCGGAATTGAAAAAATTGCGCGCCGAACATGAAAAAGCCGCCCAAGACGCCGCCTCTTCCACTCCTCGCTAAATTCCCCTCACATCTCCCGAACCATCAAGAATAATGATTAAGACCTAAACATTCTAACATTCTATAGAATGTTAGAATGTTTTATGTCCGCGTTTATTCCGCGCAGTTCAGCGTTCCATTTAAAACTCGTTGAAGTTGGGGTTGATTCTACAGGTGAAATTCCTGCTCACGCTTTGGCTTCCGTTCCGGCAGGAAAGGACATAGACCGTAGTTGTAGTGAGAGGCGGGGTTTGTATGCGGCCGGTAATTCCGCTAGCAGAAACTCCGGGACCAGTAAGTGTACAGGAAGTGGCATTGGTCGCTGTCCATTCTATGGTGCAGGGCTGACCGCGGTTTATGATGAGTGTGTCTCCGGAGGCACCACCAGATTGGCCGAAAGCCGCCCCCGGCAGAGGACATTGTGAGTCGGGCGGCGGTATGGCCACGCACACCCCGTTACAGCTAAGTCTGCCGGAAGAAACCAGCCCGCAGGAATTCTGTAGGGACTGGCATATCTGTCCAGCATAGGCAACACACCCATAACCGCCTCCACCTCCCCCACCTCCGGTCGGCGTAAACCCAGGAGGGGTTGGTGTTACCGGCGAACACCCAGCTCCAGAACACGGCACCGGCACAAAAGTGTCTATGGTTATAGGTCCATTGGGGCTCGGGTTAGACCAGTCTAGAGAACCGTTCTGACTTGGGGGTAAATAAATGGAACCGTCCCCGTTACCACAAGCTCCTGGGTCGTTACTATCCGAGGCTACACCCCCAGAACCTTCGTTGCCGCTATTCTTGTTGTGAACCAATACGCCATTGGCGTAAAAAGTAGAATCTGGTTCTACATTTTTTAAATTAAAGACCTCTACCTCTCCGGAAATAAATTTAATGGAATAAACTGGTATCCAGCCGACTTTAAGCCCAAGAACACTATCTCCTCTTTCCAACAACAGATTCTCTCCTATGGCCGTCCATTGCTCATCCGAAACCGGCTCCACGCTTCCCCACCCAATACGCCCGTCTGGCTTCTTCACATATATAGGATGAGTTCCAGTAACCTCCAACAATCCATTATTTATGTAGTAATAGCCAGGAGCAATTCTTTTCATCAGAAAACCCACTAGAGATGTTTGTCCAGAACCATTTAATACCTCTTCTCCGGGTTCAAGGGATTCAATGGTTTTAAATCCAGACGGCGTCTTTATTAAAGTACCTGGGAGAAAACAGACCCCTTCACTTTGGGCTAAGGAGGACTTTGCGTAAAAAACCGACAAAACAATACCGGCAAGTATTAGGACGGGCAGAATAAAAATTAATTTCTTTTTCATAAAACTCATTTCCATTCACTAAGAAACATGGTCTGCTGATTGTAGCCGGGCAAATCTATTTGGCGGACCCTCTCCCCTTCTGTATTGAAAATTACAATCCTCGGCTTCGGATCGTCCGTATATATTTTGTCCCAATCCACCTCTTGAGTTGCCAGATAATTACTATTCGGGGAAAACACCACCCAGAAACTATGGGAGTTAATTTCTAAAGTTTTTTCCAGAGACAGAGTATCAAAAGAACTTTCTAAAGAACGTATGGCGTAAACATAAACCTTGCCGATACTCGGCGCGCTCCAAGCAAGCTTGGTTTTATCGGGGCTAACCGCAAGACGCATATTGAACGCGGCTTTGCTATTTAGCATAGGCAAAACAAGTCCGATTTTCTTTGATTTAAGGTCAAAAGTGTAAACACCGTCACTGCGTAGAAATAAACCTCTCTCTTCCGTTAACCACTCTGGGTAGGCCCCGGGCGCGATGAAAATAGTTTCCCCCCGTAGACTACTTACATAAGCTCCCCAAGAATCCAAATCTCTAAAATCTGGAGTTTGGGCCGTAGAAGCGGTAAAGGCTACCTGCCTGTTGTCTGGCGACCACCTGGGGGCGCGCGGGAGCTTGGGGCTGTCGGAAGTCACCTGGTAGCTAGTGTTTTTAAAAATATCTAAAACAAAAACATGGGAAATGTTGTCTTCCTTCCAGCCAACAAAAGAGAGGAGATTGCCGTCCGAAGAAATTGAAACCGAGTTGGCGTTAGGAGTTATTAGAGAAACCGGGGAAAGATTTCCCCTGGCGAGATCGTACGCGTAAATTGAAGGATTGCTGGAATTACCCGGAGCCAAGCCCAGATAAATATTTCCGGAAGGAGCGGCGGGGGCTTGTACTCCCGAAATGTTTTTGAGATTGGAGTAGAGGGTGCCAACGCCAATAAGTAAGATTAGCAAAACCGCAGAAAGAATAATCTTGGTGTGTCTTGTAGAAAAAGAATCCACCGCCTGGGCTGGCTCCGCTCCGGTATCTATAGGCAGGTTCTCTGGAGACATTACCCGAAGTATAACTCTATTTACCCCGTTAGAGAACGCTCCGCGGCAAGGCCTTGGGAAGTGTTTCTTTTCGATGAGCGCGAGGTTTAATACCCCGCGCGAGTTCTCTAACGGGGTTTATGAATTCGGGAGTGACCTAAATCCCCACCCACACCTATTCTCTAATTCGCGCGAATAAGGGATGTACGGAATATGCATTTTATTGCGTAATTATCGGAGCCACCTCCACAGATGTCTGGGAACCCCACGGTTTTCCCAATCCTTCCCTGCCTGCCAACAGGTAGGCTGCACGGGGAACTCCCGTTCCCCGACCCCCTCCCAATCTGGGAGGCGACTCCTCGTTTACTACAATCTCTCGGAGCCGCCTCCCAGATTCGAACTGGGGACCTTCTCTTTACAAAAGAGTTGCTCTACCAACTGAGCTAAGGCGGCGTACTAGGACAATAATTTTTTCAGAAATCTCCTACCAGCAGACGACTTTAGATATACCTCCCTCTTCCTAGCCTCAGGCAAGTTAGCATAGACTTCTTTATAAACAACCTCGATATCCCGCATGTTTCTGGTGGTCCTGGTTAGCCCGACTCTATGTTCTATTAACCTTCTTGATAAGTTTCCTGTAACTCCTTTGTAAAACCTACCGTCCGAGGATTTTAATACATAGACTATAAACATTTGTTCACAAAAGAGTTGCTCCCCACCCGTACCGAACGGTACGTTCGGGCGGGTACCAAACTGAGCCCGTCCGAACGTATTCATCCGGGCGGGCTAAGGCGGCGTTTTCTTATCTTAGAGAAGGCGATCTTGGTTAACAGGATCCTCTTTTCTATTCTCTTCTATCTTATTTAGGAACTCAGAAGAGACTCCCTCTCTTTTGGCTATTCCCTGACCCTTGACCATAGCCCACAACTTGGTCTCCTTAAGTACACCCACAAGATGAACAAGTCCCCGCACGGCATACTCAAATAAAAGAATTAGAACTGCTCTAAAAGTATGGCGATTTGCGTAGCGGGAGTAGGTAGAGAGGTCTTCCATTCTCTTATGAAGCAGAGTGTCCACCCGGTAGCGCGCCACGGAAAAGAACTTGGCTCCATTTTGGAGTTCATACATCTTAAGTGCCAGCATAGTAGCTATACCAAGAAACGATCCGAAGAACGCTATGTATATAAGCATAGAATAATTCTACCTTAAAATTCCTCACTCTTAAAAACCCCACCAACTCTCCCCTCCCCCCACATCATTATGACATTATATATAATGTCATAATGATGTGTGGTGACACCCGAATCCGAAGAAACCCTTAAGCGGAAAGTCGGGTGAAATGGGAAAGTTTTATCCTCTCTCCAAATTTCTGAGTAGCTCTCTCTATAAGAGCTTCTATAGTTACGCTATCGTCCTTGATAAAGGGCTGTTCCAGAAGAATTTTGTCTGCGAAATAGGAATCAATTTTACCGGAGAGAATTTTTTCCTGAATATCTTTTGGCTTACCTTCCACTTCTTTCATAAAAACCTCCCGGACCTTTTCCATCTCCTCCGCGGTCACATTTTCCCGGCGGGCGTATTTGGGTCCCGTAGCCGCCACCTGCATAGCTATGTCGTAGGCCAGTTTTTTGAAATCCTCGTTTTTAGATACAAAATCCGTCTCGCAGGAAAGTAAGACCATGGCGCCAACCGCCCCACCAGCGTGTATATAAGCGGCTACTGTTCCGGAGCCCAGTTCTCTGTCTCCTTTTTTAGCCGCAATATCTGCACTTTTCTTACGGAGAATTACCAAAGCCTTGGCTTTATCTCCTCCGGCCTCTTCCAGGGCCTTTTTGCACTGCATAATGGACACACCAGTCTCATCCCGGAGTGATTTAACGAGTTCAGTCGTAATTTCAGCCATCTATGTTTTAAATTAAATCCTAAGCAACCAAAGTTTCAGCAACCGGAACCACCCCGACCGCAGCCATTTTCTCGCCTTCCGCGTAAGCCGATGTTATTTCCTTAACAAAAAACGCCACGCTACCCTTGAGAGCGTCGTTACCCGGAATCGGATAATCCACAAGAGACATATCACAGTCGGTATTGAGAAGGGCGATAACCGGCACCTTGCCCATTTTGGCTTCCGAAACCGCAATGTGTTCCTTCTTCGGGTCCACCACAAAAAGCCCGCCAGGAGTGCCGGAGAGGGTCACGATGCCGCCAAAAGTTCTGTCCAATTTCTCAATTTCCCGGTCTATAAGAAGACGCTCTTTTTTGGTGTACTTTTTAAGTTCTCCGCTCTCTTTTTCCGCCCGCAATTCCAAAAGACGGGCGGTGCGTCTTTTTATTTCCGTGAAATTAGTGATGGTGCCGCCAATCCAGCGTCCGGCCACAACCGGCATCTGTAGAGATTCGGCCGCAGTTCTTATCGGCTCCTTGGCTTCATTTTTGGAAGTGACAAAAAGCAGGGTTTTTTTTGACTTACCGAGCGAACGGGCGAATTCCTTAGCCGCCTCCAGATACCTAGCGGTTTCCTCCAAATTGATTATTTCTGCATGATTTTTAGCCCCGTATATAAGCTTAGTTACAGAGGGGTGACGGCGACTCTTGGAATAGCCCACATGAGCCCCAACGGAAAAAAGCTTCTCCAGGAGTTCCGTATTCGGGGCAGTATTGGTGGTATTCATCCCGTTTAGAAGCAGGTCGCGGTCCTTTGGACCACTAAACGCGCTGAAATAAGACAATAAATCATATTCTTGTTAAACTCCAATGAAACCCTGACGCCACGACCGCAGCTTCTAACGGGATTCATTGGCGAAGCACTCTAACAAAAAGCTCCCGTATTCGCAAGAAAACTATGGAGCCTTGATTTTAAGCTTAGATTCCACTAATTCTATATTATTACGTACTGCAATAAGAGCATTCGTGTAACCAGATTCCCTATCCAAAGAAGAATTCCCCGGGTATGCCGCCGCCCACTCCTCCGGCTTCAGTTTTTCAAAACCAGATAAAGCTGTACGAAAGTGTTCCAGGGCCCCCTCATAACTCTCCTGATTCAGCAAAGCCACCGCCAGCTGATTATGAAGCCAAGGATTGGCTGGAAATCTAGTAAGGCCTTCAAGGGCCGTACCTTCGGCTTTCTCGTACTCCCCCTGTTTCAAATAAATCCAAGAAAGGTCGTTCCACCCAGCCCACACACCCGGAGAAATACTGGTGTATTTTTTAAAGTCTAATTCAGCCAGTTTATACTTCTGCTGAAATCCGTATACCAGCCCACGTAAGTACAGTGCTTCATTATTATCACCATCTACTTCCAAAATTTTACTCAGATAGTACAAAGAGAAATTAAAATTACCGGTAAGAAAATATATTCTGGATAGTTGATACTTAATAGTCAAACTAGAAGACAGCCCCTCAGCCTCCAAATAATATATTTCTGATTTTTCTAAATCTAAATATCCACTTCTTTGATTAAAAATTTTTCCAGCCATATATAAACACGTGTTTACATCCTTAAGAAAAAAACATTTTAAATCCTTGCTAAAAAAGGACCCTGCAAATAAAAAAAGGCATACAAAAAATACAATGCCCACAAAAAAACTAATCCTACTAAAAGAGAACATTCTTGTAGACACCAAGTCCTACTTCCTTAATTTAAGACGTATTTGTTCAAGGCCAACTGGAGCGTAGGGATTGTTCGGATTTATAGATAGAGCTCGTGTATACATTTCTTCCGATTCTTTGAGTTTTCCTTCCCCAAGGGCGACAAAACCCAGGACGGCATATGGCATATCCAGTTCGTCCTTCATGTTTTCAAAAATAGATACTGGCCAAGATCCGTAAGATATATTTAAGTCGTGGTTCAAAGATTGGGCTTTAATTAACCACTGACGAGCATCCTCCCATTTCTTTTCATAAGCATATCCAAGCGCAACATAAGAAAAAACCAAGACCTGATAGAAAGGGTGCACAGAACCTATCCAGTCACTAACAGCGGCTTTTTCAAAAAAGGGAATAGATGCTCCTGAGGAAGGCTTGAGAACCCTAAACCCCAAACCTACTGCATATGAAGCAAAAAAATCTTTAGATTCAGCCTGCCTCTTTAAGCTACCCTCTGAATCATACGTAAAGCTGATAGGACTAGGCTCGCCGGCATCTTCCCTATCAAACACAACACCCAGTATATTTCCCCTGCTATCAACTACTCCAGATTCAATTAAATCTTTAAACCTAATTTTAAAGTTGTCGCCCAACCAATACTGATGGACTATTATAGACTGATTGGTCTCGTCAAAACCTACAATTATAGCCGCAGAATTAATAGTCTTTCCAATTGATATAATCGGAATTTGGACAATCAAAGGCTTACCAAGTTTTATGTGATCACGTATCTCCTCAAAATTGAGCGCCTCAACCTTAGCTTTAAATTTAGGCACCTTATTTAGAGACACAGCTAGATCGAATATAGAGGATAGGTCTGTATTTCCCCGATAAAGAACAGATTCTGGAGAAGTAGTTAGTCCCCAATACTCAAAAAGGGAGGCAACGGCAGCCTCAGGGGGATCAGAATAGTAACGGTAGGTACCCGTAGATAATTTTGCGCTGGAATATGCAGTATGGGGGGGAACTTTCTCAAGCATAATTGTCTTACCTTTATATATAAGTCCCGAATAGTATAAACCTGCAACAGAAACTACAATTAAAGAAAAGCCTATTAAGCATAATACTAGATACTTGTTAAATTTAGTTTGAAGTAAAATCATCTTTTGTTGTGTACCAACACGCCAGCGGCAAAAAAGTTCCTATGAGATTCAATTTTGGAAAGATTATAAACTATTTCTTCCGCAATTTCAGAGGGTTTTATATCTGAAACTACAACTTCTCTTCCATCTAAACCAAGAAGATTATCACCGACTTCTATATTAAATAGTTTAAAAGAGTAATTCTTATTCGCAGAAGCCAAGTCTAAATCTATCACCCCCCATCCATTTTTATTTGAAAGCCAAAATGGATGCTCTCCTGTTACCTTGATACCTCCATTTATACGAAAAATTCCATCCTTAGATCCAGACCAAATCTCTTCAACTTTTGCAGGTACAGTTTTCCTGACCACGACATCCCAAGCCAAAACCATATCTCCAACTCTTACGTTTTCTATATCTTTACTGGGGCCATCAGCCATAGATATCTTAGTACCCCTGCCAAGACAGCAGGAACCGCCGTCTCCGCCTCCCCCGCCTCCACCGCCACCTCCACAACCATCAGACCCCCCTCCACCACCGTCTCCACCGCCAGAATGATCAGCCAAGGCTATGCCAACACTATCAGAACCAATATTTGAAGAGGGTATAATTTTCTCTATAGACTTAATCAAAACCAAAATAGCAAATAGTCCTATCAAAGAGAAAGCCGTTTTTATCTTAGAAAGGTCTTTCATAAAGTTTATTGTACTACACCATCCTAATTCAAAAAACTAAAGGTGGTAAGAAAAACTAAGAGCCCTTACACCCATACAAACGAAGGTATTATGGAGGTCTTAACTGGTGTCACATTAAAACCTCTAGTAATCTGAGGTTGCAGATATATATGCGAATAAAAAATCATGGTGAATGGGAGTAGAAAATACAGAGTTTCCTTAGTCCAAACTACCGAAGAGTTTCTAGACGAACCTTCTTCCAAAGACGGGTTTGGTGGAATCCAGTCGTTAATAAAGAAATTATTACTTGAGATAACCAAGGTTTTAGAGAAGCTTCTAGGAGCCAACATTTTCTTTGCCGTAAAAAAAGACGGCGCTCGTCTAATAGACAGACATAGATATTTAATAAAGAAGTTGCAAGAACTGGGATATATAGATTCCATCCAGAGAAGTGGTCAACCCGCAGACGAACCACGTATATTTCGCTACTACGCAACAGGAAGAAACGGGAGTGGCGCAAGTTTTAGAAGTAAAGAAGAGTCTATAATCAGCGCCGTAGCAGAAGCTACCGAAAGAAAAATGTGGATGGAGAAGCGCCTGACTCCAGCACTAAAATCTTCAGCTAAGAAATTAACCGGAAGCCCTCACCTAGATTTAGACTCCTTGGCCGGATTCTCAAAAACTCAAAAAATAACTCCTTCCTCGCCCAAAATACATTATGATGAAACGACTGAACTTGAATGGCTGATTGCCAATTCTCTGAGCAAAAAATGTAAGGAGTACATACCAGCCCAGCTCGCAACCTACGCTAATTACGAACACTCTCTTAACCTAGGAGAACCCATGCTTCGCTGGCCGGTAACTACTGGCCTCGCCTCAGGCGCGACTCTTAATATGGCGGTAGCGAGGGGCTTGCTAGAAATTATAGAAAGGGACGCTTTTATGATTTTCTATATGAACAAACTTAGGCCTCCGGAAATAGATCTGGAAGAGTTCTCCACCATAGATATGGAAATAAAAAATGTACTTGCTTCTTTCCGTCGCTACAATTTGGAATTAAAAATATTGGCCCTGCCCACAGACTTTCCCGTCCATGTAAGCTTGGCTGTAGTCGTAGACAAAACTGGACTCGGACCCTCCTTATCTGTTGGAGCTAAAGCAAGTTTCAATCAAAAAGATTCAGTTTTAGGTAGCATTTCCGAGGCCCTATCTGTGCGCATCTCCCGAAAAAAAGATTTTACTGAAGGTTATACTGGCAAGCCAGAAAACATGGGGAGAACCGGGCGCTTAAAGTACTGGTCTTATCCAAATTCTTACCAAAAATTTAATTTCGCACTAGGTGGTAAGAAGATCAGAATGTCTGATAAGGATACGGATAAAATTAATGATTCTTCAGCCATAGAAACCATCGTCAAACACTGTCGTACCAAAGGGTATGATTCCTTGTACGTAAGACTCTCCGATAAGTTATTGGAAAATACTGGCTTGTACGTGGTTATGACTATAGTGCCGGAACTACAACCAATGCATCTACTGGAATCCATACCGTACCTAGGGGGTAATAGGTTGCAAGAAATACCATTATTACTCGAACACGAACCGGCCAAGTATTTAAATTCCATTCCCCACCCATTTCCGTAAGATATATTGCATGCCACATGAAAGGACTACTTGCTAAAATATTCCATTTACAAACCTCCGACACCTCGATAATACCGAGGGCGGCCGAGACCCCTATGGAGGGTCCGGAAAATGAGAGAACCCTTACTTATAAAGAATACCCTCGCTTTCCAAAAATCTATCTCCCCAAAGCAGAAGAATTAACCATAGATAGCAGTATATTTGCCAACAGAGTTTCTACTAGAGAATTCAACAGAACAAAAAGTATCCCCATAAAAACAATCGCTTCTCTCCTCGGGCAGTCTGCGCAAGATTCCGAGCGCCCATCGGGTGAAGTTGGCCGTCCATACCCTTCTGGAGGTGCGTCGTATCCGCTGGAAATATATTTATCTGTAATGGACGGCGCCGTAGATTCTCTAGCCAAAGGCCTTTACCACTACGACCCCCAAAAACACACTTTAAATATACTGGGAGACTTTGAATCAGAAGGCAACAATATCCGCAAACACATAACATATAAGTGGGCTAAAGAAGCTCCGGTAGTCCTTATTTTTACGGCCATGTGGGACAGAACCATGAAAAAATATGGAGATTTCGGATACCACTTAGTGCTGCTTGAGGCTGGGCATCTGGCCCAAAACATGATTCTAGTTGGAAACTCCCTTGGTCTTGGGACACGACCCCTTGTCGGCTTCCATAAAAAAGAAGTCGCCTCAATACTAGATGTAGATTTGGAAACAGAATCTCCTCTTTATATTTTAACGGCCGGCTGGCCAGCCAGAGTATTATAGACACATCCGGACACGTAATCTAACCAATAGCTTCACACCACCTGCATGGGGATTAGATAATTAATTC
>ERZ1292623.2541-Hain-H51-01um-R1-2541-length-16205-cov-15_pt1 | contig 16205 bp, 15 predicted proteins | sample MGYA00564398_ERZ1292623 | MGnify/ENA primary metagenome ERZ1292623 (study PRJEB36523, sample SAMEA6512633) | groundwater metagenome | collected 2019-01-07 | study: AquaDiva: Metagenomics assemblies of 32 groundwater samples | reverse complement strand
GCAAAAGCCAGAGACCCGACGCTCAATTGATGATAGTTCGAATCCTGCACTCTAATTCTTTGATTAATTAATATATGATTATTTTTTACAACCCCATAGTCAAAATTCTCTACGGGGTAGCCCTGTAGTGAAATTTGGCTTTTCCGTTATCCTACCCACACCTGTGCACCGATGCACAGGTGTGGGTAGGACTGCCAAAATTTCTACTATGGGGTATCATTTTAAGATTGCTTGTTTACAACCTGCACCATAAAACTAGCTCCTAGAAGATTAGAAGACTTTTGATTCTCTTCATCTTGGACCAATTTATTTATTGACAAACTGTTAATTTTAAGCAAATAAGGACTCGTTTCCAGTTTTTCAGAAAACCTTATTATATTTTGAAAGTTACCGATAACGTTAATAAGGAATGAAGAAGTATGGTAGGCGCTGTTTATTTCTTTACTTGAAGGAGTAACCAAATTGACACTTACTTCAATATTTAAATCAGATGAAGTCTTTTCTAAAAACTTTATAAAATTAACCGGATTTTTAGGATCAATAAATAATTGGTCAATTTTATCTAAATTACCCTTGTAATTAGTTAAACTCTTACTATATTTATCTAATTCTTTGCTTTGCAAGTGTATAAAAGCTGTTTTTTCCCTATTTGACAGAACTTCTATTGAGTTGCTTTTAATATCCTTTAATGCTGGATATATTAAAAATACAACCAAGAGCAATGATATTAGTATAAAAACAGCTAAAGTTGAATATATTTTATTTGGTAATTTCACCCCGTTAGAAGTCCGTTTTATGGTAGAATCTCTACTACTTTAAACAAACTTTTATTATAGGCTATACCCCGCTTATCCAGACTAGGTTCACCCGGTTAAATACCGCTTTTGCGGTAATTTTGCAAAGCAAAATTATTTAACAGGGTGAATTTCAAAATTTAGGTTAAAGCTGATATTAGTTGGTTTTACCAGGTTTTCTGGAGGTAAATAAATATTTTTTACACTCGCTTGGCTTGTAATATTGTCTTTAAAGGAAAGCAATTCATCTCTGGTGGCGCTTGTTCCAAGTATACTTATCTTAACCCTATTATCTGACCCTGTTTGGCCTAGGGAGATACTGTTAAAAGTTATACCATCGGGCCTTTGGGTTTGAAGAATAGTTTTTAGGTCGTCTGAAAGATATGCTTTTTTCTTATAAAAACTATCCATTATTGACAGGTCTGCATTATTTTTTTTTAGAGAATCTAAAAACAATAAAGAGTTAGGAGTTTGATATTTTTCTTCTGCATCCTTAAGAATGGCTTTTTCATTACTAATTATTTGCAGAATATAAAACTTAATAGATAATAAAACTAAAGCAAGGCAAATTAAAAAAATTATTGCTGTACTTCCTAAAACTATGACTAAATTCCTATTCTTTTGAAACAGCAATTCTTGTTTTTCTTTTTGCGGCAGAAGGTTTATCAATGCTCTTGAAACCTGAAACCTGAAACATTTTTATAATTCTTTATGTTTCACGTTTTATGTTTAATGTTTTATTATTTAATTAAATATTGTCGCTATAACTATTTAAGTATGTGTCTGAAGCTCCTCTTAGGGCAGATCCCATGGCAGTTCCAAACGACAAAGCCTTGTTGCGGGGAAATAAATCATTTCTATCTTTTAAAATATTAACTAAAGGATCCCCCAGCTCAACTGGAATATTTAATTTTTTTAACAAGAATTCGGCAAGACCTTTTAAGTTAGATCCCCCGCCGCATAAAACAACTTTCTTTACCATTCCGCCGGATGGAAAATATTCATGGGAAGAATGGCCTTGGTAAAAATCAAGATACTTTTTTATTTGCTCTGCTAAATTGCTTAAAATAGGCATCATGGCAGAAGCTATGTTACCTACCCTGATGGAACTCTTGTTTAAACCATGTTGTATCTTTAACTTTTCAGCCGCTCCAAAGCTAATACCCAAACTTTCAGAAATTGCACTAGTAAGTTGGCTTGAAGAAATGGGAACCGTTACAGTAAAGCGAATGGAGTTTTCTGAATGGACAATTAGCCCTGTTTTAGTTTCGCCGAAATCAACAAAAATAGTTGGAAGGGTTTTTTCGTTATTTCTTGTAAGAACCCTTACAATAGATTGTGATTCAACTTCTAAAATACAGGGGGATAGACCGATTTTCTTAAAACATGACACATAAGAATCAATTATTGGCCTTGGCATAACGTTAATAAGCAAATCCAAATGATTAGAATTATCTTTATGATAATCAATAACCTGGAAATCTAAATAAGCTTTTTCTATTGGCAGTGGTATATAATTTTCAGCTTCAAACGGAACAGCTAACTTTAATTCATCTTCTGTCATCTTGGGCATTTGAATTACTTGGGAAAAAGATTTTTCTTCTGGTAATGAGACAACAACATATTTTGTACCAAGTTCTTGGCCATGAACTGTACTACAAGCCATACTTATTATCTTTGACAATGACACATCGTTTTGAATCACGCCTTCTTTTACTATGCCAGGAGCCACATCAACATCATTAAAAGAAACTATGCTAAAACCTTTACGCTTTTTTTGTAGCTTAATAATTCTTAATGACAGGTCATTTATATCTATTCCAAATATTTCTGGTTTTAAATTCAAAAACTTAAGCATTTTTACATTATATCATAAAGCGACACCAATCTACCTGTCTGCGTGCTTTACGCACAGGCAGGCGAATGACACCCGAATTTAGTGTAGGCGCATTTGTGTACTCCGAGCGGAGTCCCGATGTAATCGGGACGGAGCGAGGTTGCGCTTTTTGTGTGCTATTTTTCTCCCCAACTCAGAATTTTCCAGCCACCGCTAGGACCAGTAGAAAAGAAAACATTTTGGAGGCCTATTTCATATTCAATAACTGCATTGTTGCTAAGCTTAATTTTATAGCCAGTCAATCCCTTGACACTAGCGCTATTACTTACATTAATTCTGCCATCACTAGCATAAAAAATTGCACCGGTTGCATTATTATCAATGCCAACAGCTGAATCAGAATTATATGTTGACAAAACTAGTATATAACTCCCACTTTGCCCTGAACCCTGTAATATTCCATTATTGGATATGCTAAAGGCTTTATCAGAAACTAAAACCCCCCCCATAGAACCATAAGCACTATCCAGTTTTATCTTACCATTATTGCTTACTGAAATATCTCCAACTACATATATGGTTCCTGTCATTGTAAGAGTTGCATTGTTACTTACTGTTAAACTTCCTGTAATCTTAACTGGGCCTAGTCTTTGGGTTTGATTATTTGAAATCGTAACACTCCCATTTATAACTCCGCCATCAGTTGCCTGGGTCTTCCATTTGTCAATTTGAGCCTGTGAAATTGGAAGGGGCACTGGTGGAATTTCTTCGGATTGAGTTGTAATTGAGCCTTGGACTTTACAAGTACGAGTACCTCCTATAACATAAGTCAAATTTTTTTCAATTACTGCTGGAGATAAACAACTATAGGTCAAAGCATTTCCTTTAATTATAATGTCATCTATACTATGTTCGTTTCCCGAAACTATAACATCATTGTCTATAATTGCATTATTGGCTCCACGTATATTGCCAGTGGAAAAGACATTACCTTTTATCCTGCTTCCATTATTCATTTCTAAACCACCATCACCTACTTGAGCGCCATAAAAAAATGAGATCCCTTCGCTATCTATACTGTAAACAGTTTGTATATTCCTTAATCTATCACTATCATTGCCTTGAGAATCAATGACTCTAGATCCTCCAACTGTTGGATTAATAGTAACTCTGGTGGTTGCATCCCCTACACTCAGATTATAAGAGAGGGATGAAATGTTGGGATTATTTTTTAAAAGAATTAAAGCATCTTCAACACCAGCTTCTGCTGCATAATATGCTTGAGTTGACTTAACAAAGTTAGTAGCAATCTGTTGCCTATAAAAAACCAGGGCGCTCATTGTAACAGCAATACTTATCATTATTATCAAAACAAAAAATGTAATCACTGAAATAACGAAACCCCTGCTGTTATAAAACTTGAAACTTAAAACGTGCCTGCCTGCCATAGCTCCTGCCTGTGCGTATCCGCACGCAGACAGGTTGGCGTAGGCGGGAAACATTATTTTATCTGTTTTTACTTTTAATTTTTCGTGGTATGTTTTAGGTTTCATAATCTCTAATATCTTCTTAAAGAAGCTGTTGAAGTTAGGCTAACTGATGCGTAGTTTCCCGAATCATTATTTGGGTTTTTATAATTTACAGTCAAGTTAATTTTAACAGATGGCTTTGTCCCGTTTAAAATTTCAGAAAATGTTAATGAAGATATTTCAACGCTTTCTGAATTAAGAATAATGGGGTTTTGTGATTCTTTCTTCATGCACAAGGCAGAACCGCAAATAAAAAAATCTATAAAACTGTAACTTTCGCCACTTGGTAGATACCTTGTGATTTCTAAAGAAAGCTGGTTTGATGTTGTTGTTGGCGTATAAACGCTTTTTGCACCTCTTACTTCATATGTCATCACGTTTAAAATTCGCCTTGCGTTTTCTGAGACCTCTCTATCAGCTTTTGTTTTTGCGTTGTAATAATTCATCCACAAAATAAATGAGATAATTGCAAGCAAAACAATGGAAAAAATTGCTACTGAAACTAAAATTTCCACTATAGTAAAACCTCTCTTGAAACTTGCCTGCCCGCCATAGCTCCTGCCTGTGCGTATCCGCACGCAGACAGGTTGGCGTAGGCGGGAAACCTGCCTGCCTGCCATAGCTCCTGCCTGTGCGTATCCGCACGCAGACAGGTTGGCGTAGGCGGGAAACCCGAAACGTTTATTTTGTATCTCTTTTTTAATATGTTTCACGTTTTACGTTTTATGTTTTACGTTTTATGTTTTATATTTCATGGTGCTATTTTTGCCAATTTGTGAGATAGGTTATTGTTTGATAATTTTTACTAGAAGAGATAACTTGAACGGTAACCTTCCTTGTATCCGGATCATCTGTCCCACCCGACAACACAATATAGCCATTGGCATCTCTTTGAACGCTGTCAAAAACCACCTTTCTCGTGAAATCTCCCAACACTTCGGATCCGGTAACTACACTCCAAGAAGGCGGACTTCCGCTTAAAACAAAATGATAATCGCTTGCAGTATTTAAAGAGCCAATTCCTGTCGTACTCCAAGCAGATGCTGTAGAGTCGCGAAAGGCTCTTACTGCTTCAATTTCTTCTGCAATTAAAGAATCTGATTCGCTCGATTTTTGTAATGATTGAGAAACGTTTAACGATAGAAAACCTACTCCAAGAAGCGTAATAAAAACAATACTGATAAGAGCTATTGATATTATAATTTCCAGAAAAATAAAACCTGAATTTTTATTTAAAGTTTTCACCGGCTCCGATTCTATTAAATCCGGATATTTCTCATTCAAAAATTGTTCTCCGATGTTCTCTGGCATATTTTTTCTAAATTTTTATTATTACTTTTATTTTTAAACTTCCAAACTCAATGCCACCACCCTCAATCCTGTGCATCGGTGCACAGGATTGAATCTTATTTTTTATAATTGTTAAACGGCGTTCTTGATGGGGTAAACAGTAATGCTTCTTGTTCCAGGTTTCCATCGTTTTCTTTCATTTTTGATATCGCTGCATCAAGTAAATTATTAAGCAAGAAGTGACCTTTATAAGTTTTTTTAGCAATGCCAAAGCCAGATTCATCTGACATCTCCTTTTCTTTATCCTTTATTCTTCTTAACCTTGCTTTACGATTTTCAATTAACCGCTTTACAATTATTTTATATCCGCTGTCATCTTGCAACAATGCTTTACTGACATTTGAAATTTTATCTCTACCCACCCCCAATATTTGAATAATTTGATCATGAGTAAAACTCGATGATAACAGCACTGCTATCTCTATTCTTCTCATTAAACTTGCAATTTCATCTGCACTCAATAAACTTTTAAAAAACAAACGCACCTCATTTCTGTTTTTTAGTGAGTCTATGGTGTCGTAAAATTCGGCGATCATTTGAATCCTTTTATTTTTTGGCAAATTGTTTAGATGAAATACTGACATATAAATTTAAACCTACGATTGATTTAATCCTACTAACCGAATCACAGGATTGTTTAATAATAGTTTTGAAGTTCTTGTTTTTGTTGTTATGCTATCTAACCTTACCTTATAATATATCTACTCAAAAAAGCTATTTATTGCCACAAAGAATTTGAAACATAGCTTGATGTGTGAATTGTAGTTAAACCGTCATCTGAATAGTCTATGAGATTCCCTGTATTATCGCCAGAAATTGTAACTCTAAGGCTTTTATTATTTGACCTTCTGTCTCTGTGCAGGCTAAATTGAGTTCCATTTGTGTAATTAATATCATTTAAATGGTGTGTATCAATTTCTATTGTTTGATTAGATCCCGCAACTAAAATAGCGCCTTTCCACTTCAATTGGCCAGAAACCAAATTACTGCAAATTGAGACTGTCTGCTGCGGAGAACTGGCACCATTAAAATACAAAGACAAAGTAGCATTGGTAGCAGGACAATTAATAAAGTTTTGCCTCGAGTAGTCAAGGTGCACATGCCTTGAGTCTTTCGTCCTACTACTATCTGAGGGCGCTATTGAGGCTGAAAGGTCTATTGAACCGGAATTAGATACAAAAATATTTTTGCTTTGGCCCGTGTCTAACTTCATTTTTACCGACAAGCTCCCAGATTGCGCTGTTGTCCCTGTTAATTTATCAAAAACCACCTCGTTTCCCCCACCAAAACTGACCGAAAAAAACTCCATCGTAGAAGGCAAAGAATAGTTAATATCATAAGAACTGTCTCTAGATGCATAACTCGCGCCCTTAAACAAGACATATTTATTAGGAGAGGCCGAACTGTCAAAATAAACACCGTATTGGCTATTGCTTGTTGACGCCAAGGTTTTGCTTTGAGCTAGTCTTAAAATATTTACAACGTCTTGAGCGTTGCCGCTTAAGTCTGTTTCTTGCTTTTGCAAGGCAAAATTACTAATAGCTACTGTGGCTAAAATGCCCAAGATTACAACCACCACAATTATTTCTATTAATGTAAAACCCGCTTGATCATAAAACTTGAAACGTGAAACGTGAAACATTATTTTAACTTATTAATAATACCCCAGAGCATAGCCCCAATTTCTTCCGATAACTTTAATAATTCTTTATAAACTAAATGAACAAATTGATCTATTTTACTTTTCAGTTTCACGTTTTACGTTTCATGTTTTATGTTTCATGAACTACTGGCTTATTGCCTCTAAAGATGAATACATTGGCTGTATTATTGAAAACGCAAATATTCCGACTCCCAACCCCAAAACAATTATCAAAATTGGTTCTATTAAAATTGACAGCCTTTCAACTGCTGAAATTGCTTCTTGCTCATAAAAATCTGCCAACTTCTTTAAAATACTGGAGCTTTTGCCTGTTTCTTCTCCAACTTCAACCATTTCTGTCACCCCAAAAGGAAAAATATCTTGATGAAGTTTTAGCGCATTAGATAGCTTCCATCCTTTTTTAATTTTCTCTTCAGCATCAATTGCCGCATCTTTAAAATAATGATTATTAACAGTTTTAGAGGCAATCTCCAAAGACCTTATTAGGGGAACGCCGGCTGCAACCATTGAACTCAAGGACCTTATCAAAAAGGCTGAGTTATTTTTTTTAATGATGGGAGAAATTACTGGAAGATTCAATAAAGCAGAATCTATTGCTCTTTTTCCAAATCTTGTCTTCATTAGCAGATAAAAAGCTGCCGCAAAAAGGAAGATAAACAAGAAAACAATATACCACTTTTTAGCTAAAAATTCTCCTGTAGAAATGAGTATTCTAGTATATATAGGCACCTCAACGTTTAAGGATTTAAAGAATATATTTAAATTAGGAATTACAAAAACAACCATGACAATTCCTACAATAAACATAACCAGCAATATAATGACTGGGTAAATCATGGCATTTTTTATTTTAGACTTTAATTCATGCTCTTTTTGAAGCTGTAAAGATAAAATTTGGAAAACTTCATCTAGGGTTCCAGATTCCTCTCCAACTTTTATCATGTTCACAAATAAATCAGAAAAGATATTAGGGTGTTTGCTTAAGGAATCCGATAAATTTTCTCCTTTGTTTATTCTTACTTTAATATCAGAAAGAGCAGCTTTTAATCTTAAATTTTTTGTTTGTTGGGATAAAACTTCAAAGCTTTTCACTAGGGAAAGACCAGTACTAAACATTACTCCCAAATTTCTAATTAGTAACAACTTTTCTGTTAATGGAACTGGAAACAAAGAAAATGAAAAATTCAGACTGAACTTTCTCTTTTCATCCTCTAGAACAGCTCTTATTAAAACCGTTCCCTTGCTTCTTAGTATTCTAGCAAGTTCATACTCATTTGGAGCATTTAAAATTCCTGTTTCATCTTTCCCATCAAATGATTTAGCTGTATATAGGTAGTTTGGCACGTTCGCTTTCGCTCAAGTTCAAAAATCAAAGTTCAAAAGTCAAAATTTAGGTATCGCGCACAGCGCGATTATTTTGAATTTTAAATTATCATTTTGAAATTTGAGATTTACATTTTGAATTTTAGTCTATAATAACTCTTAATACTTCCTCTATTGAAGTTAGTCCCTTAACTGCTTTTACAAAACCGTTTTCAACCATTGTACGCATTCCGTTTTTTATAGCTTCTTGCTTAATGTCTCTTGTTGAAGCCTTATTGATGATTAATGACCTAATTGATTCACCTATTGGCAAAACTTCAAAAATTCCAATTCTACCCTTGTAACCAGAAGGAGAATCTTTGGATGCCTTGGGTCTGTAAAGCTCCAAATCTAGCAATGTTGCTTTGGGTTTGACTAGTTTGTCTGTCTTCAATATCTGCAAAATCCTTTCCATATCGCAGTATTTTGAAAGATTTGCAATGTCTGCTTTTTTTAGCTTGTACTTTTCTTTGTCGCCATAGAATTTTCTTACCAATCTCTGAGCTATAATGACATTCAGTGTTGAAGCAACTAAAAAGGGTTCAACTTTCATATCAAGAAGCCTGGGTATGGCTCCGGCAGCTTCTGTTGTATGAAGCGTCGACAACACTTGGTGTCCTGTGAGGGCGGCATTAATTGCCAAACTGGCTGTTTCACTGTCCCTGATTTCTCCAACCATGATAATATCTGGATCTTGTCTCACAAGAGATCTTAGTCCCGAGGCGAAAGTCAAACCTATTTTGGCATTAACCTGCGTCTGGTTTATTCTTGGCATTCGGTACTCAATTGGATCTTCAATTGTAGAAATATTAACATCTGGAGTGTTAAGTATTTCCATCATTGAGTAAAGAGTAGTTGTTTTACCAGATCCTGTGGGACCTGTAATTAATATCATTCCTGTCGGCCTAAGTAAGTTATTGTGAACAATTTCAAAAGCTTTACCAATTAGGCCCAATCCTTCCAGACTCTGGGTTTTAATGTCTTCTGCTAGCAATCTCATTACGATTTTTTCTCCATTAAAAACCGGCAAAACTGAAACTCTAACGGAATATTTATAATCTTCTGTTTCAATTTTAAACCTACCATCTTGAGGTAACCTATGCTCGTCAAGTTTTAAATTAGAAAGTACTTTTATTCTGGCAACAATACCTAGGGCAGTAGTTATCGGTAGGTTCATAATGTCATTTAATATTCCGTCAATACGAAATCTAACAATCACTTCTTTTTCTAATGGCTCAACATGGACATCTGAGGCTTTTTGCAATATTGCATGCTTCATTAGGGTATCAATAATACTTACAATAGGCAGTTCTTGGGCGGCTTTCATCAAATCCTCCTCTTTGGCTTTACTCATATCCTTTGCTTCTTTTTTTAGTATGTCGCCAAACTCCACATCTAGGGCTTTCTGATATTGGCTTAAAGCATTTTTTATTCCTTCGGGAGTTGCCAGTCTTGGTAAAATTTTTAAAAGCGGGTCAGCTTTTTTTATGAATTCAATCGTTATTAAGTCTTCTGGGTCAAGCATGGCAACCTCTAGGACATTGTCTCTTCTTCGAAAGGCAATAATATTGTGAGCGCGAGCAACTTGCTCTGGAATAACATTTAATATTTCTGGACTAATAGTCTCTTTTTCTATATTGACAAAAGGAATACCTAAAAGATATGCCTCAAACTTAGTTAGTTTTTCCTGCTCAATAAGTTTTTCTGAAACTAAAACCTCACCAATTTTTTTATTGGTTTCCTGGCTTATTTTGAGAGCCCGATTAAAATCTTTTTCTACTACCAGCTCTGCATCTAAAAGAAACTTTTTGAGCCGTTCTGGTTCAACATTCACCTACTTAAAATCAAAAATCAAAATGCCTGCCCGAAATGCTTCGCATTAAAGAAGCAGGCGGGCAAAAATCAAAATTTTGGTGTTGTGCTATGCGCAATTATTTAAATTTTAGACCGTCATTTTGAGATTTGAGATTTGAATTTTTAACTTATTTTATTATACCATCTTGCAAACCAAAAAGCCCTGCTTATTTTCCACAACAGAGCTTCTCACTTTATAAGGTATCTTATACTTTTTTTACCTGTTTATTTTGTAGTGTTTTCAGTAGTTTTTTCGTTTGTTATGGGTAATTCAATATAAAAAGTAGATCCCTTACCCTCACCCTCCCCGCCTGCAACGCCTTCGGCGTACCCGCCAGCATCGCTGGGCGAAGCACTGCGGGCTGGGCCGATACGGGCAGGTGATTCAACCCAGACTTTGCCTTTGTGGGCCTTAATAATCTCACCTGATAAATAGAGTCCCACTCCGCTTCCAAGGGAAGCCACCCTTTTTGCCTCTTCTGACCTCTCAAACATTTGGTCAAAAATGGTTGAAAGTTTTTCTTTTGGAATTCCAATTCCCGTATCTTGTACCACAATTTTGATATTTGATACTTGATTTTTGATATTTATTGTTACTCCTCCCTTCTCCGTATATTTCACAGCATTATCAACTATGTTAAATATTGCAGCCTTTAATTTTTCCCTGTCAGCTGAAATTGTAAATATCTTCCCGCCTGCATCGGCTATGCCAGAAGCATTGCGGGCAGGTTCTGGCTTTTCCACCTTTACATAAATTCCCTTAGATTCAGCCTTAAACTGAATTTCCTGAACAATCTCATTTATTAAACCTAAAACATCAATGTCAGGTTTTAAAGTGATAACGCTTTTCCCTAATTGGAATTGGGCCATATCCAAAAAGTTATTTACCATCCTTATCATATTTTGTGTTAGAGTTTGGAATTTTTGAATTACCTCTATTGTTTTTTTATTTTGTTTTCCAAACATCCCTTTTAAAAGCAAATCCGCATAACCCATCATAGATGTCAAAGGAGTCCTCAAATTATGCTGGGCGGTCATTAAGAACTGGTCTTTAAACTTATCCAACCTCTCTATCTCCTCCTTCGCCCTCTTCTCAATCACATAGGCCTTTCTCACATCCTCCGCCATTTTTGCTATTTCCTCTCGTTGCCTAACATCCCTGAAAATTGCTCTAGCTAATAAAATACCCAAGATAACCATTATTAATAATGTACCGCCGTTAATAAATAAGCTCTGAAAATTTTCTGATAATAATGTTCTCATCAATAGAGCTACCCAAATCAAAAATATGAATAACGCCGTGGTTATTATCTTAATATCAAAAAGCCTGTATTTAATAACGGCGTATCCCAGAAAAAGAGGATATAATACTACAAAAAAAGTTCCGTAAGGAGGAACTTGTATATTGTACCAAAGCAAAAAATTAGTTAATCCGCCGCCAAAGCCAATAATCGATCCAATTATAACATAAACTATCTGATACTTTTTTTCCCCTGAAGAAACTTTATAATGCCAAAACAAAAGAAACAATGAATAAAATACAATTAATATATAAATTACTACCAAATAAAAATTATATAGTATTCCTGGGTTTGGCCAGAAATCAAAAAACATCTTTTTGCTAACTCCTTTGATAAATAAATCAGAGAAAGAAAAAAATAAAATAATAATCGCAAATATATAATTTAACCAGACAATATATTTATTCTTTTTGGATATTTCTAATAGTGATACTATCCAATGGAAATAAAATACGGGTATAAAAAGAGAACCGATTGATAAAATTCTAACCCAAAATAAAGCAGAGCTAGCATCAATAGCTAATTGCCACTGCCAATAACCAAAACCCCATAAAGTATTTGCAAGTCCAAGTAAAAAATATAATCTGTTAATTTTATCTCTAGGATTATAAAATATGACGAATAAAGCAAAAATTAATCCGGCTAATCCATTTATCAGGCCTGAGATGGCAAAAATAATTGGCATAATTATTTTTTTATTACTGCTATAATATGATTTTTTAAAGGCTCGATTACTATTTCTCCATTTTCCAAAAAAAAGCCCGACTCCTCCAAAATATCTGCAATTTGTTCTGGTGTTCTATAATATAACTTTGGCCAACCTGTCTTATATATAAAAGACATTTCTGAATTAGGATGAATGTTAGATACGATAAAAACCCCGCCTTTTTTAAGGATATTATAAATCTGCTTTATAATTTGAATGCCTTGTTCTTCTGAAAGATAATCCAATAAGCCGATCATCTCAATAATATCCATGGAATCATCACTAAACAAAGATTTAATATTTTTAGCGTCATCATTAATCCACTCGAAATTATTTCGCATATTATACTCTTTGGCTGCTTGTTTACTTAGGGTTATTGATTGAGTACTCTTGTCTAAGTTAAAGATTTTTACATTTTTGTAATTATGTTCTTTGATAATTTTGTATAGAGGATGCATTACCGACCTCCCAGACCCTCCTCCAACAGTAAGAATTTTTATTACTTCTCTGCTTTCTTTATGGTCTATAATATTTTCAACTTCTCTTTCTATTACATTCTGCACAATTTTTAATCGGTTTCTCAATCCTTTTGGTTGAGATAAAAAGTGGTGCCAAAATATATTTGTAATGCCCCTGACAAAACCTTCTGAGAATGGTTTATTTTTGTATTTGGCATAAATTACTTCCATGGCCTTAGCTGAACCAACATTATCTACAACATCTGCAGCATCCCTGTTTGAACGCTTCATTATTTTTTTTATCAATGAACTTGGCAAATTATTTAATAGAGGTACAGAAAATATTCTGAATATTTTTATCCAAAAATTGTGTTTCTCTAAATCTTTATAATTTGCAGTAATTATTTTCATTGAATTATTTATTATTATTTATAACTTCCTTTATAAAATCATAAATCTTCTGAAATATTTCTGACCGGCGGTCAGTAATGGCCAGGTTATGGAAATTGCTGGAAAACCAATAAATTTTTTTGAAAGAAGATCCTAAATGCTCATAGATAAAAGTAGCGCTTTTGGGATGTATAACAGGATCAATACTGGCATGCGCTACCAACACGGGAATTTTTATTTTACCTAAATTGGGCTTTGTTTCCCTTCTCACAAAACTTAAAAATTCCCTTAAGCTCTTTGTTGGGATTTTGGCGTAAGTAATCTCATCTGCCATATCTAAATAATCAGTCTTATATAAGCGAGGGGGTTTGCGATAATATTCCTTAAATAATCCGTAAGAATAAAGTCTTAAAATAACGAACAAATGATTTCTCAAAAAAATTGGCGCCCCTAGGCTAATCAATCCAGTGGGTTTATTGTTGAACTCTTTTACAAGCCAGAAAGATAAATTTGCGCCAAAAGAATTACCAATAATAAAAATTTTTTCGGATTTATCTTGAAGTTCCAAATAGGCTTTTTTTACTGACTTTAAAAACTCATCAGAATTAGTTTTCAATAAATGCTCCGGGCTAGTCCCGTGGCCCGCAATTAATGGAGCATAATTAGTAAGGCCTTTTTCTGCCAAATAAACGCTAAGTTCTTTAAACTCATTAGGAGTACTAGAAAAGCCATGGATCATTAAAACCCCGACTTTTGATTTTTTATCGATAAATATCGGCTCACTTCCTTTCATTACTTTGATTATATCACTTTTCTGTATTGCGCAGCGAGTTTATTATATTAGGCTTATTTGATTTTTTAACGATTCTTTTTGAATAAGATTCCTATAAGCACAATACTTGCACTCGTCTTTTGGCAAGGGAACTTTGTCTGAATCAAGACAGTTTTTAATTTCTAAAATTGTAGGCTCAACCCAAGAAGAGTTTCCTATGTAAGGAATTATTGAAGTCTTAAACTCCAACTTATCATTAAATGTCTTGCCGTGGCTTTTAATTCCATTTGCATAAACAAAGTATCCGGTATTTGAAATAGAAAACCCAAGCTGCCTGAAGATCCACTGATAAACTTCCATTTGCCTTTTATAACCTTCTTTATACTCGCCGTCCAAAGATATTTCCCCATTAGTGCTGGTTGATTTATAGTCAACGATATGAAGTTCTTTTGTTGTGTTATTTTGCCAAATATCATCAATAATTCCGCAGATATTCAAGTTAGTTTTTTTGTGCAATACAGAAGCGCCTACTTTTTTGTTGACATCATCTCTCCAAATATGAAAATTTTGATGCCAAAAAGGTATGGCGTCTACTCTGTAAACATCCATTAATGTGTGTGGCCTTTTTTGATCTCTAAATTCGTCGAACTCATTCTTTAACAGCGCGTCAACTGCGCTATTCAAAGACCAGCCAGGCATATCAGGCCTTGATATTCCTAATTTTCTGTCTAGGTAAAAGCAGTGTGGGCACTCTAAAAAAAGTCCTATTTTTGACCTGCTTACATTAAAAGGAATTTGGGAGTCTGGATTGTATAAATTTGTTCTTTTTTTTTGAATCATATCTTAATTTAATCTAGGAGACTTCGTTATCTTGATAAACCCTGCTTCCTACGGATTTTACCTGCCCTTGATATTTACCCCGATAGGGGTTTTTTGCCTTTTTATCTATTTTAGAAAAGACAATTTGGCATATTCTGCGACCAGATTTTAATTTAATTGGCAGGGAGTTAGCGTTATAAAGCTCTAAGGTAATATTACCTTCAAATCCCGGATCTATCCATCCGGCATTCTGCACAAATAATCCAATGCGCCCTATTGAGCTCCTACCCTCTACAAAAGCTGTAATGTTTGCAGGCAGTTTAACATATTCTTTTGTTGACGCCAATAAAAAGCCGTGGGATGGAATTATAATACTTTGAGATTCAATTTCTCTATATTTTATAGGCTTGTCAAGGGTAATAAAGCTCATTTGCCTGTCTTCAATGGTAAGATAGTGATTCCCCAGGTGCAAATCAACCGAAGCTGGATTGATATGGGCTTTTAATTTTTTATCCTTAGTAATCAACTTGCCACTATCAATCATTTTTTTTAATGTGGAGTCTGATAAAATCATCGTTCAATTTATAGAGCTTGGTGAATAATGCTCTTTAGATGGGTTTTGCCAAAATTCTGAAGCGAAAATTTGATAAAACGAGGAGGTTTATACAGAGTATAAGCCGACGAATTTCAGCAAATTTGCAGCCAGAATTTTGGTAAAAGACGCTAATATGGCATTATTCACCAAGCTCTTATGATTCCCGCCTGCGCCAACCCGCCTGCGTGCGAAGCGCGGGCAGGGGCTTTGGCGGGCAGGTAGGATTTACGATTTAAGATTTATGATACTAAAAAATAAAAACTAATACAACAAAAAAGCCAGCAGGGCTTTTTTGTTTGCAGAAAAATTAGCAGTAAGTGCAAATTCCAGAACAGCACTTGCATATTTCCATTCTTTCAACCAGCTTCATGAGACCTATTACAATAATTATGACTGGCCAGACGATATTTACTACATCCCAGTTTATCATTTCCCAAAACCCCATCAAAAAAGTTACGCCAAACACCACAACTAAAAATGGTATAACTTTATGGTGAATGCAATTGCAATTTTTCATATCCTGCATATTTTCCATTTTATTGAAAATTTAATAATATTATATTAGAGTGCAGGATTCCAACTATCATCAATTGAGCAAGCGAATTTTGAGGAAGATTCAAGGATTGAGGAGCGAAGCGATGCCGCAGGCATCGGTGAGCTCCGAAAACGCAGAATCTTTCCAAAATTGGCTTGCCCCAGAGCCTGCCTGCCCGTTTTTTACAAGTTGCGTTGCTCTCATTTTTGAAAATAGCGAGGCGGAGCAAGGAGGCTTATC
>ERZ1292623.2538-Hain-H51-01um-R1-2538-length-16216-cov-8_pt1 | contig 16216 bp, 14 predicted proteins | sample MGYA00564398_ERZ1292623 | MGnify/ENA primary metagenome ERZ1292623 (study PRJEB36523, sample SAMEA6512633) | groundwater metagenome | collected 2019-01-07 | study: AquaDiva: Metagenomics assemblies of 32 groundwater samples | reverse complement strand
TAGTGTAAGTACGCATTGCGTTTATCCAACTAAATTTATATCTGTTAATTATTTTTACCTTCTTCTATCCCCCATCAAACGAAGCAACATCAAAAATAAATTAATAAAATTTAAATATAAAACTAACGCACCGATGATTGCTCCTTTTTGTGCAACCGAGCCACCTTCCATCATCACATAAGCCATTGCTTTCATCTTTTGTGTATTGTACGCGGTTAATCCTAAAAATATTACAATTCCAATTAGTGCAATTGTCATATTAAAAGTTTCACTTTGCACAAACATATTTATTAGCGATGCAATAATTATTCCAATTAGTCCCATCGATAAATAACTTCCAACTCCATTTAAATCTTTTTTTGTGATGAAACCATAAATACTCATCGCGCCAAACATCCCGGAGCAGACTAAAAATGTTGACATAATCGACTCACTTGTATAAACTAAAAATATTGGCGTAAGAGTTACACCATTTAAAGTTGAATAAAGTAAAAATAAAAGTGTCGCTGTCTCCGCGGTTAAAGTTTCAATCCGCGCACTTAAATACATTACAAGTCCAAGTTCGGCAAAAAGTAAAACCCAAATTGTCCAACTGTTTGAAAAAAGCAACTCTCTCATCATTTCGCTTTCAAGCGTTAAAATAGAAAATACCGCTGTTAGCAAAAGTCCAACCGACATCCAACCATAAACTTTTGTTAAAAAAGCTTGTTGGACTTGCGCAATATCTTTTGTTAATGTTTCTGTTTTAATTTCGTACGACATTTTAAATCCTCCAATTTTGATTGTTAAGTGGTTAAGAATAATAAATTAATAAAATAAATACAAATCAAATTTTTGGTTTGAAAATTTTCCAAATTAACTTCGATGCAAAATTTACAAATCCGAATGGCGGATACGGAAGAAAAGCTTCGAACCTTTTTATTTTTTGATTTTTTATCTCTATTATAAATACCTCTTTAAAATTAAGCTTTAAACCGATTTTTAATTTGTGCTGGGCAAAAACTTCAACCGATGCTTTATCTTCTGAAATCCATAAATTTAAAATTGTAAATTTCATCGAGCTCATATTATTGATGCTCCATGATAATCCGCGACGAATTGAATGAGCGCCAATCATTTCTTTTTCGGGATAATGCGCATCAATAAAAATTGAATCGTTATCGAATACGCTCATAACTTTTTCGATATCTTTATTTGAAAAGGATTCGAAGAGCAATTCGATATTTTCGCGATTCAGTTCATAATTATTTGCCATCATTATTTTTTCTGAAAGAAAGCGCACCTTCTCGTTCCATAAATAGTTCAATTGAATCACCTTCAACAAATTCGCCAGAAAGAATTTTTTCCGATAATTGATTTACAATATGGTGTTGCACAACTCTTTTTAGTGGTCGCGCTCCAAATTGCGGATCATAACCAAGTCGTGCAATCCAATCCTTTGCATCATCGGTAATTTTTAAACTCATTTTTCTTTCTGCTAAATTTTCTCTGATAATTTTTAATTGCAAATCTACAATGTCAAAAATATCTTTATAAGAAAGTGGTTTGAAAAGAATTATTTCATCAATTCTATTTAAAAATTCTGGACGAATAATTTGTCGCATTCCATCAATTAATTTTAATTTAATTTCTCCTTTAATATTTTCCCAATCATTTTCGCTTTGCATCTCGCCAATTTTTTCTTGAATTAAATTCGATCCAAGATTTGAAGTCATAATAATTATACAATTTTTAAAATTTACAGTTCGCCCTTTTGAGTCAGTCAATCTTCCATCATCGAGCATTTGCAAAAGTAAATTGAAAACCTCAGGATGCGCTTTTTCAATTTCATCGAGCAAAATAATTGAGTATGGTTTTCTTCTCACAGCTTCAGTTAATTGTCCACCTTCATCGTAACCAACATAACCCGGCGGCGCACCAATTAATCGCGAAACAGAAAATTTTTCCATGTACTCGCTCATATCAATTCTCACGAGCGCGTTTTCATTGTTAAATAAAACTTCAGCCAAAACTCGAGCGAGTTCAGTTTTTCCAACACCTGTAGTTCCTAAAAAAATAAAAGAGCCGATTGGTTTTTTTGCATCTTGCAAACCTGCACGGCTTCGTTTGATTGCGTTTGCAATCGAATTAACCGCTTCAACTTGATTTATCATTCGCTCGTGAATCTTATTTTCGATGTGTAAAAGCTTGACTTTTTCGCTCTCGAGCAATCTTGTTACCGGAATTCCAGTCCACTTTGCAACGACATCAGCAATATCGTTTGCGTCAACTTCCTCTTTTAACATTTTATTTTCTTTTTGAACTTCAGCCAATTGCGATGTTGCCTCTTTAATTTTTTTCTCCAAAGATAAAATTGTTCCGTAACGGAGTTCAGCGACTTTTGCTAAATTTCCTTCTCGCTCTTTTTGTTCCGATTCGCGTCTGGCATGTTCAATTTCTTCTTTCATTTTTCTGATTGATTGAATAAAATCTTTTTCAATTTGCCAATGACCTTTTAGAGCAGTTTGTTTTTGTTTTAAATCTGCAATATTTATTTCAATTTCATTTATTTGTGATTTTATTTCTTTTCGTTCATCATCTGTGTCAACATATTCGGCATTGAGTTCTCTTTTAACTGCTTCGCGTTCAATTTCAAATTGTTTTATTTTTCTTTCAACATCATCAAGTTCCTCTGGCATCGAATCAATTTCAATTCTTAATTTTGATGCGGCTTCGTCAATCAAGTCAATTGCTTTATCTGGAAGAAATCTATCGGAAATATATCTGTGGCTTAATTGTGCCGCGGCAATAATTGCTCCATCAGTAATTCGTACGCCGTGATGAACTTCATATTTTTCTGAAAGCCCTCGCAAAATAGAAATCGTATCTTCAACTGTTGGCTCATCAATCATCACTGGTTGAAATCTTCTTTCAAGCGCCGGATCTTTTTCAATATATTTTCTGTATTCATCGGTTGTAGTTGCACCAATTGCTCGCAAGTCTCCACGAGCAAGTGCGGGCTTTAACATATTTGAAGCATCAACTGCGCCTTGTGCCGCGCCTGCGCCAACAAGTGTGTGCATTTCATCGATGAATAAAATAATTTCTCCGTTGGAATTTTCAACTTCTTTCAAAACTGCTTTCAGTCTTTCCTCAAATTGTCCGCGGAAACTTGCACCAGCAATTATCGCCGCCATGTCGAGCGCAAAAATATTTTTTGTTTTTAAATTCTCTGGCACATCGCCTAAAAATATTCTTCGTGCAATTCCCTCAGCGATTGCAGTTTTGCCAACTCCGGGCTCGCCAATTAAAACTGGATTGTTTTTTGTTCTACGCGAAAGCACCTGTAAAATACGCCTAATTTCATCCTCACGACCAATCACAGGATCGAGTTTTCCCTTTCGTGCTAATTCATTTAAATTTCTTCCGAATTTTTCAAGTGCTTGAAATTTTTCTTCTGGCATTTGATCGGTAACTTTCTCACCGCCTCGAATTTCTTTTAATGCTTTTAAAATATTTTCATCTGTTATTTGTTGATCGCGCAAAAGGTCGGATACAGAATTTTTTTGCAAATTTAAAATTGCCAAAATTAAATGTTCAGTGCTGATGTATTCATCTTTTAATTTTTCCGCTTCCTTCTTCGCCTCTTCAAAAACATTTTGTATGTTTTGTGAAAAATATTGCTGTGTTGCACCAGTAATTTTTGGAAGTTTTTCAATCAGTTCACCAGTTTTTATTTTTATGTAGCCAACATTTACACCAATTTTTTGAAACAGCGTGTAGACAACTCCTTTTGAGTCTTGAATAAGCGCGGCAAAAAGATGTTCAACATCAATAATTTGATTTTTATAACTCGAAGCAATTTCCTGTGCTACAGTAACTGCTTCTTGCGATTTAATTGTGAACTTGTTAAAATTCATATTCGTTTTTTTATATAGACAGAAAAAAGCGAATGATTTCGCCTTTTTCTTTTTAGTTATGAAATATTATTTTTATTTATCATCAACAACTTCGAAGTCGGCGTCATCAACTCGTTTGTCATCTTTTTTTTGTTCGTTTGAGTTTTCATCCGCATTTGGTGGTTGTTGTTTTGTTGCTTCGTACATTTGAGTTGAGGCTTCATTCCAAATTGTATTTAGCTCATCCATTTTTTCTTTTATTCCAGTATTTGATTTCAATGCCTCTTCAAGTTCAGATTTTGCTTTTTCCAATTTTGATTTTGTTTCTTCATTTAATTTTTCTCCAAAATCTTTTATCTGTTTATTAGTTTGGAAAATTAAATTGTCCGCTTGATTGCGTAAATCAATTTCTTCTTTTTTCTTTTTATCCTCAGCCGAATGCTCTTGCGCATCTTTTTTCATTTTTTCAACTTCTTCTTTACTAAGTCCGCTTGAGGAAGTTATTCGAATTGATTGCTCTTTATTTGAAATTTTATCTTTTGCAGTTACATGTAAAATTCCATTTGCATCAATATCAAAAATAACTTCGATTTGTGGTATTCCGCGTGGCGAAGGTGGAATTCCATCTAAATGAAATCTGCCAAGACTACGATTGTCAACAGCCATTTGTCGTTCGCCCTGCAAAACATGAATTTCTACAGAGGTTTGATTATCGGCGGCAGTTGAAAAAATCTCGCTTTTACGAGTCGGAATTGTGGTATTGGATTCAATCAATTTTGTCATCACATTTCCTAAAGTTTCAATTCCAAGTGAAAGTGGCGAAACATCGAGCAAAAGAACATCGGTAACATCGCCAGTTAAAACGCCACCCTGAATTCCAGCACCGACCGCAACAACTTCATCTGGGTTTACTCCTTTATGTCCCTCTTTACCAAAAATATCTTTTACAAGTTGTTGAACTCTTGGAATGCGTGTCATTCCTCCAACCAAAATTATTTCATCAATTTGATTTGGCGAAAGTTTTGAATCAGTTAATGCTTTTTCAACTGGTCCGATACATCGTTTAATTAAATCATCAACAAGTTGCTCAAATTTTGCGCGAGTAATATTTAATGTTAAATGTTTCGGTCCTTCGGGTGTTGCAGTGATAAATGGTAAATTCACTTCTGTTTGAAGAAGTTGCGATAATTCAATTTTTGCTTTTTCTGCGGCTTCTCGCAATCGTTGAAGTGCCATCGGATCTTTTAATAAATCAATTCCTTCTTGTTTTTTAAATTCGTCAGCAAAAAATTCTACAAGTCGTTGATCAAAATTATCTCCACCAAGATGCGTATCTCCATTTGTAGATTTAACTTCAAAAACTCCATCGCCAAGTTCGAGAATAGAAATATCAAATGTTCCTCCACCTAAATCGAAAACTGCAATTTTTGAATCAATATGTTTTTTATCAAATCCGTATGCTAATGCTGCGGCAGTTGGTTCGTTAATAATTCTTCTAACATTTAGTCCAGCAATTTCTCCCGCTTCTTTTGTTGCTTGTCGTTGTGCATCATTAAAATATGCAGGAACAGTTATAACTGCTTCAGTAATTTTTTGTCCAAGATAATCTTCTGCAGTCTGTTTTAATTTTTGCAAAATCATCGATGAAATTTCCGATGGAGAATAAACTCTATCGCTAATTTTTACTCTCGCTGTGTTGTTGTCTCCTTTGGTAACTTCGTATGGAACTAGTTTCATCTCTTCATTTACTTCATTCATGAAGCGTCCCATAAATCGTTTGATTGAGTAAATTGTATTTTTTGGATTTGTTATTGATTGGCGTTTTGCCGCTTGTCCAACAAGTCGTTCACCATTTTTTGCAAAAGCAACAATCGAAGGTGTCGTTCTCATTCCTTCCGCGTTTGCAATTACAATTGGGTCGTTTCCTTCCATAACCGAAACAACAGAGTTAGTAGTTCCTAAATCGATTCCTATAATTTTTCCAGCCATTTTTTTTCTCCTTTGATTAATAATTTGTTATTTTGTATTTACTAATGCAACAATCGTGCCAACTTTTTGGCTTTCAAATGGTCTGTAAATGAAAGAGTTTTTTTAAGGCTATTTTGTGTTGGACTTTTTGTCGCAAAAAGGTTTATTTAAGGCTCATATATTGTTGCCATATTGTCGTGCAAAAATATTTGACAAATGTATTAACAAATTATTACTTTCAACAGTTATGAAAAAACAGAACACTATTTTACTTTTATTTTTATTTTTTTCTTTTGATAGTCAATCGCAAAATATTAGCAAATTAAGATTGCAAAATCATTTAGAATATTTGGCTTCAGATGAACTTGAAGGACGCGAAACAACTTATCGTGGACAAAAGATTGCGGCAAAATATATTGCCAATCATTTTAGGTCGCTCGGTTTAAAAAATCCTACTTCGGATAATTCTTTTTCGCAACCTTATCCTTTAATTCATTCGATTGTTAGTGATAAAAGTAATCTTTCGATTTACAAAAATAAATCTCTAATTAAACAGTTTGATAAATTTGGCGAAGAATATATTCCGTTAAATACTTCAAGCGATACAATAATTACAAACCAAGTTGTTTTTGTTGGTTACGGGATTTCCTCAAAAAATGGATATAGCGATTATGATTCAAATTTTTCATACAAAGGAAAAATTTTACTTGCGTTACGCGGTTTGCCGAACGATTCAAATATTTTATCGCAAGTTCCTCTTCGTGCTGGCTCACCAATGTTTAAAAGAATTACAGCATCGCAAAAAGGAGCCGCTGCACTACTTATAATAGATGAGTCAAAAGAATATTCATTTACAGATTCATATAAAGATAATTTAAATAATTTACTTCGTGGCTCCATTTATCCTCCGAGTCAAAATAGAAATGATATTCCTGTAATTTTAATCAGCAAACAATTAGCCAACAAACTTTTAGCTTCAAGCAAAACTTCTGTTGATAAATTAGAGGAAGAAATTAATAAAACTAAATCTAATTCTCTAAAATCTTTAAATGATATTTCTGTTTCACTTGATTTAAAAAGAAATGTAACAACTGAAACAGGTGAAAATATTTTAGGCGTAATCGAAGGAAGCGATCCGATTTTAAAAAATGAATTCGTAGTCGTTACTGCTCATTACGATCATGTCGGGAAAAATTTATCAACCAATGTTGTTTTTAATGGCGCCGATGATGATGCAAGCGGAACATCTGCTGTTTTGGAACTTGCAGAAGTTTTTTCCAAAATTAAAACAAAACGGTCGATTATTTTTATGGCAGTTTCGGGCGAAGAAAAAGGTTTGCTCGGTTCTTCGTTTTATACCGATAATCCTATTATTCCACTTGAAAATACAGTGGCAAATATAAATATTGATATGATTGGGCGAACCGATCCGAAATATGATTCTTTAAGATCTAATAATTATGTTTATGTGATTGGCTCGGATAAATTGAGTTTGGAACTGGATTCTATTTTAAATGTTGCAAACAAGAAAAGTGTTAATTTAATTTTGGATTATAAATACAACGACGATAACGATCCGAATCAATTTTACAGACGAAGCGATCATTATAATTTTGCGAAGAAGAATATTCCGGTGATTTTTTTCTTTAATGGCACGCATGTTGATTATCATCAGTCAACCGATGATATTGATAAAATAGATTTTGATGCATTACAAAAAAGAACGGAACTCGTTTACACAACTATTTTAGAAATTGCTAATGCCACATCGAAACCAAAATTAAAATAAATGTTAGATTTAAAAATCATAAATAGTAATTTAAAAACTAATTCGATTGGAAAAGCAATTTTACAATTTGATGAGATTGATTCAACTAACAATTATTTAAAAAATTTAAAACTTAATGAAGCCATCGATGGACTTGTTGTCCAATCTGAATTCCAAACAAATGGACATGGAAGATTTAACAGAGTTTGGAATTCAAACAAAGGCGAAAATTTATTATTCTCCGTTTTGCTTAAAAATAATTTTTCACAAAGCATAACTTTAATTCCACTTTTAACTTCGCTTGCGGTTGCAAATGCAATCGATATAATTGCCAACACAAATACGGAATGCAAATGGCCTAACGATGTCATCTTAAATAATAAAAAAATTTGCGGAATTTTAATCGAAAATTGTAAAATCGATTTTGACGAATTTATTATAATCGGAATTGGAGTAAATGTAAATCAAATTATTTTTCCAGATGAGATTGAAAACAAAGCAACATCAATCTTAAAAGAAATTGGGAAAATAGTTAGTCGCGAAAATCTTTTATCTGAAATATTAAATTTTCTTGAATTATATTTAATTAAACTTCAAAAAAGTGAAGCAGTCAATTTAATTGACGAGTGGAAAAATAAATCCACTATGTTTAATAAAATTATCTCTGTAAATCTGTTCGATCAAGTTTTAAATGGCAAAGCAATAGAAATAAATCAAAATGGTTCATTAGTTTTTGAAACTCTCGATGGAAAAAGGGAAACCTTAATTTCCGGCGAGGTCACTTTACACTCATATTATCAAAGGTAAAATCATGATACTTGCAATTGATGTCGGTAATACGCACACAATTTTCGGTTTATTCGACAAAAAAAAATTACTCGGTAGTTGGCGCGTTACGAGTTTTGTTTCGCGCACCGAAGATGAGTTTGGTTCGCTTGTTAAAAATTTTTGTCATGATACTGGAGTCTCAATTAAAAAAATAAATTCAATCGGGATTTCTTCTGTCGTGCCAAATTTAACAACAACAATGGTTAGTATGTCGAAAAAAATTTTCAACATCGAGCCACTTATAATTTCATCTTCGCTATCTCTCGGCATTACAATTTTATACGATGACCCGACTGCAGTTGGCGCAGATAGAATTTGTAACGCCGTTGCCGCATTTACTAAATATAACGAAGCTGTCGTGATTGTTGATTTTGGAACTGCAACTACTTTTGATGTTGTGAATCGTAAAGGAGAATATATTGGTGGTGTGATTTCTCCCGGAGTTGAAACTGCCGCAGTTGAATTGCATCGCCGTGCTTCTCTTTTGCCACGAGTAGATTTAAAATTTCCTGAAACTGTAATTGGCACAAATACAGTTCATGCAATGCAATCAGGAATTCTTTTTAGCGCGCTTGATGCAATGGAAACTATGATTCGTAGAATTTCTCGCGAGTTAGATGATTATCCGATTGTAATTGCAACTGGAGGATTTTCTGAAACTATGGCGAAGCACTCGAAAGTAATTAATAAGCTCGAGCCAAATTTAGTTCTTGATGGAATTAGAATTATTACTGAAAGAAGTTTGCAAAGAAAAAAGAAATAAATTATATCTTTATCAATAACTTTATAGAAAATCATAAATGAATAGAATCGTAAAAATTTCATCTGCCGAAGATATTTTTCCTGAATACCGAAATACTCCAATCGGATTATTACTAGAATATCATAACCTTAATAAACAATTTGAAGAATACGCAAAAGCACAACTTCTAATTGCAATGTGTATGGACAATCGGAAACATTTACACATGCCAGATAATTTTGCTTTTATAATTCGCTCGGGTGGCGCACATTTACTAAATAACGAATTTAAAGTTTCCTTCGCAATTGCTATTGGAGATGTTAAACACATCGTTATTATTGCACATAATAATTGTGGAATGGTAAACCTAATTTCTCGTAAAGAGCAATTTATTAATGGGCTTGTGGATAATGGGGGTTGGAAGAAAGATACGGCAGAAAAACATTTTAATGAATTCGCTCCAAAATTTAATATTGAAAACGAAATTGATTTTGTAATTAGCGAAGCAAGCCGATTGAGAGTTAGATATCCAAAAATAACTGTTGCACCAATGCATTACAATGTTGAAGACTCTCAACTTTATTTAATAGACGAAAAATAAAAATGGATTGTCATCAATATTTTTTTTGCGTGGCTGATAAGAAAAATTAAATATTAATTAAATTAAATAAATATTCCAAAAATCTTGACTTTAAAATAGAATTCGACTATCTTCGTGTAGTAAAAAATCGAAAATGAACTTTATACAATTACATCATCATCATTCTCATACTAGCCCTCAGGCGAGATGGAAATGATTTGTGTAATTTAAAAATATTTCTAAACCCGTCTGAGTAAACAGACGGGTTTTTTGTTTCACACTCTCCCCAAAATGTTTACTCAGACATAAAAAATAAAAAAATGAGTAAACTAAAAATTGCAATTCAAAAAAACGGTAGACTAAGCGAAAAATCGCTCGAACTCCTCAAGGAGTGTGGCATCAATCTATCCAATGGCAACAAAAAACTAAAAACTGATGCCAGAAATTTCCCTATTGAAGTGTTGTTTTTGCGCGATGATGACATCCCACAATATGTTGAGCAAGGTGTAGTCGACATTGGAATTTTGGGTGAAAACGAAGTTTGGGAAAAAGAAAAAAATGTGATTGTTGTAGAAAAATTAGGATTTGCGAATTGCAAACTTTCTTTAGCAATTCCAAAAGATGAAAACTACACAAACTTATATTATTTCAACAATAAAAAAATAGCAACCAGTTATCCTAAAATTTTAAAAAAATTTTTTGATGAAAAAAAGATAAATGTTGAAATTGAAGAAATCAGCGGAAGTGTTGAAATAGCTCCGAGCATTGGCTTAGCGAATGCAATTTTTGATATTGTAAGTACTGGTAGCACACTTTTAATTAACGGACTAAAAGAAGTAGAAGTGGTTACTCAATGTGAGGCTGTTTTAATTTCAAATAAAAACTTAAATATTGAAAAACAAAATATAATTGAGAAACTTCTTTTTAGAATTAAAGCTGTCAGAAATTCGTTGGAGAATAAATATATTTTGCTCAACGCTCCAAATGAATCTCTCTCTAAAATTTGTTCCATTCTTCCCGGAATGAAAAGCCCCACAATTTTACCTTTGGCAGATAAAGGCTGGAGCAGTGTTCACTCTGTAGTGAAAGAAGATGAATTTTGGGATATCATTGATAAATTAAAATCATTTGGGGCTCAGGGAATATTAGTAGTACCAATTGAAAAAATGGTGCTATAATTTAATAAAACAAAATAAATTTAAATATGAAAAAAATAATTAATGTAAATAAAAATAATTGGCTGAGATTATCACAAAGACCAACTATTCGGCAAAAAGATTTAAATAAATTGGTCAACAAAATTTTTGTTGAAGTAAAAAAAGATGGTGATGAGGCTTTGAAAAAATATAGTATCCTTTTTGATAAAGCAGAATTGAACTCGTTTGCTGTTAGCAATAATATTATTAAAAATGCATCTAAGAATATCTCGAAAAATTTAAAAGAAGCGATTCAACTTGCAAAAAAGAATATTGAAATATTTCATGTTTCACAAAAAGAGAAAATAAAAATAATTGAAACTACAAAAGGGGTGAATTGCTGGCGCGAAAATAGAGCGATTGAAAAAATTGGAATTTATATTCCCGGTGGCACAGCACCATTATTTTCAACCGTTTTAATGCTCGGAATCCCAGCAAAATTGGCTGGTTGCAAAGAAATTATTTTATGCACTCCTCCAAATAAAAATGGTGAAATAAATCCTGCAATTTTATACACAGCCGACTTGGTTGGAATTACTTCGATAAATAAAATTGGTGGCATTCAGGCAATTGCCGCAATGACTTTCGGAACTGAAACTATTCCAAAAGTGTTTAAAATTTTCGGTCCCGGTAACCAATTTGTAACTGCTGCAAAACAACTGGCACAAAATTTTGGTGTCGCAATTGATTTGCCTGCCGGTCCGAGCGAGATACTTATTATTGCCGATAAAACTTGCAATCCAACTTTTGTTGCTGCCGATTTACTTTCTCAAGCCGAGCATGGCGAAGATTCTCAAGTAATATTACTTTCAGATGATGAAATAATAATAGATAATATTTTGTTTGAACTAAACAAACAAATAAAATATTTGCCAAGAAAAACAATTGCACAAAAATCTTTAAACAAAAGTATAGCGATTGTTTTTAAAAATATAAATGAGTGTGTTGAGTTTAGTAATTTTTATGCACCTGAGCATTTAATTATTGTTACTAAGAATCCTAAATATTTAATTCCTAAAATTAGAAATGCTGGTTCTGTTTTTATAGGAAATTATAGTTGCGAAAGTGCCGGCGATTATGCAAGCGGAACAAATCACACATTGCCAACAAATGGCTATGCTCGTAATTATAGTGGCGTCTCTTTAGATTCTTTTGTAAAGAAAATTACTTTTCAGGAAATTACAAAAAATGGAATCCAAAATATCGGACCTGCGATTGAATTAATGGCAGAAGCCGAAAATTTATTTGCTCACAAAAATGCAGTTTCACTTAGATTAAATAAATAATATGTTTGAATTAAAAAATCTTGTTCGAAATAATATCCTCACTCTAAAACCATATTCAACTGCAAGAGATGAATTTACTGGTAATGATGCAATTTTTTTGGATGCCAATGAAAATCCTTTTGGCGAACTTAATCGTTATCCCGATCCTCATCAAAAGGAGTTGAAGATAAAATTGAGTGAAATAAAATCTATCCCTACAGAAAATATTTTTATTGGCAATGGAAGTGATGAAGCGATTGATTTGGCTTTCAGAATTTTTTGTAATCCGGGAGCAGATAAAGCCCTTATTTTTCAGCCTACTTATGGGATGTACGAAGTTTCGGCTAAAATTAATGATACGGAGTTGATAAAGGTTCCATTAAATTCTTCTTTTCAAATTGATTTTAAAATTTTTGAAAACTACTTGAATGACGAAAGAATTAAATTGTTATTTATTTGTTCCCCAAATAATCCGACTGGTAACATAATTAATAATATTGATTTGGTTTTGCAAAATTTTAAAGGAGTTGTGATTGTTGATGAAGCATATATTGATTTTTGCAATATTGAATCTTTCATTTCAAAAATTAATCAATACCCTAATTTAATTGTTTTACAAACTTTTAGTAAGGCATGGGGATTGGCGGCGGCAAGAGTTGGAGTAGCTTATGCAAATAGTGAAATTATTTCTCTTTTTAACAAAATAAAACCACCTTACAATGTAAGCGAGTTAAATCAAAATGTTGTTATAAATAGTTTGTGCAATTTATCTGAATTCGAGAAACATAAAGTCATAATCTTAGAACAAAAAATGTGGTTAGAATTTGAATTGACTAAAATTTCATTTGTAAAAAGAATTTATCCATCTGATGCTAATTTTATTTTAATCGAAACAACTGATGCAAATAATATTTACAATGAATTGGTAAAACAAAATGTTGTAACAAGAAATAGAAACAACTTGGTAAAAAACTGCATCCGAATTACAGTTGGTACCCCAGAAGAAAATCAAAAACTAATTAATGAAATGAGCAAAATAAAATTATGAAAAAAATATTATTTATAGATAGAGATGGCACTTTAGTAATTGAACCACCTACCGATTTTCAAATTGACAGTTTAGAAAAATTAGAATTTTATCCCGAAGTTTTTCAATATTTATCCCGAATAGTTAAAGAGCTCGACTTTGATTTAGTTATGGTTAGCAATCAAGATGGACTAGGAACGGAATCTTTTCCTGAAGAAACTTTTTTGCCATCTCAAAATAAAATCATTCGCGCATTTAAAAACGAAGGGGTTGAATTTAGGGAAATACTTATTGACAAATCTTTCCCACACGAAAACCTCCCAACTCGGAAACCGGGAATCGCTATGTTTAATCACTATTTAAATGGGAATTACGATTTAATGAATTCATTTGTAATTGGAGATAGATTAACCGATGTCGAGTTAGCAAAAAATTTGGGTTGCAATGCAATTTATTTAAATAAAAATAAATCGAGTGATGCATCTTTGTCAACTCAAAACTGGAAAGATATTTATCAATTCTTAAAATCAGTTCCAAGAATATTTAGCGTAGCCAGAATAACTTCTGAAACCAAAATTGAAATTGATATTAATTTAGACGGCACTGGAAAAAGTTCTATTTCAACTGGTTTGGGATTTTTCGATCACATGCTGGAACAAATTTCGAAACATGGTAATATAGATTTGAATATTTCTGTTACTGGCGATTTGCAGATTGATGAACACCACACCATCGAAGATGTTGGAATTACTTTAGGCGAAGTTTTTTTAAAAGCACTCGGATGTAAAAAAGGAATTGAGCGATATGGATTTTTACTACCAATGGATGATTGTTTGGCGCAAGTAGCAATCGACTTTGGTGGGAGACCTTGGATTGTTTGGGATGTGGAATTTAAACGCGAAAAGATTGGTGAGATGCCGACCGAAATGTTTTTCCATTTTTTTAAATCTTTTAGCGATAATGCAAAGTGTAATTTAAATATCAAAGCTGAAGGAGAAAATGAACATCACAAAATAGAATCCATCTTTAAATCTTTTGCAAAAGCGATTAAGATGGCAATTACCAAAACTAATAATTTTTCAATCCCAAGCACAAAGGGAATTTTATGATTGTGGTAATTAAATACAATGCCGGAAATATTACTTCTATAAAAAATGCTGTCGAGCGACTTGGTTACGAATGTAAAATATCTGGCGATGAAAATGAAATTATTAATGCTGATAAAATTATTTTTCCTGGTGTTGGTGAAGCAAGTTCTGCTATGAAGTATTTAAAGGAAAACAATTTAGATGTTTTAATAAAATCTTTAAAGCAACCAGTTTTAGGTATTTGTCTTGGTTTGCAACTTTTGTGCAAATATTCCGAAGAAGGCAACACCGACTCACTCGGAATTTTTGATACAATCATTAAAAAATTTCCTCCAAAAGATTTGGTGCCTCACATGGGCTGGAATAATTTGCAAAATCTTAAAGGAAATCTTTTTAATGCAATAAATAATAATGACAATTTTTATTTTGTGCATAGCTATTATGCCGAAATATCCAATGAAACCACGGCAATTTGCGACTACATTCTTCCCTTCAGCGCCGCATTGCAAAAAAATAATTTTTACGCCACTCAATTTCATCCTGAAAAATCTGCTGGAGTGGGAGAAATAATTTTACAAAATTTTTTACGACTATGAGAATAATTCCTGCAATTGATATTATCAACGGAAAATGTGTTCGTCTCACAAAGGGAGATTTTTCTACTCAAAAAATTTACAACGAAAATCCTTTGGAAGTAGCAAAAGAATTTGAAGCAAACGGAATTAACTATTTACATTTGGTTGACTTAGATGGAGTCAAATCAAAACAGATTGTCAATCATAAAATTTTGTACGAAATAACTTCAAAAACAAAATTGAAAGTTGATTTTAGCGGTGGATTAAAAAGCAGTGGAGATTTGATAATAGCTTTTGAAAACGGCGCTTCGCAAATTACAGGCGGAAGTGTTGCAATAAACAATTCAAATCTTTTTTTAGAGTGGCTCACTACTTACGGAGCAGATAAAATAATTTTAGGAGCCGATTGCATTAATCGTAAAATTGCTACAAATGGATGGCTCAAAATTTCGGAGATTAATGTGATTGATTTTATCCAAGATTATAAATCTAAAGGAATTAAATATGTGATTTGTACAGATATTTCTAAAGATGGAATGTTAGAAGGAACATCAAACGAACTTTATTCAGAAATATTAGAAAAAACAAAAGTACAACTCATCGCAAGTGGTGGAGTTTCTTCAATCGAGGATTTAATAAAATTAAAATCAATTGGTTGTGATGCGGCAATCATCGGCAAAGCAATTTATGAAAATAAAATTTCTCTAAAAGAATTAAGCAAACTATGTTAAAGAAAAGAATAATCCCCTGTCTTGATATTAAAGATGGACGCACTGTAAAAGGAATAAATTTTTTAGGTATTCGTGATGCGGGCGATCCGATTGAATTAGCAAAAAAATATGTACAAGAAGGCGCCGATGAATTAGTTTTTTTAGACATCACTGCTACAATTGAAAATAGAAAAACAGTTTCGAAACTTGTGGAAAAAATCGCCAAAGAAATTAATATTCCATTTACTGTCGGAGGAGGGATTAATTCCATAGAAGATGTTTCTGTAATTATAAAATCGGGCGCCGATAAAGTCGCTATCAATTCTTTTGCCGTTCATCATCCCGAAATTATTTCTCAAATCGCCGCGCAATACGGAAGTCAATCCGTCGTCGTGGCTATCGATACAAAATTTGAAAACAAAGAGTGGATGGTTTATGTTAGTGGCGGAAAAATTTTAACTTCGTTTAAAACTATCGATTGGGCAAAACAGGTTGAAAAATCAGGTGCTGGAGAAATACTTTTGACTTCAATAAATAATGATGGAACTAAAAACGGATTCTCGATTGAAATTACAAATGAGGTAAGTCGCG
>ERZ1292623.1733-Hain-H51-01um-R1-1733-length-20480-cov-6_pt2 | contig 16225 bp, 19 predicted proteins | sample MGYA00564398_ERZ1292623 | MGnify/ENA primary metagenome ERZ1292623 (study PRJEB36523, sample SAMEA6512633) | groundwater metagenome | collected 2019-01-07 | study: AquaDiva: Metagenomics assemblies of 32 groundwater samples | reverse complement strand
TTCCAGCTTCAGGACCTCCAATGTTCGCCGCACATCGCCCTCATCCTCGACATCATCCCCGACCATCAGGATAGCCACGCGGACCTTAAGGAGTATTACGCCGCGAAAGCGAACATCACCCGCCACCAGACCCGCCGTGATCTCCTTTTTTATGCCCAGACATCGCCTGTCACGCGCCGCATCGCCACGCGAAGCCGGGCAAAGAAGATTGCCATCACTCCCAAAAAATTCACTCTCTTCCGGCCCGAAGATCTCGCCCTTCGGGGCGAGCACAATTTCCGCAATGCCGTCGCCGCCGCCACGGTGGCGCTTCACTTCGGCGTCCCGACACGCATCGTGCGCGAGGTTGCCACGCGCTTCCGCGGATTGCCCCACCGGCTCGAATTCGTCCGGCGTATAGACGGGGTATCCTTCTGGAACGATTCGGCTTCCACGAACCCGCATACTTCTTCAGCCGCCATCCTGGCCTTCCCGGGAGCAGTGAATGTGCTCATCGCCGGAGGGCAGGACAAGAACCTCGACTACGCACCGCTCGCTAAGGCCCTCACCTCAAAGGGCTGTCGGGCTGGCTCCATGCTCGTCGTCCTTATCGGTGAAAATCGCCAAAAGATCAAGAGGGCGCTCGCCTCTGCTTGTGCCATTACTCAAATGGCCCAAGACCTAAAATCTGCCGTCGACTACGCTTACCACGCCGCCCGAATGACGAGAAACAAAGCCAACGTCATCTTCTCCCCCGGCGCGGCGAGTTTCGACATGTTCTTGAACTACGCGGACCGAGGCGAGCAGTTTCGGAAGATCGTCCACCGGCTGACATAACTTGCCCCGGGCGGGCGGCCCCGGTACAATCGAAGGCAATGCCCTCTCCGATAACAAAAGCGACGATCGCCCATCTCGCCAACCTCACCCGGCTCCGCCTCACGCCCGCCGAAGAGGAGCGCCTTCTCCACGACCTCCAGAAGATTCTTGAACACTTCGAGGAGCTTTCCGCCGTCGAGACGACCGGCGTTCCGCCTATGACCGGCGGCACCGCCGAGAGGAACGTTTTTCGCGATGATGCCGAGCGCGAGAATACTAACCGCGGCGCGGGCAAGGAAAGCTTCCCCGAGACGGAAGATGGTTATTTAAAGATTCCGGGCGTTTTTTAATATGGAATCACTTTCCACTCTCACCATCAAAGGCATCCGCGCCGGACTCGAAGCCAAAAAATTTTCGGCCCTCGAAATTGCGCAAGCGTTTTTCCGGCACATCAAGGAAACGGATAAAAATATCGGCGCTTATCTCTCCATCGACGAAGAGGGCGCCGCTAAAGCCGCCAGAGCCACCGACCTCATGATCGCGAGCGGCGAAAAATTACCGCCGCTTGCCGGCGTCCCCGTAGCGATCAAGGACAACATGCTCATTAGAGGCGGCTCGGCGACCGCCGCCTCTAAAATTCTTGAGAGCTACGAGGGCGCCTACGACGCGACCGTGGTCGCAAAGCTCAAGGCCGCCGGCGCGGTCATCCTCGGCAAGACCAACCTCGATGAGTTCGCGATGGGTTCATCGACGGAAAATTCGGCGTTCCAGAAAACGAAAAACCCGCACGACCCAACGCGCGTGCCGGGCGGTTCTTCGGGCGGTTCGGCGGCGGCGGTCTCTGGAGGCATGGCTGTCGCCGCGCTCGGCTCCGACACCGGCGGTTCGATCCGCCAGCCGGCGGCGCGCTGCGGCGTCGTGGGCCTCAAGACCACCTACGGCAGCGTCTCGCGGAACGGCATTATCGCCCTCGCCTCGAGCTTGGACCAGGTTGGTCCCTTCGCAAAAACCGCCGAAGATGCCGCGCGCGTGTTCGACGTTATCCGCGGAGTGGATACGATGGACTCAACCTCCGCCGCCAGAGAGTACGGTCCGGACCTTCTTGAACCGAAACCGGAAAACATCAAAAATCTTGTGGTCGGCTTACCGCACGAATATTTCGTTGACGGTCTCGACCCCAAGGTAGCCGGAGCGGTCAGGGATGCGATCAAGGTCCTCGAATCTCTCGGCGTGCGGTTCAAAAAAATCTCTTTGCCGCACACGAAATACGCGCTCTCGTGCTACTACATCATCCTGCCGGCCGAAGCCAGCTCGAACCTCGCCCGCTTCGACGGCATTCGCTACGCGCGCCTTCCCGGCGTCCTTGGCTCCCTCTCCGACATCTATTTCAAACAAAAAGGCCTCGGCTTCGGCGCCGAACCGAAGCGGCGCATGATGCTCGGCGCTTTCGTGCTCTCTTCCGGCTATTACGACGCCTACTACGACAAGGCCCAGCGCGTGCGTACGCTCATTGCCCGTGATTTTGAAGACGCCTTCCGCGATGTGGATGTTATCCTCACTCCCACCACGCCGACGCCGGCCTTCAAGATCGGCGAGAAAACCGACAACCCGCTCGCGATGTATCTTTCGGACATCTTCACGATTCCCGTGAACCTCGCCGGCCTCCCCGCCGTCTCGATCCCCGTGGCGCAGAAGAAGGACGATCTGCCTATCGGTTTTCAGCTTATCGGCAGGCACTTCCGCGAAGCCGACATCTTGGGTCTCGGGCACTTTTACGAACGCGTCACCGCTTCCAACAACTAATAAGCAAGGTCGTTCTTTCCGATTTTTGGAGAGCTTTCGGAGTCCCGTCGGGCTTGGTCGCCCTGCGTTTTAGCAGGGCGCCGACGAGACGAGAAACAGGCGCGCCCCGACGGCACGGAGTCGGGGGCGACGCCGGTCTCTCCGAAAATCGGAAAGAACGACCTATTCGACCGCTTTCCCGTTCACGCCAAGAACCGTGATGTCCCTCGAACCCGGCGCGTGGTTGCCGAAAATTTCCACAATAGTGCCAACGAGCGGCTTCAGCACGGCATCAACTTTCACGTCCTTCCAATTCTTCACCGTCAACACAATGTCGTTCGTGGTACGAAGAGAATAGGCGGTCTTGCCGTCGCCGCCACGGAGGGTGCCCTTGATGTTCACATCTGCCGTACTCGTCGCGTTCTCGGGTGTTTTGAAAATAGAGAGTTCCGCCTCGAGCGCCTTGGCGCTCACCTGGATCCCGCCGAGTTCCGTCACCCGGGCTTGCAGATCGTCGCGCTCCTTCTGCATGGCCGCGACTTGTTGGGAAATCACATCGGGATTGCTCTTCGCGGCATCAAGATCGGCTTTGAGATCAGCCATCCGCAGATAAAACATAACAGCGAGCCCGAGCCCGACAAGGGCAAGGAAACCGAGGATGCCGTTCGCGAGATACTTCTTCATCCCCGACGGCGCGGCCATACCTGCGGCCCCCGGAATCATCATCGGACTTGCCATCGGTTTCATGCTCGTCGACGCACCGGCCTTCGGCTGGAAGACCGGCTCGTTCTTTGGTTGGAAGATATCGCTCGTTTTGATTATCGCCGGCTTGGCCACAACCGTCTGGGCCGCGGGTTGAACGGGTTGCATCACCTGAACCGGCTGGACAATCCGTTCCGCGGGCTGAACCGCGGCGGCCAAGGGAGACGCGGCTGGTTGCGCCGGCACGCTTGCCGCGCCGTCCCCGGCCGCGAGGGCTTCGTTCACCTCCGCTTCGGCCCAGCCGTTCGAGAGAAGGGCGGCCTTTACGGCCTCCTTGGGTACGCCGGCCTTGAGTTGACTCGCGACGTATTCAGAAAGCTGTGGGTTGATCATGCGATTTATTATATCATATCCCCCCTTATGGTGAGCCCTGGCCGAACCATTATCGCTATTCTTCTTTATCGCCCGACCGAGGCGTCTGCCGGTGCGGTTTTTCGAAAAAAGAAATGCCGCGTGGCGACTAAAACCACAAAACCGCCGGCAAGGTCATTGAATAAGTCCCCCAGCGTGTCGAAATATAAATATCCGGGCGCGGCGAAAATCGCGTACGACCGGAACACCACGAGGTCGAGAAAGAGTTCGTAGAGCTCCCAGAGGACGCCGATAAGCGCCACCGCACCAAGGCCCAAGGCGAAGAACGGCAGGGAGCGGCGCCCATCAATCCAGCGCCGTCGATGAACCATATCGTACGCGAACCAAATGGCCACCCAGGCGCCGCCGGCCATGTGCATCGGAATATCGAACCACCATATCCGGTAATACCACTCGTAGGCCGTGGCAAGCGCGTGCAGGGTGGCGATGACGCCGATAAGACCGACCGCGCTCCAGCCCAATATTCCGGCGCGCTTATCCATGATCTTCCGCGCGCTGGACAACCGTCGGCGCGACAAGCTTCCGCCGGGCCATTATCCCCAAAACGAAAAGGGTCGTGGATATCGCGGCCGACCCCAGGCAGTAGAGACACCAAGCACTGATAACAAAGGCCTGAAGATAGGTGAAATACGCGGAGGCCAAAAGACCGAGAACCGTAGCCCACGAAACCAAGCGGAAAATCTTCGCGCTCCCCGCATCGAGCGCGGCAATGGTCGCGATAAAAATGGCGAGGTAGTACGCAACGCCGTAGAGCGCCACCGGTAATCCGAACATCACGGCGTAGGGGCTTGAGGCCACCTGGTTGCAACCTTCGAATATCGAGCAGTTGATCGGCGTGCCGAAATAATACTTCGCGGCCAGATAGCTTGAATCAAGAAAGCCGAGAAAGCCAAGGGCGATAAATCCAGCCGCGATCCGCTTTGATATCATGACTCGTCTTCGGCGGAAACGCCGAGTGCTTCGTCGAGGAACTGCTTGAACTCGGCGTACCCGCGCAGGTTCGCGATTCGCCGGCCGTCGAAAAAGAAGGTTGGCGTCGAGTTCACGCCGGAGCGCAAGCCGCTTTGGCGGTCGCGATCGACATTGTCGCGCACCTCGGTGGAATTTATATCGGCCACGAACTTATCCGCATCAAGACCAAGCTCGCGGGCGTAGCCCAAAAAGATGTCGGCGGCATCGTTGCTATTCTCCCAGCTTTTTTGCCGCTCAAAAAGCAGATCGTGCATTTCCCAAAACTTACCCTGTTTCCCGGCGGACTCGGCGGCGAAGGCGGCCGCCCGGGCATTCCGATGAATTTCGCTCAAGGGAAAGTCGCGGTACACGATCCGGACGCGGTCGCCATATTCCCGCGCCAGCTGTTTCACGATCGGATAGTACGCGCCGCAGGCCGGACACTGGAAGTCGCTATATTCAACAAGAACGTGTTTCGCCGCCGGAGAGCCCGATACCCAGTCATCGGCGGAAACGGTGTCGAGGAGCACCGATTTTACGTTCAGGGGATCGCTCGAAACGAACCTCGCCATACCCCAAGCCGAGAGCGCAACGAGGGCGAGTACGCCGCCCCAAAGGAGGGCGCGACGAACGATCCGGCGGCGGCGAGCCGCCCCGCGACCGCTCTCTTTTTCTTCGCGCCGGAGCGCGCGACGTTCCTGACGAGTCAGTTGTCTTTCCTCGTTCATGAAAAAGATAGGGTTATGAAAACGACTGGTCGTGTCGCTCTTTGTACCGAGCCGCTTTTTCGGCGAACCAGGCCCGATAGTGGCGGGTCTTCCGGATGCCGATCATCATGTAGGCGCCAAGCACAATGAAGAAGAGCGGCCAAGCCACGGACCAGAGCCCGTTCGGCAAAACGATGAGGTTCAGGTTTTCCATCAAGGCCAGCGCGCCGATGATGATAAGAAGGGTACCAAAAATCATGGGTACACTATAGCAAAACGCCCCGACCGATGACAACATCGCGGCCCAGCGGCTCGCTTCGCGCAATAACTTTCACCTTCAACCGTCGTTGTATAATGATAAGGCCATGAAGCGCATTCTTGTTGTTTCTATTTCCGTTCTCGCCCTCCTTGCCGCACCGTATGCGGCCTCGGCTACCACCGTGAAGTTCATCTACGCTGGCTGGATCCCTTATTGGCAACAGCAAAGCGGCGCCATGGACATTGCCCTAAATCTCGAGAAGGTCCGCGAGGTGAGCCCGTTTTCCTATGAGGTGAACGCCAATGGCACGCTCCGCGATAAACTGAAGATCAAGGAGGGTCTCTGGCCGGGCTGGCTTGCCGCCGTGCGCGATCTGCGCGTGAAGATAATCCCCACCATTGCCTGGTTCGATGGCGAAGGCATCCATAAACTTCTCACGAACGGCAAGCTCCGAAGAGCCCACGAGGATCTCATCACCAAACTCGTCGTGGACAACAAGTTCGACGGCATTGATATCGACTACGAGGCGAAGAAAGCCGAGACGAAGGACTATTTCTCGACTTTCCTTAAAGGGCTCGCCATCCGCTTGCATCCGCGAGGGAAAACGCTCTCCTGCACCGTCGAGGTGCGCATGCCTCTGGGCTCGCTCTATCGCGTCATACCCAAGGAGAGCATACCGCGCGCAAATGATTATGTGGCCTTGAATAGATATTGCGACGAGGTACGCATCATGGCTTACGACCAGGGCCAAATTGACTGGAAGCTGAATGAAGCAAAGGGCAATGGCAAGCTTTATGCCCCGACCGCCGATCCGGCCTGGGTGGAAAAGATAATTAAAGAGGCCACGAAAACTATCAGCCCGAAAAAATTGATGCTCGGCATCCCGACTTACGGCTACGAATACGAAGTGTCGTGGGAAAACGGCGTAACCACCTACCGTCGCCTTAGGAGCGTGAACTTCTTCACCGCCATGAACGTTTCGGACCGCGTGGGCGTCGCGCCCGTGCGGAACAGCGCCGGGGAGCTTGGGTTCGTCTATCCGTCGAGCACGTCGATCGAGGTCTCCGATGCTCTCCGGAAAACAGTTTCCTCAACGCGGCCGGTGGAATTCCCGGGCTTAGGCCCGGATGGCACGACGCCCGTTATGCGCTTTCTCTCATTCACCGACGCCGAGGCGATCAATCAGAAGATAAAACTTGCCAAGAAATACGGCCTCCGCGGGGCGGTCTTCTTCAAATTCGACGGGGCTGCCGATCCGCTTCTTTGGACCAAGGTGAGATAATAAGGCCCCTCGACCGATGATAAATATAAAACGAAACGCGCCGCCCGGAATACGAGCGGCGCATCAGATTTCTGTTTGCTCCACGACGACGCTAAGGTGAACACACACCTCTTCGCCATTGCGAAGCGGAAGTCCGTAGAGGTTGATCGTTCTTACTGCTTCTTCCCCAAGCAAAACTCGAGGAAACTGGTCGCTTGCCGCGACAATGACGCCGCGCCGCACCCGACACTCACCGCGATGCTCGTGATGGCTCCGCCAAAACTCGGCTACGGTTCCGAGCGCCCATCGCTCCCGATCGCTTGATTCGGCGAATTCGCGCAGGCGGCGAAAGGCGTGCGGGAAGCAGTATCGCAAAAGATGGCGAAAAACGTGCGGACGGCGGTACTTTAGAAGCTCCTGGCGCGGCTCATCTCTGCCCAAAACGAGCTTTTTCAGTATCTCGAAGTGGGCCTCGTCTAGCTTGCCACGAATTACTCGTCCCTCGGCACACGGAAACGCGTACCGCAAGAACAACTCTTCTCCGGTCATGGAATCCTCCCCTTTATGTTTTCAAAGAAGCAGGACGAGTATACCACCACCCGACCATCTCTTGCTATGATGTTCGCGGCAAAGAGAGTAGTCTTTAAGTAGTCGGCGGTGGTTTTAGGTAAAAGGAGGCGTCATGGCTACTGCGACGCTCTTCATGCATCACTCCGGCCCGCTTACCGTGTGTCTTAGGGTGAATGGTGAGGCCCACGTTTCAAGGCAAAACCCCGGCCAGGACGCTCCGCTCATAGATTACGTCTTGGCGGCGGCACGCGCCGTCCTCTGCATCCACACAAAGAGGAGGCAGTGGGCGCTCCTTGAATTCTCGCCGGAAGAAGAATTTCTCAAGGCGGCGAGGGTGGCCGAGTAGTGGCCACAAGGACATCTTTAAGAGGCCTGGGCGCATTACGCCCGGGCCTCTCGCATGTTTGTCAGGATTTTGCGCGGGCGGCCGGGAATTGAACGTCGCGGCTCGCTATACAGCAAGCTGCTCCCACGAACCCGAGCGAGCACGTGTGCTCCGCCACGGGAAACCTCCCGGTTTCCCGACCCCATCCCCGTTCAAATCCGGTCGCCTGAAACCAAAACGAGATGACCTACCCGGGTCATCTCGTTTTGCTTCTGCGCGGGCGGCCGGATTTGAACCGGTGATCTCTGCCGTGCACGTTATCCATCCTTTCGGAATGGCGTGGACTATATCTTCGCCATCCTCCCCCGGGGAGATTAGGCGCTCCGGTATCTAGTCTCTACGGCGCTCTCCGACCATTCGTCGAAGTTCCCACGGTGTTCGCGTGTCCTTTCGGATTTAGCCTTCACCGTTATCCCGGAGTGTTCATCTCGGAATTTCTCCCAAGAGCTGCATATTCTACAGGGCAGCGCTTTAACCAGCTAAGCTACGCCCGCACGTAAAATCTTCAAGGCCTTTTGGAATGTTTTATACTTTCTTTCCAAAAATATCCTTGCCGAAGCATTATTATACATCAGATAAAATAAGGCAATACTGTCGTGCTGGCCGAATACCAACTCATACCCTCCGGTTTTTGTTCCAACCCTACCGCCTTTCGTGTGCTGCCCAAGGACGCCCCAAAGATCAATGAGGAATTGCCTGCTCCCCGAGGTGAAATTAACCGTGAACTGCCACTTCCATTGCTTCCTGTCCTTTCTCCAATACCGCCCAAGATGAACACATCCATCTCCATCAAAGTATCCTCGAACAAAATCTGTAAGATATCGCTTAGATATTCTCGGCAACCGAACTGTTTTGCTTTTATTTTGCATTAGCCCAATCCTAGATAAATCTCGGAAGATTTCTTTGCTACCTATTTGGAGACGATATCTTGGTTTCCGGTTTTTATCCAGCGCTTTCCGGACGCTAATCTTATGATTGGAATCCAGGGCGTCTCTTATGTCTTCGAGCAACTTTTTGTCGGTAATCTGAAAATCTATGAAGTGCGTTCCGCGATTTGTTTGATACATGCTCCCGTCGGCCGTAAAAAATCCCAAGACATACGCCATATTCGGCGACCAGGTTTTGAAAAAATCCTTATTTACTTTTTTCGCTATCGGCATTATTCGACGAACTTCCGAAATGCCGCCTCATCCAAGATCGGCACGCCAAGCTTCTCGGCTCTGTCACGCTTCGAGCCCGGCTCGGCTCCGGCAACGAGATAGCTTGTTTTCCCGCCGACCGACTCCGATGTTTCTCCGCCCAGGGCGCGAATTTTTTCCTTAGCCGCTTCGCGAGAAAGAGAAGAAAGCGTGCCCGTCAAAACGAAGGTCTTGCCCGTGAGACGTCCGGCGGCGGACACCTTGGGGATTTCTATTTTTATGCCGACATCCTGGAGTTTTTCGAAAAGCTTCAAATTACGCGCCTCCCGGAACCAGGCGCGGATACTCCCGGCCACCTTGGGGCCGATATCGGAAAATTCCTGAAGATCCATAAGTGAAAGTTCTTTATAAAATTTCTCGACCGCCAAGGGAGAGGTCTCCTTCTTTGTGTCCCTGAACTTGCGAGCGAGTATCACGGCTGTTTCCTCGCCAACATGCAAAATTCCTAAGGCGTATAAAAACCTCGGCAGGGTAACGGTTTTTTTCGTTTGAATTTCGGCAATGATCTTTTCCGCCGACTTCTCCCCGAATCTTTCGAGGACCGCCACATCGCCCGCGGTGAGCTCAAAGATGTCGGCGGCGTCGGAGATGAGCCCCTCGTCCAGGAAGCGATCGATGATCTGCGGACCCAAGCCCCGGATATCGAAAGCCGGACGGGCCACGAAGTGATAAAGCTCCTCGCGGTGCCGGGCGCCGCAGGTCGGCGACGAACACCGATAGGCCACGCCGTCGCGGCGCACGGGAGCCCCGTCCACGGGGCAAGCGTTGGGCATACGGAAAGATTTTTCCTTGCCCGTACGAAGCTCTGTTAAGACGTTCGTAATCTGCGGGATGACGTCTCCGGCGCGAGAGACGACCACCGTATCGCCAAGGCGCACGCCTAGACGCTCAATCTCATCAGCATTATGGAGCGTGGCGTGCGCGATCGTCACGCCACCGACACTGACCGGCCGCATCACCGCGACGGGCGTGAGGACCCCGGTGCGGCCGACCTGCACCTTGATCGACTCGACGACCGTCGTCGCCTCGCGGGGCGAGAACTTGTAGGCGATACCACCGCGAGGGGCCTTGCCGATAATGCCCGCTTCGTGAAAAAGAAGGTTGTCGTTCGCGAAAACGACGATGCCGTCTATCTCGAACGGAATCGATTCGCGTTTTTTCTTTACTTCCTCGTGGAAGGCAAAAACTTCCGCAAGCGACGCCGCCCGGCGCCTAAGATCGTTCGTTTTTATGCCCCAACGGGCGAGCGCCTCATACTCGGCGCCGTGCGTCGGGAATACTCGGAAATATTCCGGGTCGGCGGCCGGGCCGGACGTCGCGATGCCGTAAGCGTAAAAATCGAGTTTCCGACCGGCGGTCACCTGCGGGTCGAGCTGGCGGATGGAACCGGCGGCGACGTTCCGCGGATTGGCATAGGGTTTGTCGCCGCGAGCCAATGCTTCGGCGTTGATGCGCTCAAACTCCTTCATTGTAAGAACCGCTTCGCCGCGGACGACAAGCTCGTCGGGAAAGTCGCGGCCCTCAAGGCGGAGCGGGATGGCGTCGATCGTCCTGATATTTTGCGTGACATCCTCGCCCGTCTCGCCGTCGCCGCGCGTCGCCCCGCGAACCAGGAGCCCCTTGTGATAGGTAAGCTCGATTGCCAAGCCGTCCATTTTGAGGTCGCAATAGAATCCGCCGACCGGCGGGCGGCCGAGATAATTCTCGAGCCGCAGGAGCCAGGCCCGCACATCCTCTTCCGAAAAAGCGTCGTTTAGGGAGTTCATCCGCACGACGCGGCCCCGGACTTCGTGGCGAACTTTCGTGAAGGCCGCGAGCGGCTCGCCAGCCACGCGCTGGGTCGGAGAATCCGGCGTAATGAGTTCCGGAAACCGCTCCTCGAGATCGGCGAGCTCGTACTTCAGCGAGTCGAGGGCCGCGTCGGGAATGAGCGACTCGTTTCGCACGTGATAGGCGTGGCGGTACCGGTCGATCTCTCGGCGAAGCTTCGCGACACGCTCCTTCGCTTCTCGTTTCGTCATACGCGCTAAAACGACAGCTCGAAGGCGCGATTCGAGTTTCCGGACGAGCCGACCGTGCGCATGATGGTCGTTGAGGTGGATGTGCAGAGAGTCGGATCGGGCGGATTCGTCGTGCCGTCGTAACAGTTCAGGGCGTAGGTCGTCCCGTTCGCCATCGTCGGCGGTGAGGCGAGACCCGGGCCGAGGAACTGATAGAGGCCCCATTCAAGGGCGGCGTCTGCGGCGAAAATGGCGCGCACCGAATTAGTCGCATCCGAGGATTGCCGGATTTGATAGATCATGAGCAATCCGGCGATCGTCGAGGCGCCCAGAAGCGTCCCCCCAATCGTGAGGATCGCAAGAATCATGACTTGCCCCTTACGACAACGGCGAGAGAGCGGAAATCTGTTTCTTTTGTGACTAAGAATCTGTGCCATTTTTTTAACTGTCGCTGACCCGGGAACTCACGGTGGTCTGGATATTGAGCGTCGTGCTCGAAAGGCCCGACTCCCGCGGCGAGATCCCGATGAGGATGGTGATGCGCGGCGGATACGAATCGTCCGGCATATTGCCGTTGAGAACGAAGGTGAGATACCGCACATCCACGTTATCGGCAGTAATGGGCTGATAACTACTACCGCAGCTGGAGCCATTGCCCAGGCCCCGCTCAATGCGACCAATACCGTTTGTCGCCGCGTAGCAATACGTCACCATTTTCTTGTTGGCATTATTGAACACGAGCAACCCCGGCTCCCCGAAACAATCCGTCGACGAACCGGTCACGCAAAAATCGGAGCCGGTACGAATCTCGCGGGCCATCTGCTCAAGGGATAAGCTGATGTTGCTGTTCGCGGCCAAGAGCGCGGCCGCCTGCCTCTCCGTGCGTAGCGCCCGGGCGAACCCGCCGACGCCAATAGTCACAATGGTCGAGAAGAGGCCTATCGCGACAAGAAGCTCCACAAGGGTGAATCCTCCCCTTTTGACCATCTGATCATCTGCTTTCTGTTTTTTCTCGAAACTCTTCATGGCCGCCAGTTATAAAAATGGTCCTCGACATCCACCTCGCCCGTGCCGCCGCCTCGCATCTGCCAAGACACGACGGCATTCACGCGCATTTCGTCCGAACCGATCTTCTCCACCCGAATTACGCGGCGAAAGATTGTGTTTTTCCCTCCGATGTCGTAACCGTAAAGATTCGTCGCGGCATTGTACTGAAGCGGCGCACCCGTCGAGAGCGGCAGGAAGCCGCCGTCCTGAAACGAAGTCGTGTAATCAACGGCATAATCCTTCCCCTCGATAACTCCGCTCTTCCACCAGGACTTTTCTTGAATGATGCTGGCGTCGAGGAGATTTCTTACTATCTCAATGCCCTCGGCGGCGAGATAGCTCCCAAGGTATTGGTCGGCGACGGTGCGGTTCAGGGAAAGCGAGCGGGAGAGGAGCGTCACGATGCCCAAGAAGCCGACGGTCAAAACCGAGATGGCGATCATCGCCTCTACTAACGCCTGGCCATCCCGTTTGGTGCGATGCATAAAAATTAAAAGTTGATCTGCCCGGCCGCCGAAACCGAAACCGTCCCCGTCGACGTTCCCGAGATGCCGATGAGACCGATGGACGCCGATCCTTCGGTGATGATCGTTCCCCGGGAGTTCACGTACACCCGCGGATCCGGGGCCACAAAAGCCACTTCGTCAAGGCGATTGGCAATTAATGTTTGAAGGCGCAGAGAGCGAGAAACCGTCGAGCTCTCGATGACGGTAAAGTCGTCGAAATCGAACGTGGAGGTACTCGCGCAATTTCCCGCCAGATCATTATACCCCACGATCGCATAGGTACCGCTCGCGTAATTCACGCGGAGGCCGTAGCCGCAGGGCTGGGGCAGGCGGGTGTAGTTGCTCAAAGCCAGCGACTTTGCCCGCGCGATCATCTGGCCGATTTTGGCGCGCTCCGTCTGAAGGGCGATCACCTGGCGGCCGGTGCTGTTGTAGGAGATGAGGAATCCCGAAAGGATCGTCGTGATGCTGATGACGCCGAGTATCTCGCCGAGGGTGTACCCCGCCCGGTTAGGACAACGGCGACGCGCCAGGCGGCGGGTATCTGCGGAATCCGGAGAGGGGACCATGGTTCGGGTTCCCTCCTATTCTATACCCTAGAACCCGTCTCGAAAATACCTCGTAATCTTGTGATCTAAAATGACACCAATGACACGACCCCCGACCGTGATAGCGGCCGATTTCCGTAAGTCCGGGGAGTGATGACGCCCGGCCGTCAAATCGAGATGAGGCCGAAGAGGGAGAAGTAGCCGGCCACCATGGGCTCGGCCCAGAGAAAAACGATAAGGGCGGCGAGCGCCAGAAATGGCCCGAAGGGCAGGGCGCTTTTCAAGGTCATCCGGCGGAGGAGGATGGCCGCGCCGCCGACGAGCGAGCCGATGATGAAGGCGAAGGCGAAAAGCAGCAGTACGTCGGGCCAACCGAAGGGCAGGGCGAGCGCCACCGCGAGTTTCAGATCTCCTATCCCCATGCCCCGGCCGCGCGTCACGCCGACAAGGGCGCCAAAGAGAACGGTGGCCGCAAGAACAGCGACCGCGATATTCAGGAATATATTTTCGCGCGCGCCGAAAATTATCGCGTAAGAACCAAGGAACGAACCCGAAACGAGCCCGAAGCCGGGCGCGCCAACGGCGGCGATGCCGACTCCAAGCGCGGCGATGAGCGCATTCGCCTCGTCGGGAATGATCGTGAGCCGAAAATCAATGAGGGCGACAAGAAGCAAAACGAGAAACATGAGCGCCCAAAGCGCGGCGAGGGCCATCTCTCTTCCCCAAACATCGGGTGCGCCAAATTTCAAGAAGGCAACGAGAGCGAGCATTCCCGCCGCCACCTCAACGAGGAAGTATCGCGGCGATATTTTGGCGCCACAACGACGGCAACGGCCGGACTGGATGAGGAAACTAACGAGCGGAATAAGCTCGAACCAGCGGAGCGTGGCCCGGCAGTGCGGACATTGCGAGCGGCCCCCGATGACGGCTCGAGCGAAGAGAAACTCATCCGGGTCGTAGCGGAGCGCGACGACGTTCAGGAAACTGCCAAGGGCGGCGCCCAAGGCGAAGAAAAGCGCGGTCATGCCGGAGGATTACAACTGGACGCAATAAACCGTATCGTCGGAGCCAGCGAGGCCACAGTCCACGCCGTAAATCGTTCCGTCCACATCGTTTTTCAAAGCGGAGTTGCCGTTATCTTCGAAGGTGGCGCCGACGACGTATGATATGTTGTCGCTACCGTAGAAGTAGTTTGAATTCGTGCGCGGATCGTTTGGGACATTCGTAACGCCGATGCCGGCGCCCTTGAGCGTCGCTTGCAACTCCGGCCATGCCTGAGTGTCCGGATATTGACCGTTTCGGGTGAAGTAGAGCTCGAGCGCCGTCTGTACCTGGCGGAGATCGGAGATGCGCCGCGAGTCGCGGGCCTGACGCTGGATGGGGCCCAGCCCCACTAAGACAACCGAGGCCAAGATACCGATGACCGCGATTACGATGAGCATTTCGATCAAAGTGAAAGCGCTTCGCGCTTTCACGCGATCTCGAGCTTGTCGAAGGATAGGGGTGAAACCTCGACGCTTGGATTGTGTCAAGAGAGCTGAAACCGCTAAATTAAAGCTGTTTTTGAAAAAAGACATTTTTCTCTTTATTAGTATACCATATCGCCCTCCGTTGACAAATCGCAAAGTTGAAAAATCCCGTATTTTTGCTTCTCTGTTCTTCTGACTCTCTGATTTCTCTTCTTTACATTATCTATCGGATGGAGCCGGTCAGCTTGTAGAGCGGGATAAGGACCGAGCCGAACAAGAGGCCGATCATGAGGCCGATCACGATCATAACGATCGGCTGGATGAGGTCGACGAGGTTATTGACGACGGCGTCCGCCTCGCGGGCGTAGAAATTGCTGACCCGCTCGAGAATCTGGTCGAGCTGGCCGGTCGTCTCGCCGACGGCGATCATTTGGGAAACGAGCACTGGAAAGTAGTCGGGGTACTTCGCCAGTCCGTCCGAAAGAGGCGTGCCTTGGCGGATATCCTCGGCCACCTCATGGAGCACATCCCGATAGAGAACATTGTCGACGGTTTCACCCACGATCTCGATCGCCTGGGCGATAGGCACGCCGCCTTTCATGAGCATCGCCGCGGCGTTCGCGAAACGCGTGAGTGTCAAGGGCAGATACATTTTCTTCGCGATCGGTAATCGGATCTTCAGGTCGTCCAAGAAGGCCCGACCCTCGGCGGTCCCGAGGTAATCGAGCAACATGCCAAGGAGTACGCCGCCGACAATGAGAATCGCAAACCACCACTGGGCGAAAAAGTCGCCGGAGTTGATGAGCACGTTGCTCAAAAACGGCAGTTCAACGCCGGACTCTTCAAAAACGGGCTTGAGCTGGGGGAAGACCATCGTCACCATGAGCACGGCCACCACGCCGAAGAGGGCGATGATGATCGCCGGGTAAACCAGGGCCGAGCGTGCCTTGGACACGATGATCGATTCGCGTTCGGTGTAGTCGGCAAGAAATCCCGACACCTTGTCGAGATTGCCGGTGACCTCGGCCGAGCGGATCATGCTCACGAAAAATCCGGAGAAGATTGCGTCCTGGCGTTCGAGCGCCTGCGAGAAAGAAAGGCCGGAATCGACGTCATGCGAGATCTGGGTGATGGCTTCGCGCAGACGCTCGTTCTTGGTCTGCTCGCGAAGCGTCTGAAGCGCCTTGCTAAGGGAGAGGCGCGCCTCGAGAAGCGTCGAGAGTTGGCGAGTAAAGACAACCATCTCCTGGCGCTTCACGCCGCCGAAGTAGGCGCCGATCCGGTCGTACCAGTGCGAGACTTCGGTGGACTCGATCTTCAAGACAAAAAGATCGTGGCTCGAAAGAAGATTGACGGCCGTTTCCTGGTTGCCGGCCTCAACGAACCCCACCTGGGGCTCCCCTTCTTTTGTCCGCGCTTCGTAGTGGAACTTCATCCCGTTAGAAATCGCCCAATAAATATTTACTGCTTGTTGTTTATATTACCCGCAATTCAAACTTTCGGAAACAACCATAATCTGAACGATTTCTAACGGGATAAATCCCTACGTTCTCTCAAGTTAGAAATCGCCCAATAAATATTTACTGCTTGTTGTTTATATTACCCGCAATTC
>ERZ1292623.2535-Hain-H51-01um-R1-2535-length-16230-cov-21_pt1 | contig 16230 bp, 21 predicted proteins | sample MGYA00564398_ERZ1292623 | MGnify/ENA primary metagenome ERZ1292623 (study PRJEB36523, sample SAMEA6512633) | groundwater metagenome | collected 2019-01-07 | study: AquaDiva: Metagenomics assemblies of 32 groundwater samples | reverse complement strand
TAATCATAACAATATTTAAAAACTCTTCTCCCATTTTTCAGAGATGAGAATAATAGGTTTTAATTTAACAAAAATTTTAGTTGAGAAGCAAGAAAAATTTGGAGAAAAGCTTCAGGTAAATCAAAACATTAATATAAAAAATATCACTGAAGAAAAAATCCCAATAACAGATAATAAAGCTTTAAAAATAGCTTTTAATTTGTCAGTAACTTATTCAGATAATTATGCAAAAATTGAGTTTGAAGGAACTCTTTTAGTTTTACCAGAAAAAGATGAGTTTAAGAAAATTTTAGAATCTTGGAAAAATAAGAATATTCCAGAAAATATTAGGGTGCCTTTATTTAATTTCATAATGGACAAATGCAATGTTAAAGCCCTTTATCTTGAAGATGAATTAGGATTGCCTTTCCATGTACCTATGCCGAAATTAACTTTGGAGCCGAAGAAATGACAAGAAACTACTTAACACACTAAACTCTATGATCCTCTTACCTTATTAATTATTAATTTATAGTTAATTTGTATAAGTTAGTTATTTCTGCAATTCGTTTATAACCTAAAACTCATAGTTTTCTTGTCGAGGACCATAAAAAATAAGTTTTTTTGTTAGGGGAGAATTTTTCTGTTACTGGCAATTACTCTAAGTTATAATTATTTTAAGTAATCAAATAAAAGAAACCAACTTACTCGTTTGATTAACGGTTAAAAACCAGTAATTTTAATAATTTTATCTTAATTATTTTCAATTCAATTAATTTAATATTTTCGTTTCTTGTTAAGGAAAGCTTGATAAATAGTTCTAAACTTTTCATTTATTAATCTTCTAAATATTCATTTGAAATTATAATAATACTTATAAAACTAACCGTATTTCTTCAACAATCTCTTCAACAATCTCTTCAACACTCCAAAATTATATTCTTTTTTCCATTTATTATTATAAATAACAACCTCAAAATTCTTTAAAGTATTATTAGGAATAACAAAAAATTCCTCTTTGCTTCTACTATTATCTTTTAGTTTATTTTTACCTCTCTTAATATTATTTGATTTACCTTTTAGTTTACTAAACCAACTTAATAGCCCTATTCCACCCCCCTCATTAATATTATCTATATTTCTTAAATCATAGCCCAAATTAAACAAACTAAAATTAGGCAAAATGTAAACCTCTTTATTATCCCACTTTCCTTTTAAAAAACATTTATATTTTTCACTTTTATATTTGTCATAAACAGTTATAGCAGGATGAAGATGTCCAAAAATTAGATAATCGCTGTTTGAACATTGTTTAAACAGCTTATTTCCATGCAAAAAACATATTTTTTTATTTTTTTTGCCTTCTTTAATCTCAACACAATGATAATCAACTAATTTAATCCCACTTTTTTTAACAATAGGCTTTAAAATATTATCATGATTTCCTTTAATAACTATAATTTTATTTTTTAATTTATCTTTATTAGTCTTATCATAGTCCTTGCCTATTTTAGCAGGGGTTTGGTTGTTAGCAAGATCCATATTACTAACTCCATCTTTTATTATCTTGTTACTAATTTTATTCACATCCTCTAGTTTTTTCTTTAAAAAATCAAAAAACTCTAAAGTTTCTCTCCATTCTATATCAGTTATAGTTCCAAAGTCATGCTTAACATCTCCTAAAAGAATTATTTTTTTAACTTTAATTTTCTCAGTTTCTAAATAGTCAAAAATCCCATCAAGTTTTTCAAGAATTTCTTTTAATTGTAATCCAGGAAAAACACTTTCATGAAACTGTTCATTGCGACCAAAATGTAAATCTCCTATAACTAAAATATCTTTTATTAATAGGCAATCATCTAGGAATTTTATTTTAATTTTATCCTCAACCATTTTATTAACCGGCCTTCTATAATATACCCTCCTGCCTCCTCTCATTTATATCCCCTATAATCTCCTCATGCATCCTCTTCATAAATTCTAATTTATCTTCTATCTTCAACAAATCACTATAACCCTGCAAAATTAAATTAAGTGCAAATGGACTTGGAAGTTTTGTATGTATTCTTTCTATTTTAACCATTCCTTGTTTAATCCACTCCAACACGCGTTTCGCATTATCCACATCCATTAAATCTTCTAAAACTTCTCTTCTGGCTTCTTTTAAAATTGGAAAATCTTTACTTATTTTATTTAAAGCCGCAAGTAAAAAAAATGATTTCATTTGTTGTTTGCCAACTGTTTTTGTCCTTCCTTTGTAATTTCTTAAAATCATTAAACTTCTAGTAGCACAATGTCTAAATCTTCTTTTCAAAACCTCTGTTTTTATTATAGATTCTTCAAGAGCCCCTCTTAAATTTTCACTATTTAACACTCTTAAAGCTTCATCAATCAACAATCCCTCTCCCGCAAAATAAAATCCATTATCATTTATCCCTATTTCAATATCTCTTCCTGTTTTTTGTCCCATTAAATAACCAAGTGCTCTAGATAATGCATCATTAACCCTTCTACCATATAAACTATGAAAAATAACATAATTTTTCTCTCCTTTATAAAATTCTATTAAAATTCTTTTTTCGTGAGGTATTTTTGAATAATAGTATTGCTCATAAAAATAGGTATAAATAGCTTCAGCAATTCCTACCTCAACATAACAATACTCTCTGATAAAATCAATAAATTTTTCTTTACTAATTTTAGCTTCAAATCTATCATTAATCATTTTTCTGAATTTATTTATTTCTAAAGCAGATTCAAAACTCAAAGGCAACTGCTCTGAAAACCAGCTAGGAATTGTAGGGTTTCTTTTTATTCCAGCCCTAACATAAGCCTTCATTCCTCTTGTAAACATAAATTGGTACTTTCTTCCGCCTAAAACAAAAACATCTCCAGGCCTCATTTTTTCTAAAAAAGGCTCATCAATAACCCCTATTTTATTATCTTTTCTCTCTCCCTCTCCTATTACTACACTAACATAACTTTCTTCAGGAATTGTTCCGACATTTGTCATATAAATTACTCTTGCTAGTTTACCCCTTTTACCAACCTGTTTTGTTTTTTTATCATACCAAATTTTAGCATAAACATTTTTATGTTCTAAAGCATACTCTCCAGACAAATAACTAACCACAGACATAAAATCCTCTTTACTTAACTCATTATAACAATAACTTTTTCTTATTAGTTTAAACATTTCATCTATATCCCATATTTTTTGAATACACATTCCGTAAATTTGCTGGCTTAAAACATCTAAACAATTTTTTGGAATATGAATTTTATCAATTTTTCTTTCAACACACTCTTTATTTAAAATACTGCTTTCAACTAAATCATCCCTATCTAAGACAATAAACCTCCCTTTACTTATATCGTGCAATTTATGCCCAGACCTTCCAATTCTTTGTAAGGCCCTAGAACTGCTTTTAGGACTTCCTAACAAAATAACCAGATCAATATAGCCTATATCAATTCCCAATTCTAAACTTGTGCTTGTAACAACAACCTTTAACTCTCCTTTTCTTAATTTCCCTTCTATTTCAAATCTATGTTCTTTACTTAAAGATGAATGATGTGCACCAATGTTCTCTATATAATTTTTAGGAAACATTTCTTTTAAATGAGCAATAACCCGTTCAGTAGCCGCTCTTGTATTAGTAAAAATAACTGTAGTTTTATGTTGTTGAATTAAACTATCAATTAAATTATACATTGAAGAATGAATTTCATAAAAATTTGTATTAATTAAATCACTAACTCCAGTTAAAACTTTAATATCAACTTTTTTAGTGTTTTGTACATTTGCAATTAAACAACTTTTTTCTATTCCAACTAAAAAATTAGCTATTTCATCTAAAGGGGCAATTGTTGCACTTAATCCTATTCTAACCGGAACAATTTTACTCAATTCTTCTAATCTTTCTAAACTAATACTTAAATAAACCCCCCTTTTATTTCCTAAAGAGTGTATTTCATCTAATATAATAAATTCAACACATTTAAACAGTTCTATAAATTTTTTTGTTGTTAAACTAATAGCCAAACTTTCAGGAGTTGTAATAAAAACATGCGGTGGATTTTTAAGCATTTTAGCTTTTTCCGCACTGGTAGTATCCCCTGTTCTTAAACCAACTCTTATTTTTTGTAGTTTAATATTTTTTTTCTCGGCCAGTTCATAAATTTCTCTCAAGGGCTCAATTAAATTAACATAAATGTCATTATTTAAAGCTTTTAAAGGACTAGAATAAACACAATAAATTTTATCTTCTAATTCATTTTTTTTGGCTAAACCTATTAAATAATTTAAAATACTTAAAAAAGCAGTTAATGTTTTTCCACTTCCAGTGCTAGCAGAAATTAAAATATTCTTTCTTTCATAAACGGGTATTACACCATATAGTTGACTTTCAGAGAAATCCTTAAATTTATTAAAAAACCACTCATTAACTAGAGGATCTAATACCTTAATTATTTCAGAAGTCTTTCTTGGATCCGCTCTTGGATATGTTTTTTCTATTTTATTTTCCATTTTAGGTTTTTTATTAAGAATTTTAAACGACAATGGCGTTAAACTGGTAGAATATAGTATACCCAACCTTTATAAAATTTGCTTGTTTAATTAATTATTAAAGAAGTAATAAAATTAATTAAAAATGAAAATAAGTCAAGAAAAAAAGGATAAAATAACAGAACAAATTCTTTCTTATTTATATCAACTTTTCCCCCAATATCCATTTACAGCAGGAATTGCAAGAGAAATCGCAAGAGACGAAGAATTTACAAAAAAACTTCTTTTTGAGATAAAAGAAAAAAACTTAGTTATAGCAATAAAGAAAAACAATCAAGGAACCCCCTTTTCAAGAAGATTAAGATGGAAGTTACAGAATAAGGTTTATGATATATATCATTTAAAACAAAACACTTTAAATAAAATTTAGTCTTTATATTATATCCATCATACTAAATCATCCCGCAGTTTAATGATAGCTTGTAGGGTTAAAAATATTAATAATAAACTAAATTTAATCAGAGCAAACATATTTTATCATTCACAAATAGAAAATTATTAGTAATTAATAATTTAAATAAAAATAAAAACAAACAACAAAAAATGGATAAAATAAAAGAAGCATTTGAAAAAGTTAAACAAGATATAAATCTATTACATAATGAGATTTTTAACATAAAACTAGTTTTAGAGAAACTTAATTTAACTATCAACAATCTAGAAAACAAGCAAAAAAACGCTAAAATACCAATAGAAATGTCAGAAAATGCAATTTTAGCAAACCAGCGTACAATTCAATTAACACAACAAACAGATCCAACACTTCAACATATAACTCCAACAGATACTGTGATTTCAACGGATAATCCAACACATAATTATACTTTAAAAGCCTTAAAAACAGAAATTATAGATGTTTCCATAGGAAATAGAGGAGTTCCAACAGACAAACAGACAAACAGACAAACAGACAAACCAACATATTTTCTAACAAAAAATGAACAAACCCCACAAAAAAACACAAAAATTAATGAAATTAATACAATAAACTTAGAATCAAACATAAAAGAAGTAGCTGAAATTCTAGATTCTTTAGACACCATTAAAAAAGAAATAAGGCTAAAATTTAAACATTTAACATCTCAAGAAATGCTAGTTTTTTCAACTCTTTATCAACTTGAAGAAACTAGTCCAGAAGTAACTTATAAAATAATTTCTAACACTTTAAAACTATCTGAAAGCTCTATAAGAGATTATATTCAACGAATAATAAATAAAGGCATCCCCATAAAAAAGCAAAAAATAAACAATAAAAAGATAGTTCTTTCTATATCTTCAGATCTTAAAAAAATAGCCTCTCTTTCTACAATAATAAATCTTAGAGAGCTTTAAAACCTTAAATTCAGGCCCTTTAAACCTCATAAACAATAGACCAAAATATTAAAGTAGTTGTTCGGTATAACGATTTTAAATTAATGATATCCCCTATTTTTTACTATAAATTTAAGCATTCAATTTTACTTTTAAAGCTTAAAAACCTTAAATTTATACCTTATGGGGCTTTTAATTTAATAAATTATATATAGTCTTTTTAATGCCCAATTAATTTTCACCTTTCTTTGTTTTTTATTAATTTTTAGCTCACCTTTCCGTCGATAAACCATCTTTTTTTATTTATCTTAATGTTTTTTTCAGATTTTTATTAATTTTTAACTTATTTTAACTCTCACTTTTCCACTTTTTGTATGAAAAAATATCAGAAAATCAGCATTTTTGTTGTTTTTTAATCAGTTTTAGCTCTTTTTTTATTTCCCCTCCTTCTTATTAGCTCTCACATTTCTTGTTTTTAATAAAAGCTCTTTAGCCTTTTCAGGTATGTATACTCTTTTTTTATTATTTTCTCCAATTACCTCTTCAATCAATCCTTCACTTTTCTGTCTTATGCTGTTTATCTGCCCCCTTATAGTTGATTTTCTTTTTCCAAGCATTGCAGCAAGATCCTCATAACTCAATTTCATATCAGAATTTAATAAAACTATTATAATTGCTCTTTCACTTGGTGTTAAATTACTAAAAAATGCTGTTTGAACACCCGTTTGAACACTGTTTAAAACACCATAAACGGTTGTTTGTTTATTAAACGTTGTTGGTCTCTGTTTAAACAACCTTGTATTTTCAGCCATAGAAATCAAATTTTTTAAATTTTTAATATCATCTTTTATCGTCGATAAATCATCATTAACAACAGAAATTTCATTTTTTAGCTCAGAATTATTAGAGTTTAGGTGTTTAATCCAATTACTTAAATTACTAATGTCTTGTTTAACACTGTTGAAGCCTGTTTGAACACCATGTTTATGTTGTTCAAATTCCTCTTTCTCAACATTTTTTCGGAAAAACCAAAACATATTAAAATATAAAAAGGATTATTTATAAATCTTTCTATAAAAGTTTTATTAATAAATAAATTTTTATGACAGATTTTCTAAAAATTTCTCGAAATTACTTTCATATGATAAAAAAGCTGGTTATTTTGCTAATATTAATGTAATCTTGAAAACAAAAACCCTTTAGCAAAAACCATAGATTTTAGCGCGTATAAAAAAATAAAAGTAGTTTTTAAATATCTTAAAATTAGAATTTTGTAGTACTTAAAAACAAATAATAATTTATAAGATATCTCCATCTTTATGTAAGAGGGCTTATATTCAGCTAACCAAATATATCAGAAACCAAAAAGCGCACCACACCAGAAGAATAGCATCAGGAAACTCTACACTTTAGTATGGAGAGGATGTCATCTTATTATACAAATGATTAAATATTAAACCACACCAAAAAAATTATCCTAGATCAATACACACTATCAGACGACTTAATCACAGGAGCCACTCTCAGTCATTTCTATAGTCATTCAGACCCTAATCTTAATGACACGATTATCTATAAGATAATAAAAATGCCCGAAGACACAGTCATTGTCGAAACATATAATGTTAATTGAATTAGGACCGAACCACTTTCAAATAAAGATTTTAACCTTTGTGATGATGGCAAACCAATAATTAATTTAGAACACTTTTTACAAGATAAAAGAGCAGAATTTTTTAAGATAAAAAGATTTTCTTATAGATCACTTACCTAAAACCCACGAAAAATTTCTAATTCATACCTAAAAACCTCTTTCACACACAAACCTCAATTTTACACATAAAAACTTCGCACAAGGGACATTAACAGAACCTTCATAGTTTAGTTCTATCTGATAAAATTAAAACAAATAACCCAATTATTATTAAACCTCAGATATTAAAACATTAAGGCCCCCTAAGCCAATTAATAAGTCTCTATGTGTTATTAACCACACAACATGAAATAACTAAAGTATTAAATAAATCCAACCCAACTATTTATTAATTTCATAAAACATCAAAATTATAATTCTTTATATACCTTTCTCTTCAATTCTATACAAAAACTTATTAGCAAAAATAAGAACTTTCTGCATAAGGAAAGTAGTGTTTAAAATTATAAATATTATCAGAAGTAGTGTTTAAATATCTTTATTAAAGTTCTTCGTTATTACAAAAACCAAAATAACATAAAATCTCAAGCCAATGAAACCAATAATGATCATACGAAGTTTTTTAGCATATTGCAATTTATCAAAACAACTAGAGAGTATAAAACCAAATATTAAAATCAAAACATTTATATTCTCTAAACTATATGATTTATTATGAAAAAAAGAGTTGTTAAAAAAACAAAACCCAGAAAAAAAATTTGGGTAGGCATCTTTATTATAATTTTAATGATAGCAGCCGTTTTAGTAGGGATAAACACTAGCTTTTATGGGGTTGCAATAGGAGTATTAATGGGAGTTTTAGTATCTATTCTTGCTAATCAATTAAGGGGTTAATTTATTATAAATTCTTTTTTAAGTAATTATCGTATATAATTTATTAACAATTAACCTTAGATTAACAGAGCTTAATTATATATACAAATAATTAATGGTTTTTTTGATCATGAATAAATTAGAGCACACGGGCTAATAATTAATTTTCATGCTTGCTTATACCTTCCCCAATTATTTTTTATTAATAAATGGATAACTAACTCCACTTACATCCAATTTTATTCTCTCTAGCTTTAGTTTCAGTTTCTAAAATTTCTTTTTTATACTTTTTATCTTCATAAAATCTTGCAATAGCTAATCCCTCTCCAACTAAAATTAAATTTACATTAATTAAACCCTCTTCATTTTCTTCTACAAAAACATATCTTAATAGTCTTTTATACTGATCTTTATCTTTTACATCTCTTTCTAATTTAATTTCTTTATTTAAAACAAGTTCTTCTAATCTTATTTTTGCTTCTTTATAACATTTTTCTCCTCTTTCATTAGTATCTATTCCCAAAAGTCTAATACTTTCTCCACCCACAACAACAGTATCTCCATCAATAACTTTTGTTACAAACCCAGTTTCTAAATTAGCAGGTTCAAATTTTTCTAAACCAAAAACAACATTTCCAATAAAACCTGGTTTTAAAGAAACTATTAAAAATAAATTACCTAAAAGTGAAATGATTAAGATAATTAATAAAAGTTTTTTCATAAAAGTATAAGTAACTACTATTATTTAGAGTTAATGATTGCCGATATTTTTTAGCTTCGATTTTTTTGACATATTCTGAAAGTATTCTATTACCTCTTTTGATATTTCTAAAGTTATCCGTCCCCTTTTAATCAACCCCGCAAGACCACCGCGATCTAATTTTAAACCATTGTCAGAAAGATAAAATTTACCATCACCATCAATATGCAGACCACTAATAGAAGTGCTTTTAAAGATTTTATGTCCTTTAAGTTCATACATAGCAACAATTTCGTCGCCATTGTAATCATAAACCATCATAATATTGCCTTTTCTGTAATAAATATCACTACTAGATAAAATAAAAGGATCTGTTCTTACATACCCTTCCCATATATTCTTGAGATTTTTTTTATTAGTTCTAACCGCACGCCCAATAGTAATTTCCATCTTTAATTTTACTAACCAAAGTTTATAAAAGTTATTATAGAGGTTCTCTGTTAACTTATCGGTTGGTGGCAGGGCTTACAGCATAATTTTTGGAGCCCATAAATGAGGCCCAAGTTTAATAGATTTTTTAAATAATTTTTCAATTGTCTCTAAAGATTCAATATCTCTTAATTTCTTATTCATTAATTCTTTTCCTAAATAATAATAATTCATAGGATCCCGCGGATTTTTCTTAATATTCTCTCTAAGATATTCTTCAGCATTCATTTTTATCACCTTTTTATTAGTAACTATTGATAAAAACCCCTCAGTTTTTAATTATTTGTTTACTCTAATAAGTAAATAACCAAGATTACTACGAAAAAGAGAAATATACTTAATTATTAAATAACACATTATTAATAAATGAAATCTTTATAAACAAGTTCGCACAATTTAATTAACGAAAGAAGTGAAGACCCAATAGATTTAGTAATAGAAATCTCGCTATCTTATATTAAAGTTACCAAAATTAGGCAACGCACAATATTTAGTTTAAATATGAACAAAGACGAATTTTTAAAAAATCTTGAAACAGAAATAAAAATTTCTAAGTTATCCCCCTATACTTTAAGAAACTATCTAGATTTTAATAAAAGATTATTAGAGCATTTAAATAAAAATCCTAAAGATATTAATCAACAAGACATTAAGAATTTTTTAGCTGATAAAATGTTTGACCGGTCTTCTTCTTCAGTGATTCTTTTTCTTGCAGCAATAAAATTTGCTTATCTATCTATTCTAGGATCTGATCCTACTTTAGGAATTAAAAGACCAAAAAATGAGAAAAAAATTCCAACAGTTTTAATAAAACAAGAAATTAATTCTTTAATAAATTCAACCAAAACTCTAAAAAGCAAACTTATACTTCAACTTCTTTATTCTTCTGGATTAAGAGTATCAGAAATTGTTAATTTAAAACCAAATGACATTGTTTTTACTGAAAATATTGGATGGGTTAGAAAAGGCAAAGGAAAAAAAGACAGGATGTTTATTTTATCACAAAACCTTATAAAAAAACTAGAAAAATTTATCAAAAAGAATTCTGATTGGAATTATTTATTTTCACAAGATAAACCCCTAACAACAAGAAATATACAAAAAATAGTTCAAAAAGCAGCAAAAAACGCAAATCTAAATAAAGATGTTCATGTTCATACAATAAGACACTCTTTTGCCACACATTTATTAGAAGGGGGAGTTGATATAAGGAAAATACAGGTACTTTTGGGCCACTCTTCATTAAATACGACTCAGTTATATACCCATATTTCTTCATCACAATTAAAGCAGATAAAAAACCCTCTAGATAATTTATAGCATTTTTACATATTTTATTAACATTAGTAAGTGTTAAGTCAACCATGATTCTTAACATAGAGAAAACCGATAAATTATTGATAGATTATTAATAAAATATAATAAATAACTGCGAAATCGTCGGGCGTGAGGAGATGATGAAGCAAACAATCTAAAAGCAGCCGAGCGAAGCTGGGCTGGTAACGTTAATTTTGATGTTGGACTTAACAATAAGCTGGACTTTATTAAAAGTTAGGAGAATATAAATAATTTAGTGGTAGTTCTTATACTTATTTTACCAAATAAAATTATTTAAATATATAAATAAAATCATCTATAAGCTTTTTTTCAAATCTAATTCTTCTTTTATCATTCATAACAATTAAAGCATAACCACAAACAACAAATATAATACCAACAAAAAGCAATAAAAGAGAGCAGTTATTGTTTTGTATAACTCCGCATTTTCCACCACATAAATAATCACATATAAACTTATCCATTAAAGTCCAACCGATTCCAAATATTTTCAATATAAAACCTATGACAATTCTAAGATTTGTTGAGATAGTCATTTCAACCCCTAAACTCATGTATCTTACATGGCATAAAAGATCATTCTTTAAATACTCTTTTATCTAGAAAACTTTTATTAACTAGACCAGCAATTAAATAGACTATTCCTAGATGGGATGAGCGCATTTTCTTATACAGAAAACAAACTCCAGTTTTTAAACTGGAGTAATTGCAATCGTTTGTTTTCTGTCTCCCCAACTCAGAGAACAAAGTTCTCTGATACGTTCAACTCTAACGAGTTGAAGTCTTTAGAACAAACCTCGGACTTTAGTCCGAGGCATACGCAAAAAGTTGGTGATGTTCATATAATTTTAATACAGAAAAAAAGCAAACCACTGCCTTTAGGCAGTGGACGTTGCTTCGCAACGTCTTTTTTTCTGGCTCAAAAACTTCAAACAAACCGCCGTATTTAGATGTCGGTAAAACGCAAGGATTTTTTGATAATTAATAAAATTTATATTTTTTATGTTTGTGCGGAGATACTGTTAACAACAAAACCTTTTTAATTCTACCTCGCTTAGTTAATTGACAATCAATTTAAAAAATAAGTTAATAAAAAATTAATTAAAATGAGACTTTATTCATACTCAAAACTATCAACATTTGAACAATGCCCCCTAAAATTTAAATTTAAGTATATTGATTATCTTGAATCTGACTTTGAAGAAACCATTGAAGGTTTTTTAGGAAAGCAAGTTCATAAAACCCTAGAATGGATTTACAACAACCAGGAAAAACATTTTGAATTAGATGATATAATAAAGCATTTTATAGACTTCTGGAATAATGATTTTACTTTAGATATCAAAATAATAAAACAACTGCCAGCAGAACATTACTTTAATAAAGGAATCAAATTTCTTATAAATTATTTTCTCAAGAACTCTCCATTTAAAGATAACACTATTGCAACAGAAAAAAAAGTTCTAATTAATTTAGATTCAAAAGGAGAATATAAACTTACAGGTTATATAGACAGATTAGTCCATAATCCAACAACAAATATTTTTGAAATTCACGATTATAAAACAGGTACTATAAAATCACCAGAAATGCTGGACAATGATCGGCAGCTGGCTTTATATTCTATTGCAGTAAGAGATTCGTTTGAAAATGTTAGCGACGTTTTTTTAATTTGGCATTTTCTTGCTTATAACCAAGAAATAAAGTCTAAAAGGACACTACAAGAATTAGAAGCCCTTAAACAAAATGTTATAGAATTAATAAATAAAATCGAATCAACAACTCATTTTCAAGCAAATCCCAGCCCTTTATGTAATTGGTGTGGGTTTCAAAGCAAGTGCCCGGCATTTAAAGAGAGAGAAAAAGAAATTAGGAGTAAGATTTATAATTGATTTGTTTTAAATCAAATTTTTTGTTTATTTGTTTTAAAAATAAATTTAAGTTGTTTGAATTCATAGTTTAGACTATATTTTTAGATAAATTATCTCCACAGGATACAGGACAGAATGTCTCTTATCTTATAAAATTAACGGAATGATTTCTGCCTTTTCCTTCTCGCCTTACTATCTCCAGGCTTATAAGCTTCTTTTCTTCTAGTATCAGCAATTAATAAATTTTTATCATAGCTGCTGAATGATTTTTTTAGTTCTTTAGATTTAGTAAATTCAACTAAAGCTCTTGCTATTGCCAATCTAGAAGCTTCAATCCTACTTTCACTTCCACCCCCATTAACATTAACCATAATATCAAAATCAAAATTTCCTAAAACCCTTCTTGTAATTTCAATAGGCTCATCAATACTAAGTTTTTTAAAAAAATCAAAATTCTGATAAGGAATTCGATTAATCAAAATTCTTCCTTCTCCTTTAGATATAGTAGCTTTTGCTATAGCCCCTTTTCTCTTTCCGCCTATAGTTAATTTTTCTTGCATTTTATATTAACCCCGAAAGTTCTTCTAATCCAATATATTTTACTTTTTTTAATATAGGCATTTTAATAATTTTTTCATTTTCAAGTTCTTTAGGAATTCCATTATAACATTTTACTCCTTTAAAAGCCTGTTTTCCTATGCCCCTTCTGAAATCTGGAAGCATTCCTCTTATCCCTCTTTTTAGCATTTTATAAGGAACTCTTGAATATTTAGGACCCTTTAAAGAGTGACCACCTTTTTTTCTTATCTCTCCATATTCTTCAATAATATTCTTTTTATTTCCAGTTATAACCGTTCTTTCAGAATTAATGATTATTACATCATCACCTTCTAATGCTTTTTTAGCAGCAAAGCTACACAATCTTCCAAAAATAGCACCCGTAGCATCAATAATTGTTTTTTCTGACATTTTTTGTTACTTGTTCATTTTCTATTAAATATCTTTTTCTTGCTTCATCAACTTTAATCTATAATCTCTCGTTTTAATTAAATATTCGCTTCTGCCACCGCAATTCTTACTTTAATGTCTAACATATCCAAATTTTTCATTGTTCTTTAACCATCAATTCTAAATTTATTATCCTACTATTTCAACTCCCTCTAGTTTTTTATTGTCTTTGATTTCTTCAATAATCTTTTTAATCTCACAACCAGATTTTCTTAGTTTTTCAAGAGCTTTTTCTGAAAACCCAAGAGCAGCGACACTTAATTTCTTATCTATTTCTCCAGAACCTAAAACCCTCCCTACAATAATTATTTTATTACTATTAATCTTATTTAGATCATCTAAATTAATGCTTTTATAACGTCTAGAAGGAACAGATAATTTTTTAGCCAGCTCTAAAAGGTTATTTTTTTTAGCCAAGCTAATGGTTTCAAATATCTCTGGATTTCTTTTATTTTTTGCTCTTTTTGAAATTTGAGTTTTGCTGATCATACTAAATCATCTGTCTAATTTATCTTTTTGATACAGAAAACAAACTCCAGTTTTTAAACCGGAGTAATTACAGTCATTTATTTTCTGTCTCATCAACTTTAGAACAAACCTCGGACTTTAGTCCGAGGCACACACAAAAAGTTGGTGATATTATTGTAACTTAATAAGAAAGGGTAATTTAAAAGGTTTTTAAAGTTTGCTCTGTCCAAAAATGGAATTAATATCTTTGTTGAAATCCTGGATATAATGCGGAGAAGAGGAAGTTCGCATTTCACTACAGCTGTTAAATACTAAATTTGTCTGTAGTAAAATGCTCATCGGACCACTATAGGCACCATATAATCATAAATTTCTAAGCGACTATCAGGATTCGATTTCTCTGAATAATTCTCCTCGAATCTTTTTCGGAACATTTATGCGGAGAAGAGGATTCGAACCCCTGCAGGCACTAAGCCAACACGGCCTTAACGTGTCCCGTTTGACCACTCCGGCATCTCCGCATAAAATTGACAATAAAAAGAGATATAAAAAGATTTATAAATACTTATTTTTAGGTATAAATGAAGACGACCATAATAGTCTGGAAACACCTGTTCCCATTCCGAATACAGAAGTTAAGCAGACTATGTTATAGGCATTAGTTTTCGAAAGAAAGTGAAACCTGTAAGTTGTCTTCATAAATATTTAAAATCTTGCTAACTATACAAAAGTTAAACAATATTCAAGTAAGTTATAATTAAGAAGGTGAACTAAAAAGATTTTATTTATAAATTAAATATTATTAATAAAAATATAAAGATGATAATCCCAATTCGTTGTTTTAGTTGTGGAAAACCAATTGCTCATTTATGGGAATCTTTTAAAGAGAGCGTAGAAAAAAAAAGAGAAGACAGTAAAAAAGTCCTTGATGAGTTGGGATTAGAAAGATATTGTTGCAGAAGTATGTTTTTAGGGCAGGTGGATATGTTAGAACTTGTAAACAAATTCAAGAAATTTTAATTTTTTGGATAATTAGAAAAAGTCTATTTTTTAAATTAATTGATTATTTATTGTGATTTATTAAAATATATTCTTCATTACCATAATCATTTTTAACTCTTATACTAGTAAATTAATTATGACATTCGATTTAGAAGGAAGAAAGCCGATTTATACAACTCCTGATAAAGCTGTTTCATTTATTCCAAATCTTAAAGATGGGCCAGAGGCTTATGACGTTATAATAAAAGAAGAGGATCATTTTTATATTGCTGATAGAACGCTCTCTGATTTAACTAATCCTGAAATTTCTACAGACAAAGCTATGACCAGTTTAGAAAATATGTGTGGAGGCATGGTTGGTTTTATATTACAAAAAAATAATCTTTTTCCGAAAGACATTCATATAGCATTATTACAACTAAGAATCATGGAACAACAAAAAGAAATTGATTATGCTTATTCTGCTAAAATTGGATAAAATTTTGAGTGTTTAAGAAAGCTCAAAAATTTTTTATCTCATCCACCACTTATTTATATATCCACAATTTTCACATTTAATTATTTTAAACTTGTTTTTTATTCTAATTTTTGAATTTGTAGATGTAAAAATAGTAAGACATTTTTTACAGAACATTTTCTTAAAAGAAGCAAGTTTAATATTCTTTGACATAGCTAATTGTTTAGCTTTTTTTATTTCCCGGGGATTAGGTTTTTTCAAGAATATTTCTTTTATTCTTTGTTCAATTTCTTGTTTTGAGAGTTTTCTTGAGTTTTTCATATAATCGGTAATTAACATAACTATATAACTTTTTCATATATTTTTTAATGTCTGGTTTATGGTCTGTGCATAAATCAATTTGTGGTGATTCTAGTAATGGAAAAGGCACAGATAATTAAGATACATTTAAAAATATCGTTTTGTAATAAAATAAAATAGTTCTGATAATTATTATGAAAACAATTAAAA
>ERZ1292623.2534-Hain-H51-01um-R1-2534-length-16231-cov-10_pt1 | contig 16231 bp, 16 predicted proteins | sample MGYA00564398_ERZ1292623 | MGnify/ENA primary metagenome ERZ1292623 (study PRJEB36523, sample SAMEA6512633) | groundwater metagenome | collected 2019-01-07 | study: AquaDiva: Metagenomics assemblies of 32 groundwater samples | reverse complement strand
ATGTCTTTTTATCAATTTCTTGCTTAATTAATTTTAGGAATTTTGAGACTTCCATTGGTCCCAAATCCTTTCCGTCCCGAGTTCTTACAGACAGACTGTCAATTTCTACTTCCTTGTCCCCTATTATACCCATGTACGGCACTTTTTGTAAAGTAGCCTCGCGGATTTTGGCCTGAAGAGTTTCAGCTCTGCTGTCCACTTCTATTCTCACACCTTCATTAAATAATTTCTCCTTTATTTTATTCGCAGCGTCTAAATGCCTATCTGTAATTGGTAATATTACTGCCTGAATAGGCGAAAGCCAGAGTGGAAAAGCTCCCTGAAAATGCTCTATTATCATAGCAAGAAACCTTTCGTAAGAGCCAAAAGTTGCTCTGTGGAGCATCATAGGCTTTTGTTTCTGCCCATTCTCATCGATGTAGGAGAGATCAAACCTTTGAGGAAGATTGAAGTCCACCTGAATTGTTGAAAGCTGCCATTCCTTACCCAGTGAATCTGTGACCATGAGATCCATCTTGGGTCCGTAGAAAGCCGCTTCCCCATCAACTTTTTTATAATTAATCTTAAGCTCCTTCAGTATATTTTCCATAAGAGTTTGCATTTCTTCCCAGGTTTTTTCATCTCCAAGATATTTTTTCTTATCTTTAGGATCCCAGCAGGATAATCTTATCCAATTCTCAAGTTTAAAATCTATTAGCATTTGAGCATTCACATTTAATGCCTTTCGAAATTCTTCTTTTATCTGATCGGGTCTTGCAAACACATGCGAATCATCAAGGGTAAGCGCTAAGACGCGCGCAAGTCCTTCAAGCTCTCCTGATTGCTCAGACCTATATTGCGTAGTACTCTCTGCGTATCTCTGCGGCATTTCTCTATATGACCAAGGTTTCCTCGCAAATATTTGAATGTGATGAGGACAGTTTGCGGGTTTTAGAATATATTTTCTTCCTTTGGCTTCCATTACAGGAAACATATCACCTGAGAATTTCTCAAGATGTCCAGACTTTTCGTACAAATCTTCTCTTGCAATATGTGGAATCCAGACAAACTGATATCCTTCCTTCTCAAGAAGCCCGTCTATATATTTATTCAGAACTCTTCGAAGCACGGCTCCTTTTGGCGTAAAAAGAGGAAGTCCGGAGCCGACTAATTCTGAAAATGTAAATAAATCCTGCTCTTTTCCTATTTGCTGGTGGCTTTTGTGGTTATCCATAGTTCGTTATTTTATCAGCTGGGGATTGTTTTGTAAATTCTTCATAACCTCAGCGGTAATTTCTGATATGAATTCTCCGACAAAAGGAATTAGGTTTATGTTTTTAAAAATAAGAGTGAAGATAAAAACTATAATTGAGAATCCAATAGTTGCTCCAAAAGCCCATGCAATGCCTCCGAAAAAATTGTTTATAATAATACTTTTTAGATGTGTTGTGACCTGTTCAAATCTCGCCATGCGTATAGTATAGCAAAACAAATTGTAATTAGGCAGATGTTTTATCTTTTGCGCTGCTAAATTACTTTGTTTTCTTCCATGCTTTGCAAGATGGGCCCTACTCATTTCTCCTAATTCCTCAACTATTGAAAAGAATAAGCATTGATCCAAATTCCGTTGAATCCTTTACATCTTTATCTATATCATCTAGATAGGTGAAATAATATCCAAAAAAGTGAAGTATTTTTATTTTTTTTCATTGTGTAATTATAACAGTTTATAGAAAACGATGTGGGTTTCATAAGACTCTATTTTATGAAGCTTGAAAAGGATATGGCTCAGCTGTTGCAACGTGATCTACATATGTATATTTTAAAAGTCCTAAAACTTCCATTTTAGAATATTCCCTTTTCCCTATTGCTGGCGTTGGAACAGGAAAAAGCCTTACTTTTGTTCCAACGGGAAAAGGAGGATTTGCATTAAGCATACGCGTTATTCGTAAAAATTGCGGTGCATGAGTAATAAGCGCAAGCTCCTGATCCGGTTCAAAATTATCAGGAAGCTTAAAAGTGCGTATCTGATCAAGAGTAATCGCAATGTTTTCTCTTATTATATCTACCTTATCTTCAGGAATGATTGTTCCATCCCTAGACAAAACACTTGCAACCGTATCATCTTCAAGTTGAGTACCATTATAAACTATTTGCGGACCGAATTCTTCAATCATTTGTCTTGTTTTTTCCTTTCTTTCTTGTAAAGTTTCTAATGATCCAATAATAGGACCTTGTCCGCTTCTAACTTCTGCTACTTTTCTTGCTAACAAGGCTGCGTGATTAAGTCTATCCCTATCCATCCATCTTGCCCAAGGGAAAGTATTGTATTTGTCGTCTTTTGTTGGACTATCGTAAGTTCCGGGACCGGAAAATATCCAAATCGCGCCAATTCTACGTAAAACATCATCGGGAATTTCAAACTTAGCCTTATCTTTTTCACCAACTTCTTCTAAATACGCTATTTCGTCAATAGAAGTTGTAATCAGCGACTTAATCTCATCTTGCGAAAAATTCTTATATACAGGACTCTCTGCTAAGGCTTGTTCGTAGATTTCTGTCGGATCTGGTTTTTGTCCTTTTTCAATAATATCTTTTATCGGAGATTCCATTAATAAGGATTATATCAAATTATTCAACTCTTTCTGTAGAATTTGGTTGAGGAATATTTTTAACACCCACAGAGATATCTATGCTAAATTTCCTAAGTGCATCTTAAAGCGCAAAAAAGAGGAAGACTTGCAGCATTAAAATAATCCCCTTTTTTTTCATTGCCTCAACACTATTAGGACCACCTATTCTTTGTTCTAATGGTTTTGCTATAAAATTATCACCTTCGTTGTACAACCTATTATTACCTTGGGGGTGAAACTCGCTAGCTTCGCTTATTTAGGAATCGCTAGGATCGCTACCTGAAAGGTGGAACAGATAAAGGTGGAACAGATACAGACGTGGTGAAGGCGGAAAATGATCCTTTGAGTTTTTGAATCTTTGATTCTTTGACTTTTATTTTTTAAAATTACCGATTGAAAATTATCTTAAGCTTATGATATTATATTCGCATGAATACAATTACAATTCCTAAAGAATTAAGCCAAAAAGATGACCTGATCGTTTTGTCCCGAAGGGATTATGAAGCCCTTTTAAAATTGATAAAGAGCGCAGAATTTTCCCCAACCGTTGCTCAAAAAAACGCATTAAAACGAGCGGAAAAGAACTTAAGAGATAAAAAATCTTTAAGCTACGATGAACTCATCAGCAAGCTGGATTCTAAGAATTGACCCCGCCGTTTTTAAAGTGCTTAAGAAAATTCCCCGTTCTGATACGCAAGCAATTTTAAAAGTAATCAAACTTTTGCCAATCAATCCTTATTTCGGTGACATTCAGAAAATGAAAGGCGAAGCAAATACTTGGAGAAGACGAATAGGTGTCTATCGCATTTTCTTTAAATTAATTACAGACTCAAGAATAATTTTAGTATTTCATCTGGAAAGACGAACTTCTACGACATATTAATTTTATTGCACTGCAAAAACTTTTAAAGTTGTAATATACTATTTTTGGTAAGGTTGTATCTTAAATTTCAACCCCAGGGGTCGGCGCATGAATGATGGTGGATCCAAGTGGACTTGAACCACTGACCTCTTCAATGTCAATGAAGCGCTCTAACCAACTGAGCTATGGATCCGCTAAGAGATTTTAACAAAATGCTCCTATTAAAACAATATTTGATCCACAAATTTTTAAGAATTTAGTAAATCATTCTCGTCAAGATATTTTTGAAACTACTGCAATTGCCTCAGCGCTAATACCTTTTTTATCAAACTCACTATTACTTTTAAATTTAACGCTCACTTCTTCTGCAGGTAAGCCAAGTATTTTCGCAATAGTCCCCTCCATATCTTTTTTGTAATCAGCAAGTTTAATTTCAGAGCAAACCACTATTGAATCTACATTTCCTATTACCCATCTAGCTAAGCTTAGCTGATTTACCGTTTCTTCTAAGAGATTCATGCTGCTTGCATCTTTAAATCTATCATCGTCTGAAGGGAAAAAATCACCAATCTCACCCAAGTGTGTGGCTCCAAGTAGTGCGTCGATTATTGCATGGGCAAGAGGATCTCCGTCAGAATGTCCTTCAAGGCCCATATCGTTTGGTATTTCGACTCCACCAATTATCAGTTTTCTATTTGGTGAAAATTCGTGGAAATCTTTTCCAATGCCGACTCGCGGATTTTCAGACATAAATAAGGAGGCAGCTTATCCTACCTGGGTTGCGACTACGCGCTCATTTGAGAGGCCAAAGCTTGTGCCGTGTTTTTTAAACATCTGCCAGTAATTCTTCTGGCCTTTCTTACTCTTCATGGTGTTAAGCCATGCTCCGGAGTCCTCTATTCTTGCCCGTGCAGCCCGTATTACCGAAAGCATCCATGCAAAAAAGTTCACATGGTATTCTCCGGGTTTTTCAATCCTCTGCTCAATGGTAACTTCCTTAAACTCCATCGCAATTTCAGTAGAAGTTTCTGAAATCTTCTTAAGTTCTACGAGTATTTCCTGAATTTTTGAGTGAATTTCCCGTTGAGTTTCGCTTCCGGCCCTTTTTTCCACTTCTACAATTTCCTGATGGTAATTCATTGCAGGTGCAGCATGTTCTCTTTTTTCGCTCTTACTATCCTTTTTGAGATTAATTTCTTGTCCCTCTTCCATGTCTCCTACAAAAGGATTTTTATGCTCCCTAATCTCGCCACCAATAATTTGCTGGAAAAAGTTTGAGGAACTCTCCGCAGCAAAGTCATCTTTAAGCGAATCAATAACGCCAGTACCTATTCCTCTGAATGCTTCAAGAATATTCTGGTTGGCGTATGTTTTCTGGGTTTTTTTAGCCTTCGCAGGCGCAGTTAAAGTCTTCATTTCAGTAGCTTAATCTATCACAATCTCTTTAAGAAATCAAGCGTTTTCTGTTGCCTTAAGATGCTTGCGAGGACATATTTATTTGACTCAAGGTTCTTTCTTTCAATTTCATCCTTTGCATTCTTTATGGCCGTCTCAATCTCTGTATTATCAACTGTAATTTTTTCCTCCTCAGCAATTTTAGACAAGGCAAATTCGAGCTTAATATCATTTAAAGCTTTTACTTCGTATTCTTTCTTCAAATCCTCGATGGTTCTTTTGGTTGAGCCCAGATACTGATCAAGTGTAAGCCCGAGCCTTTTTATCTCATCAAGAGTCTGAGCGAGAAGACGTTCTACTTCCTGCTCAACTATTATTTTTGAAATTTTTATCGTGACACTTTTCTCAAGCTCCTTAATTATCTCATCAAAAGGTACTGTCTTTTCTTCTTTTCCGGGCACGATTATCTTGCTTTTGGCCGTTATTTTTTTAATATTATCTTTATATGCGCCAAGGTCGATTTTTGGGGCTTCACAGACTGAAGCTGTAAACTTCCAATCTTTATCATCAGAAAGCTCCTCAACATGAATCCTGGGGTTAATTATCGGTTTTATATCGTGCTTCTTTACAGCATCAGCATAAGCTTCCGGCAGAAGCTTTTTGAGAACTTCTTCTTTTATCTTCTCCTTATCAACTCTTTCAGATACTATTTTTTTCGGAGCTTTGCCTTTTCTAAAACCGGGGATATTAGCTACCCTTGCAGTTTCTTCAATTGTCTCCTCGGTAGTTTTTTTGACAAGTGATTGAGGAATACTTATGTTAAGAATTATAGTACCGTCGTCTTCACGTGTGATAGTTGATTCCATAATTTTGATTTTTATAATTTGAATTTTGTGCTCAGGGGGAGACTTGAACTCCCAAGCTCTTTCGAGCACTGGCTCCTAAAGCCAGCGTGTCTACCATTTCACCACCTGAGCATAAATTTCATCTATTATCTCACGTCCGAAGCCACTTTTAAAGAAATTTTCCATTCTTCTTGCTTCTTGTCGGTTTGGGCATATTTCAACATGAATTAATACTAACGGAAGTTTATTCTTAGTAGATGACGCCTTGCCTTTTAAGTGTTGCATTAATCTTCTCTCAAGATTATTAGTTAGTCCTTTGTAGAATTCGCCGGTTGTTAAACTTTTTAAGATATAGACATAATACATATCCTAAACTTGCGCGCCTGCCTGCCGGCAGGCAGGTCTGCCAATTCCGCCACATCCGCGTGTACCCAATTATAACGTTTTTATAGCGAAATTGAAAGTCCGTCTGAAGGATTTAAGGCGATATAATTCTCAATTTTTTCCATATAGAATTCTACTCTTTGTGCCCATGTAGGGCTTGAAGCATATGTAGCTCCTATTTCGTATGTATTTCGCGCTCCGCGCTGGTTCATGTATCTTTCTCTTATTCCCTGCGAAATAGTAGCAATTCCGTCATCCCAAGAAGCGAATCTTATTACATTATCACCATATACTCCCCAACCCCATGCATTGTAAGAGTTTGCGGGAATTGCAAGACCAAAGGATGACTCAACGCCTGAAATTGCCGCAATCATTCTCCAGTCAATATCATACCTCTCTGCCTCATCCACAAATGTCTTGGCAGATGAAGAAAGCGGAGAATTATTGGCTTCAAGGAATGACTTTAGTATCCTGATCTTCTCGTCATTTGCCTCATTCTTTTTCACTTCCGAAGCAAAAAACGCAGAAGATTTGGATGAGTTCTCAAACGCATAAGCCTGCGTTTTTGAGAATATAAAAATAAGAATAATAAAAATAAATAATTTAAGTTTCATAATGAGTTTGTACAAGAAAATCCGGGCGGTTTACGCAGAAAATAAATGGTATGGTTCTAAGCCATAAAAAAATCCTAACGTATGCATTTGGATATGGCATACCTTAGGATCTGAACGCAGTATACTATATAACTATAGGTTTGTCAAGTCCCAAACTATAGGACCTTCGGCTTCGCTCAGGTTGAATTAATTAAAGCTGGTTCATGAAGTAATTTACGCTTTCTGCCCAATCTCCTTGATTGGAAGGGGTGTATTTGCTCATTATCTGTTCAGGTGTGACCAAGCCTATTTCTTTGTAGTTCTTAGAAAGTGTTTTCGAGACAGATTCTATGGCTTCTTCAAAGTTTGAGAATTTTACTACTTTTTTGCCATACATTCCAAACCCCCAGCAGTTATAAGAGTCTTTGGGTGCTTTTTTGCATAAATTAGACTCCTGCATAGCTATTGCAGGCAAGAGCCTGAAGTCAAGGTCATATTTCCGTGCGGCGTCTATAAAACTTGCCGAGTGGGGCTCAAGAGGAGAATTATTTTTTTGAAAGAACTCCCTGAGGCTTTCTACTCTTGAATCCTTTGATATTATTCTATCTTCGAGTGTGATATCGGCTGTAGGCAGGGCTGCGAAGGCGACTGAATTATTCTTACTTAAAAAACCTCCTTTGTCCCCTTTCTGATAAGAAAAATAAGATAGATAAACAATGCTCACAAAAAGCAGTAGTGGAGTTATGGTAAAGAATGCTGCGGAAAGAAGAATTTTCCTCATGGCAGATACTCTATCCTTGCATAGTTTTATCTTTCTTGTCAAGCTTTTGAGGCTAAAAGAATGTGTTAGGGGAACTTTTAATATTCAAGAGTTTTTGGTAGAATTGTGAGGCGCCCGCCTCAAATGGTGAGGCAGGCCGAAGTGGCGGAACGGTAGACGCGCACGGTTCAGGGCCGTGTGGGAGCAATTCCATGGAGGTTCGATTCCTCTCTTCGGCACAATTTGATATAATCATAATCCAACGAGCCGAGGTGGTGAAATTGGTATACACGCAAGATTGAGGTTCTTGTGCCCTTAAAAAAGGCGTGCAGGTTCAAGTCCTGTCCTCGGCACTAGACATGATAGCTCTCTTATTAAAGCTACGAATAGCTTGAAATGCTGGGCTAATCTGATGGTTCAAGCTATCATTATGGTCCCAAGCGAGCCCAAGGGGAAAGATTGAACCCAGAAGCACTTTAATCTGAGGCAAACTCGATCTTCTATATGCTTCTCCCAAATCTGCAAGAAGCGTCCTCAGAAACGTAATTAAGGCTTCGATATTATATTTATCCATCATTGTATCGTCTTTTACAATATGAGCCTGAATCATTTTTTCTTCAATTATTGAATTTTGCTCTTTAAATACTTCATCGGAATATATGCCGGACATGTTTTTCTCGACTAAAACCTTCCTCATGGCTTTAAGTCTGTCGATTTCGTCGTTTGCATTATTTCTAATCTTTTGCAACCGAGACAGTCTCTTGTGATAGGATTCGTACATAAAATTGAGAAAAAGATCAGTGCTTTGTTTCCTCGGTGTCACTTCTTTTAATAACTTAATTAAGATTTTTTCTAAATCATCAACTTTGGTTGATATACACATTTCCCTACTTACACTTGCGAAAAGTAATAAAGTTAATTTACGTTTTTTTACCAAAACAGATTTGAAAGGAATGAAGTATCTCATTTTACCTGAACCAGATGCTTATTTTGCCTTAGAAGGAAAAAATAATACTGCCAAGAGATATTTTCTTGATATTATTGATGACTTTACATCGTATAGGGATCTTGATAAACGTGTTGAACAATATTTTAACTATTTTAATTGCAAGTATTGGCAACAGCATACCGGTCACGATTTTCCCGAAGTAGTAATGATTTGTCCCAACTCAAGATCGAAAAAATATCTTAATGATCATATTAATGACGCGCTTTATTATGAGAGCTCAAATATCTTATTCTATTTATCTACTTGGAAAGAAATAAAGTCGCAAGGATTGAGGAAGGAAGTACTCCACAAAGTCGAATCTTAAGAAATCAAGAATAGTTGTTATTAACCCTATAATTTTGTAAAATTAGACTGGAGAGAGTAGATCTGGCTGAAGTTTTTTATGGCAGAACAAATTTTAAGGATAAAACCGGCAGACGTTGTAAAGTTGATTAAACAAGGAGATATGGCTGTAGTTGATAAGCAGCCAATACTCGAGCCAACTCGTGCAGCTAATGGCCAATTGGAAAAAGCAAAAGCCCTCTTTGGAGAAAATTTTCTGGGAGAGGAGGCTATTCATGCGATGGAAGCAAAGTGTCAAGCTGCTGGAATAAGCGTTAGTTTTGAAATTCCACAAATAGGAAATTTTGATTCAACTGGCTTATCTCTAGCCCTTTCCGATGAAGCGCTAGAAGCCTCAAAAGCAGACGAGACAAAAGGAAAAGCAAGGTTTCTTGCTCTTCGTCCTTCATTTATGATTGTAGAAGGCGAAAAAAAACCCGTCACTATCACGACCCTTCGTGACCTCTTTGGTGATAAAAATCCCTTTGGGAATGGCCGAATATTTTATAACCAAACCTGGTATAACAATGAAGATTTTGCCCAAGAACAATTAAAGCCGGGAATTGGTTTGCCTACACGAAACGTAATTAGAAAAACCCTTGGTAAAACATGGAATGACCAGGAACAAGTATTAGAGAAAGATGAATGGAGACGAGAAGCTACTGAAGCCGTCTGGGATACAATTTTATATTACGCTGTAAATGGAAAAAGATTACTGGAGAAAACTTATGATTGGACAAGGAGGCGCACGTCTGACGGCTACCTCGTCTGCGTCGGCGTATTTGACTCGGACGGGTTGCGCGTGGGCAACTGGTATCCCGGGTACTCGTATTCGGACCTTGGGGTTTGCCCGTCCCGGTAGTTTCATTTAGTACTTGGATTTTGGTTTCTTAGTACTTGGTACCCCGCGAAGCGGGGCGATTTAAAAAATTTAATATATGACTGAAAGAGAAAGTCCAGAATCAACTCAGGGAATAAAAGTCGCATATACTGCGGAGCATCAAAAACCATTTACTTTCGAAAAGACGGGAAGCAACTGGCAATTATCCGTTAACAGAACTTATTTTGAATCAAAAGGCTTTTTACCTGATGAAATAGATGGAGCAGTGTATCTCGAAGAAGAACGCTTAGGAAAACAAGTAGCTCTAAATTCAAGATCAATTACTGGTGTGCGTAGATGGCAGGAAGTTGCGGCAGGAGATCCAAAAGCAACAACTTTCAAAGCCGCTTTTGAGAGGTTGTCTGCTTTAGCTTCTCTATCCGAGAAAGATCCACAAAGAGCAGCATTAGCAAGGAAATATCTAGAGAGGTTTGCAAACCGATCTGTGGGATCTGACTATACTGACCAACTTTTCAGCGCTGTGTTGTCTGAGGGCTTGGGAAATCCTAGCTCTCCTTCGGAAACGGTCGTAGCCACTGTCTTAGGGAATCTCAAAAAACCTGAGAGTATTGAAGAACGGGAAGTATCTCCGCTTGAAGCATTATTTTCACCTGATCTTTCAATGACCTCAAAAGCGTCTTGGTTTGAGGCGCGTTTTCTACCAAGACTCCAATATCTTGAGCGCCAAGATAGAGCAAAAAGTCAGCAAGACACAAAACCACAAGAATCACAACCAGATCAGCAAACGGGTGAGCAGCAGAGCGGTGAAGGCCCTCCGCCTCCTCCTAATTCAGCCAAAGACGAATACGAGCAACACAGAGGCAAAGAAGAAAAAGGAGAAGGAGGAAAACCCATCTTTATAATTGATCCCTCTTTCACCGGCTATTGGGAAGAAGATAGCTTTGATTCGATTGAAGAAACAACAGGAAGACTTATCAAATCGACAACGCAAAGAATGAAAACATCCGCACATGGAATGAACTCTCAGATCATAGAAGACTCAAAGCGCACGTTAAGAGGTACCTCGGGAACAGAACTCTTTAGCCTTCCCCTCGCCCCTTCGTTTCAGTTAACTGAAGGTGGTCTTGAAAACCTTAAATCTGCGGGATTTGAAGTATTTGCCGACCCAGAAGACCATATATTTATAAAACCGCCTTCTCATCAGCCAATAGAGGTTGAGATTGCACAAAGCATGAGACCACCCGCATCGGGAATTAATTCTAGAGACACTACCATATCCGAACAGAGGTTATCAGACGAAATATCAGGCAGACTGGAACAAATAGGAACTATGCCAATAGATTCATTAGGTAAAATTCAGTTGCTAAAAGACTTTATGAAGAGTTACTTTAAATATCCTCAGGATGAACAGGTTGAATCAATGTACTCTACTGTCGATAAAAGCTCTTCAAGACTTGAAGCAATGGTAAGACAAAAACTATTAGATTGTCATTTGGGTCGCGAGTTTTTCTTAGCAGGACTCAAAAGACTTAATCTTCCGGATGTGGAGTGGAGAGGAGTCAACGGACACTATATAGCTTCTGCTCAAAAAGATGGAACAGCTCATATAAGCTCGGGGACTGGTCACGCTTGGATAAAGATAAAAACAAAAGAACATAGAAACTGGATAATAATTGACCCAACACCTGAGGGAGACCCAGTTCATAAAAACGAGGGGGCAATTGATGAATTTGGAGAACTTTCACCCCAACCTTTATCCGAAAAGAACCTTTCCGATCTTGAGCGGGAGGCAAAGGACACAGGCGAGGAGAAATCCAAAGAGACACAAGATCAATACTTACTTGATTTTGCCAGAGATGCGAACATATCGCCTGAGGAAGCACAGAAGATTCTAAATACTCTTTCAGAGGTAGATAAATTAAAAGACAGACAAGGAAGGGAGATTCTTCAGCGCTTAAAAGAACAATTCGATAGGATAGTTGAGGAATACACTGTTACTAGACATGAAAATGAGGGAGTTGTTGAAATGAGCAGGGGTCAGAATCTTGAAGATCCAGTTTCAGCAGTTATAGATCTTCGAACAGGGAGCTTTGATCCGCTCGGATTTGACAGAAAAAGAATTGTCGAAGAAACCGAGCAATTTTATGGAGGCTGGGATTTAGAAGTGATTTCGGATGGAAGTGGCTCAATGAATGAGACACTTGGAGGAAAGGTTAAATTTAAAGTACAGCGTGATATGGCTTACCTCCTACATAGAGCTCTTCACCGCTTCTCTCAGGAAGCCCAAAGACGCAAGTTGAGGCTTGTAACGCCTTTAAAAATAAGGAGCAGTCAGTATATGTTCAGAGGAAACAGTATTGAAGAAATAAAACCTTTAAGCGATGAATTTACACCCTCTCAAATGGCTCTACTTTGGGAAAAGAGCGCAGAGAGTATACATGGAGGGACTCCTGCACATTTGGGACTTCAGGCTGTTTTTGATAGAATAGGACCAGAAGAGGCTGAGCTTTTGAAAGACAAGAAGCTCTTGAAAGTGGTTGCTCTTATAAGCGACGGCGGTTATGACGACACAGAAAGGGTAAGAAAAATTAAAAAGCAGCTTGAGGATATGAATGTTGTTGTCGCAGAGTTTCGCATAACCGACGCACGGTCTCTTGAAGATTTACCCCAAAATGTTGCAGAGAAAGTAATTGAGGCAGCAGGACTTTTGATGCCTGATAGGGTGAAAGGAACAAAATAAAATGGCAGAACAAATTCTAAGAATTAAACCGGCAGATGTTGTTAAGCTGATTAAAAAAGGTGATATGGAGGTGGTTACGCCTTCTCCTGCACCAGAACCTTTAATCACCGGAGATAGACAAATAGAACGAGCAAAATCTCTTTTTGGGAAGGACTTTCTTGGCGTTGAGGCGATTCACACAATGGAAGAGAAATGTAAAATGGCAGGAATAAATGTAAGTTTTGAAATTCCGCAGCTAGATACAGCTACGATAGGTACCCAGCTCTCGGACGCAGTTCTTGAAGCGGCAAAAGAGATGGCAAATGATAAAGAAAGGTTCGTAGTTTTAAGACCAGAATTTATGATTGCTCATGGGGAAAGAAAACCTGTGAATCTCACAAACCTCAGGGATCTTTTTATAGCAGATGCTGAGGAAGACAAGGGGGGATATTCTAACAATCCCTTTGGTGACGGTGATGTTTTTTATGATCAGGATTGGTATGACGACGAAAAGTTTGCAAAGGAACCAATGAAACCTGGCTTTGGATTACCTACCAAAGGTGTTGTTGAAGAGTCCCGTGATAAGAACTGGGAAGACCAAGGAAAATTATTGGAGACGGGTGAAAGGAGACGAGAAGCTGTTGAAACGGCTTGGGACACTCTTCTCTATTACGCTGCGACAGGTAAAAAATTACTTGAAGAGGATTGGGACTGGGGAAACTCGCGCGCGTCTGGCGGCTACCTCGTCAACGTCGGCGGCTTTGACTCGGACGGGTTGTACGTGCGCAACTGGAATCCCGGGAGATCGCGTTCGGACATTGGGGTTTGCCCGTCCCGGTAGTTTCATTTAGTACTTGGATCTTGGTTTCTTAGTACTTGGTACCCCGCGAAGCGGGGCGATTAAAAAAATTAAAATGAGGATTTCATTGAGGATAATTTTTATCTACAATTGAAGTATGAGTGACAACAATAACATGATTGAAAAAGTTGAAAAAATCACAGACCGTGTTGGTCAATTTACACCTGGCCGTGAGGGTCCAAAACTACAAGCTTCTGAAAGATCGGAGCGTCTTTGGGGACTTTTTAATGAATATTCTGGTCTTCGCAAAAGCCGTATAAAAGAGGCTCTTGATGTTAATCTTGGACCACGAGACGATGAAACAGGTAAGCGTTCGCGGAACCTTAGAGACCTATCGAGAGAAGCACGAGATCAAATCATTACTGACATCGGTAAGGATAATTTAATTCAGCGCTTAGAAGGAGAAATTACCCACCTCTGGCAAGATCCGCCAGTAAGAAGTATTTTTGTTGCAAAAGTTAAGGAATCATTGAGGGAAAGAGAAATACATGAGCCCAGCGTAAAAAGATACAAGGGGCTTAAGAGGACTGCAAAAGACCTTGAAGGAGAATCCTTTGATCTCCTACGTAATCAGTTTCTTATGCGTCAGATGACTCCCACGCTTAGAGCAATGGACATTGCACGCAATAGAATAGAAAGCGAGACAGTTAGAAAAGAGACCGAAGAACTTGAAACAACAGGCGGTATGTCAGAAGATCAAATAGAACAAAGGCACGGCCTAGACCGTGAGCATGCAGATTTGGCAGCCCTTCTGGCTTATGAACGGATAAAAGATTATCACGACCAATTTAAAAAAACCGGTGTCACTTTCACTCCGTCTAGACTTCGTCTTTTGGAAAAAGTTTTAGAGAAAACCTCAAACGGGACGTGGATGCAACTTGTCGGAGAGACTGGAACTGGAAAGACAACTTTTGCCAAAAGAGCATCGTGGGTTTTAAATGGTGAACCTGCTCAGTATGCTTCAGGAGAAAGATCAGGAGGAGTTCGTGAACTTTTAGCATCTAAAGATATTGACCCCGCAACAGAAAGAGTTTTCTATCAATTTGGTCCGTTAACTGCAGCAATAACAGGTTGTCAGAATTCAATAGAAATGGAAGAAGCCATAAGAGATGGGAGAGAAACAACCGGAAAACTATTAATACTTGATGAGCTTAATAAATTTGACCAAGACGCTTTGTTTGGTGCTCTAAAAGTTCCTGCAACTCTTCAACCGGGTGAGTTATTCAATTTTAAAGAATTACCAGGTGTAAAGCTACGAATGGCACACAAAGGTGTGGCAATTGTTTCTACTATGAACCCCGCAACAGCGAGATATGACAGAAAAGAATTAGATCCAGCGCTTGATAGACTTTTTTACGATGGTAAAGAAATTGTTGACTATCCACCAATGACTCCCCAATCTCCAGAGCTTTACGAAATATTTCTTGGAATTTTAATGGATGATAACGGTAGGATTAGAATTTCGAAAGAGGAGCTGGCGCCTTCTTTTATAGAAGTCGAAGATGGTGCTACTGGTATAGCGAGACAGGAGCTCAATCCGGATGTCAAAAAACACGGTGCACTTTACCGCTTTACATTAGCCGCTTCCGAAATACATAAAAGCTTTGCACAAAAAGAAAACGTTGCCAAGAGGGCCAATGATCAAGGCTTTTTGGAAAAAATAGTGCTTGAAATGCAAACGTTATCTAGTTGGATTAGCGATTACAGATCAGAAATAGAAGGTGGGATCTCACTTTCCGCTTATTTCGAAAAAAAACTCAATGATTTTTATACAAAAATTGATAGCTCCAATGATAGAGTTATCTTTGAACGCATTTTTACCCATTTTGGGTTTGATATACAAAACCCCAGAGATATTCCAAAGCCGGATTATGTACCGCTTACACCAATTGAAATGGGCTATCTTACTCCAAAAACTCCCCGAGAAGTAAGAAGAATTGGCGAGGAGGTAGTGCCTTCAACAAAGCTTTACATAGATCCGGAAAGCGGAGAAGAAATAAACTATTTACCCACAAATATAGAAATTGAATCCGACAACGTACTTAGAGCAGGGGATGTCATTACCCAAGGTGAAAAAAAGTATCGCTATATTGGAATAGACGCTCAGACTCAAGAAGGAATATTTGAACCAATAGGATAATTATGGCAGAACAAATTTTAAGAATAAAACCTGCAGATGTGGTCAAATTGATAAAGAAAGGGGAAATGGAGGTAGTCTCTTCAACAACTCCTGATTCACCTGACCGACCCATTCCTTACACAAGAATGGTTGAGAGAGCTATGGACATTTTGGGGGCAGATTTCCTGGGCGTAGAAGCAATTGAGAAAATGGCAGATAAATTAAAAGCTGTCGGCGTAAATGTGGAATTTAATTTGGGTAGCATACCGGATCTTCCTTATACCGAAGAGGATCTACAACTTGCTAAGCAGAATGGGGAAATGCTTGTTTTAAGAGCTGGAACAATGACTGAAGGTACACAGCGCCCAATAAGTATTATTAATTTCAGAAAACTTTTCAAAAAAGATCCGAACGGAAAACTCGAAACACCTTTTTATACCTTTAGAAAAGATGCAAATGATTGGTACAAGAATGAAGATTTTGCCAAAAAGAACGTTGAAATTCAACCGGGTTGGTCTCTCGTAAAGAAAGACTTTCTTGAAGACTCTAGAAATAAGAATTGGAATCAACAGAATGATATCCTTAAGGCTTACGGAGAAGAACTTGTGCAAACTGGAGCAACCAACATAGATGTTCGAAGAAGAACAGCAATGGAAGCTGTATGGGACACTATGCTCTACTATACAAATACCGGCGAGCATTTACTTGAGCGGGATTGGGATTGGACAAGCTCGCGCGCGTCTGGCGGCGGCCTCGTCGGCGTCGGCGGACTTGGCTCGTACGGGTTGTACGTGGGCCTCTGGAATCCCGAGAACTCGCGTTCGTCCCTTGGGGTTTGCCCGTCCCGGTAGTTTCATTCCGAGGGCTATCAGCCCTCGGCTGTAAAGCTCTTTTCAAGATAGTAAAAAGAGA
>ERZ1292623.343-Hain-H51-01um-R1-343-length-50962-cov-7_pt3 | contig 16252 bp, 14 predicted proteins | sample MGYA00564398_ERZ1292623 | MGnify/ENA primary metagenome ERZ1292623 (study PRJEB36523, sample SAMEA6512633) | groundwater metagenome | collected 2019-01-07 | study: AquaDiva: Metagenomics assemblies of 32 groundwater samples | reverse complement strand
GGGGGCACATTACTTCATATGAGGCAACTATTGAAGTATGATGTCGTAATTGCCGGGGTGGCGAAATTGGCAGACGCACACGACTCAAAATCGTGCGGGGGCAACCCCATGAGAGTTCGATTCTCTCTCCCGGCACCGTGATATAATCCTCGCCATGGACGATGTTTCCAAGAAAGCCTACTACAGCAATTCGATCTTCTGGGTCGAGGTAGACCGCATCAAGCCGAATCCTTTCCAGCCGCGCAAGGAATTCGACGAAGCGGCGCTTGCTTCGCTCGCGGAGAGCATCCGCTCGTACGGCGTCCTGCAGCCCTTGACAGTGACGCGGAAGGAAATAGAGAAGCCGGGGGAAGGTATTGCCGTCGAGTACGAGCTCATCGCGGGCGAGCGACGATTGCGCGCCGCGAAATTAGCCGGTGTCTATCAGGTGCCGGTCGTTATCAGGAATCCGGAGGAGAGCGATCAAATGAAGCTCGAGCTCGCCATCATCGAGAACCTGCAACGTGAGGACCTCAATCCCTTGGACCGTGCGAAGGCCTTCCGCCGCCTCATCGACGAATTCGGTTTGAAGCACGTGGAAATCGGACGGCGCGTTGGAAAGAGCCGCGAGTACGTCTCGAACAGCGTTCGCATCCTCATGCTTCCGCAGGAAATGCAGAACGCTCTACAGGTGGGGGAAATTAACGAGGGCCACACGCGGCCGCTTCTCATGCTCATTGATAGGCCTGAAGAACAGAAGACGCTTCTCCAGGAGATCATGACGCGGCGCCTGAACGTGCGTGAAGCGGAACAATTGGCGCGGCGTGTCGCGACCGAGCGGACGAGGAAAGGCGACCTCACGCCGGAATTATTGCTTCTCGAGCGCGAACTCTCCGATTCTTTAGGCACGCGCGTGCGCATCGAAAAGAAAGAAAAGGGCGGGAAGATGGTCATTGAATTCTTCTCCGTGGAAGACCTCGCGCACATTCGATCGCTCTTGTCGGGGAAAGGAGAAGAAGCACGTCCTGTAGTTGAGACTGCGGCATCCGAAGAGCCACTTACTCCTAAGGAGGAGATACAAGAAGCACCCCTGGCCCCTGGCCGGGCAGGCGGGCAGGCGGCTGCCGCGGCCGAAACAGAATCGAGCGATCTTTATTCAGCCAAGAATTTTACCGTTTAGCGTTTCTCTCCGGCTTGTTTTCGGCAGTGAGCGCTTGCCGTATCATCTTGCGTGCAAGGGTCGTTTTCGCGTTCTCAAGCCACTTGCGCGTCGGGTGCCCCGGCGGTTTCGTCATGATCTCGACGATATCGCCGTTCCTAAGCTCGGTCTCCAAGGAGACCATCTTGCCGTTCACCTTTGCGCCTGACATCTTATTCGCGACCTCGGTGTGGATGGCATAGGCGAAGTCGATGGGCGTCGCGCCGAGAGGAAGATCAATGACGTCGGCCTTTGGCGTGAAGACGAAGACGCGGTGCGTAAAGAAGTCGGATTTGAGCGATTTCAGGTACTCGTCTTTGTGCTCATCGTTGTTTGCGAGCGCGAGCTGTTTTATCCACTCGGGGACGTTCCCGTTCTTTGACGGCTCGAGGGTCGGTGCGGGAGCGGAGGCTCTTTTACCAGGAAGAAATTGCCGTATCCATTCCAAGCCGCCGCCGCGCGTACCATCCACATACCCTTGCACTTCCTTGTACGTGAGGTGCGAGGCGATGCCGTACTGCGCCTCGCGATTCTGTGCCTCGGTGCGTATCTGTATCTCCATGGCACCGCCATCCCCCGTGTAGACGGTCGTGTGGATGCTCTGGTAGCCGTTAGGCTTCGGGAAGGCGATGTAATCCTTGATCTTCCCGGGGACGGGGCGCCAATGCTTATGAACGACGCCCAAGGCGCTGTAACAATCGGCGAGTGTAGGAACGACGATGCGTAAGGCGAGGATATCGTAGATTTTCGTGATATCCCATTTTTTGCGCTCCAGCTTTCGAAAGAGGCTGTAAATACCTTTGATGCGCGCTTCGGTGCGGAAATTGCGCATGCCGGTTTCTGCAAGTTCGCGCTTCGCGTCCTTTTCCAATTTTTCAAGACGCTTCTCGTTCTCGTTCTTGCGCTCTTGAAGAAGTTCGAGCGTTTTTTCATATTCATCCGGGTAGGCGTAGGGGAAGCAGGCGTCTTCAAGTTCCGTCTTCACCAAGCTCATACCGAGCCTGTCGGCGATTGGTGCGTAGATCTCCAATGTTTCAAGTGCAATGCGCTCGCGCTTTTCCGCCGGCACGTGCTCCAAGGTCTTCGCATTGTGCAGGCGGTCCATCAGCTTGATGATGAGGACACGGATGTCTTCGGCAGTCGCGGCGAAGAGTTTGCGTAAGCTCTCGGTATGCCGCTCCAATCCGCGATAGCGCAAGGCACCGAGCTTGGTGACGCCGCGCACTAAGGAAAGGACTTCGGGGCCGAATTGCTGCTCGATCGAGGCAGCGGATGCGCCGGCGTCTTCAAGCGCGTCGTGCAAAAGGCCTGCCGCGATGGTCTCGGCATCCATGCCTATCTGCGCAAGCGAGAAACCGACTTCCGCAGTGTGCATGAAGTATGGCTCGCCAGAGTAGCGGGCCTGGGTCGCGTGCACCTTCTCGGCGAATTCGTAGGCTTTCGTAACGAGCGCGACGTCCGTTTCGTCCTTGCTCTGCATCGCGCTCAATATCTCGGAGAGGGGTTTGACGGGGGTCATGAAGCGTATCATACTCCTTACTGGCGTTTGCACACAACTCCAGCTAGGAAGCGAGAAGGGAGCATCAGATGAGCGCTGTCATCATTCGTCTACGGCCGCAAGGTCTCTCGCCTGACGAGATTCAAAGGCATTGGGATCACGCGCAGGGCAATGCGTCGCTTGCAAAGGAATTGTGGCCTGCGCGCGAAAGGCCGCAGGAAACGTGCATCCATTGCAAATTGCCGTTTGTAGCCGATCGCGCATGCAGTGCGCACGACTACCACATGCCGTGCGAACCCTCGAAGAGGATTCGCTAGGAATACGCCCGCTGCGCGATACTGTCACGCAGCGGGCTACTTTTTTGCTCCTGCGAGCTTGTGAGGGTTGTGATTCGGACACGCTTTATTGCTGCAACGTTCGGGAATTGTTTTCGTGCCGAGCATCATCAAAGAACCACATTCGGGGCAGAGGCGACCCGTCGGTTTTGCTTTGATGGCATTTTTGCATTCGGGATAATTCGAGCAGGAATAAAAGAGGCCGAATTTGCCGCGACGCTCTACCATCTCTCCCTTTTTGCACACCGGACATGCGACGCCTGTCTTCGCGCGCGCTTCCTCCGCAGGGTCCTTTTTCACAAATTTGCATTTAGGATAATTCGAACACGCAATGAATCGGCCGAATCGGCCTTCACGTTCGATGAGCTTGCCATCCTTGCACTCTGGGCACGACTCGCCGATCTCTTTCGGCGGGGCGATCTCGGAGCCGTCCTCTTTGCGTGCGCCGAGGCATTCCGGAAAACGCTTGCACGACATGAAGCGGCCATTTTTGGAGAGCTTGTAGACCATCGGCCCTTTGCAGAGCGGGCAGGGGAATTCTGCGGGCGCGTTACCCATGTTCGTCAATTTTTCTATCTTATTCTTCGACTTCACCGCTTTGTTGAACGGTGTGTAAAAATCTTTCAGCGTTTTCTCATATTCGCGCTTGCCTTCGGCGATCTCGTCGAGTTCATCTTCCATTTCCGCGGTGAAGGTGTCGGAAATGTATTCGCCGAAATGCTCTTCGATGAACGACGAGACGACGTCGCCCGTGTGCGTGGGGATAAGCGTGCGGCCTTGCTTCTCCACGTAGCCGCGTGTTTCCAGTGTCGAGATGATGGAGGCGTAGGTCGAAGGACGGCCGATGCCGCGCTTTTCCAGTTCTTTGACGAGGCCGGCTTCGGAATAGCGCGGTGGCGGTTGCGTTTCTTTTTCATCCGAGTGCGCTTCGAGCAACGTAAGTGGGTCGTCCTTCGCGACTTTCGGAAGCTCGACTTCTTCGCCGCGCGCGGCCGGATCGGCTTTGAGCCAGCCATCAAAAAGAATCCGAGAACCATTGGCTGCAAAATTCGGGATTTCAGACATGTCAGACACGCCGTGTCTTACATCGATGTTGGTAAGGATTTTGGTGCGCAGCACTTTGGCATCGCTCATCTGGCTTGCGAGCGCGCGGGCGCGGATGAGAGCGTAGAGTCTTTTCTGGTCATCGGTCGAACCGGCGGCGTGCCGATGCGCGTCGGTCGGGCGTATCGCTTCGTGCGCTTCCTGTGCCGATTTGCTTTTCGTCTTGAAGACGCGCGGCTGCGCATACTCCTTCCCGTATTCGCTTTCGACGACATGGAGGAGTTGCCCGACGGCTTCTTTCGCAAGATTAGTGGAATCGGTGCGCATGTAGGTGATGTAGCCGCTCTCATAGAGTTTTTGTGCCGCGCGCATCGTGCGCGAAGGCGCGAAGCCGAGGCGCGTCGAAGCGACTTGCTGCAATGTTGAGGTCGTGAAGGGCGCACGTGGGGTTCGCGCCTGCTCTGTTTCCTCGACACCCTCCACGTGCCAGGCACCTTTCTGCGCCGCCTCGAAGATGCGCCGTGCTTCTTTCTCGTCGCGCGGTTCTTCGGCACAGGTGACCGTGAATTGTTCTTGTCCGCCAACTGGCGGATTTGTTTTGAGATCGACGCTCACAACCCAGAATTTCTCTGACACGAATGCGCGTATCTCGCGTTCGCGCTCCATAAGGATGCGTAAGGCGGGTGATTGTACGCGGCCTGCGGAGAGGCCGTAGCGCACTTTCTTCCACACTAATCCGGAGAGGTCGTAGCCGAAAAGCCTATCGAGGACGCGGCGCGCTTCCTGCGCTTTCACCAACTCGTCGTCGATGCCGCGCGGATGCGCCAAGGCTTCCTGCACCGCATGCTCGGTGATCTCGTGGAAGACAATACGTTTCGGTTTTTTTAATTTCATTGCTTCCGAAAGATGCCAAGCAATAGCCTCACCCTCTCTATCGGGGTCGGTCGCAAGAATGACCTCGTCGGCTTTTTTCGCGGCCTCATGCAGTCTTTCCAAAACAACCTCTTTCTCCTTCACGATCTGGTAGCGCGGTATAAAGCCACCCTCGATATCGACGGCGTCCTTATTGCTCTTCGGAAGATCCCTGATATGGCCGACCGACGCGCACACCGTGAAGCCTTTCCCGAGATATTTCTCGATAGTCTTGGCTTTGGCCGGTGATTCGACGATGACGAGCTTCATACAATTGAATGCCCTGCGCGGGCATGAGGTTCAGTAAATACACTACAAGCCTAACACGTGTCAAGCCGCATCGTTACTCCACATAAGTTTTTTACTCTTCGTTTGCATCATCATGCTATGATGCGCGCATGTGCGGCATCATCGGCGTCGTCACTCAAAATGGTTCCGTGGCGTCCGATCTGCACGAAGGCCTCGTCTCCTTACAACATCGTGGCCAGGATGCAGCCGGCATCGTAACCTTGAACGGTCGCTTTTTCCATGAAAAGCGCGGCGAAGGCTTGGTGCGCGAGGTCTTCGCCGCGCGGGACTTGGAGACGTTGGTCGGCTCCTCCGGCCTCGGCCACGTGCGCTACCGCACCGCGGGCGCGCTTTCCTTGGAAGCGACGCAGCCGTTTTTCGTGAGTGCGCCGTTCGGGATCTATCTCGTGCATAACGGGAATCTCACGAACGCCGAGAGCTTGCGCACGCGGGTTGCTGATAAGTTCCATCGGCATTTACGTTCGAGCTCGGATTCAGAAGTCCTGCTTAACGTGTTTGCCGATACGATCGAGCGGGTGATGCGCCGCGCGCCGAAGGTTTCGGCGCGCGCTGCCGTCATGCAGGCGGTCGGCCTCACGATGGACCAGCTTAAGGGCGCGTATTCCTGTATCGCGCTTATCGACGGCGTGGGGCTTCTCGCGTTCCGCGATCCGCACGGCATTCGCCCTCTCATCGTGGGCTCACGGGGGAAGGGAGCCGCGCGCGATTTCGCGTTCGCCTCCGAAAGTGCTTCGTTCGGCGCGATAGGATTTTCGATAGCGCGCGACGTGCGTCCGGGCGAGGCGGTCTTGATCGATCCCGCGGGGCGGATGCATGCGGAGCGCGTGCGTAAAGGAGAGCTCAATCCCTGCATCTTCGAGTACATTTATACGGCACGTCCCGACTCCATCATCGATGATGTCTCGGTCTATAAGACGCGCTTACGTCTTGGGCGCGCGTTGGGGAAGCGCATCCGCGAAGCGGGGACGACCTTCGATGTCGTGATGCCTATTCCTGATTCGGCCCGTCCGGAGGCATTGGAGATCGCGCATGAGCTTGGGCTTCCGTATCGCGAAGGCTTGGTGCGCAATCGCTACGTGGGGCGGACCTTCATCATGCCGGACCAGAAGACGCGTACCTCATCGGTCCGGCGGAAGTTGAGCGTCGTTCCGCTTGAGTTCGAGGATAAACGGGTCTTGCTTGTCGACGATTCAATCGTGCGCGGGACGACGATGAAGCAGATCATCACCATGTGCCGCGAAGCGGGGGCGAAGGAAGTGCATGTCGCCTCCGCAGCGCCGCCCGTCAGGTTCCAGAACGTCTACGGTGTCGATATCCCGACGAAGCGCGAACTTGTCGCGCACGGGCGCACGATCGAAGAAGTGCGTCGCGCCATTAGTGCCGACGGCTTGTTCTACCAGACCATCCCCGACATGATCGAGGCCGCAAGCGCAGGGAGCTTGCCCATCAGGCGCTTCGAGGATTCTGTCTTTACCGGGAAGTATGTGACTGGAGGCGTCACACCCGCATATCTGCGCTCATTGGAGGAAGCGCGCGCAGAACATGAGTAAAAATGTGTTCGTTATTGGAAGCGGTGGCAGGGAACACGCGCTTGCGTGGAAGATTGCCCAGTCGCTCTCGGTCGAGCGCGTATTCGTAGCACCTGGGAACGCGGGTACCGCGCGTGAGCCAAAAATCGAGAATGTTGCCATCAAAGCGACTGACCTCGAAGGACTACTTGCCTGGGCAAAAGAGCACAAGCCCGACCTTATCGTCGTCGGGCCCGATGATCCTTTAGCGCTTGGTATCGTCGATCTGTTCCAGAAGGAAGGTTTCCGCATCTTCGGGCCGACGAAGGCCGCGGCACGACTCGAATGGTCTAAGGCATTCACGAAAGAATTCCTCAAACGCCACTCCATCCCCACCGCTGCGTATGAAGTGTTTAATGATGCTGGGAAAGCAGCCGCCTATATCCGAGCGCGCGGCGCGCCTATTGTCGTAAAGGCCGATGGCCTTGCGGCGGGAAAGGGAGTTGTTGTTGCCCGCACGATCGACGAAGCCATTCACTTTACAGACGAATGTCTTTCAGGCGGTCGTTTCGGCGAATCGGGTACGCGCGTCGTTATCGAAGAATTCATGGAAGGAGAGGAGGCGAGCTTTACAGCACTCGTCGATGGCGAACATTTTCTCGCGTTTCCCTCGGCGCAGGATCATAAACGTGTTTTTGACGGCGACCAAGGGCCGAACACCGGTGGCATGGGAACATATTCTCCCGCGCCGATCGTAACCTCGGAAGTCGAGAGGCGCATCATCAATGAGATCATCCAGCCGACAATTATGGGTATGAGAGAAGCGAAGGCGCCATTCACAGGGTTCCTCTATTGCGGGCTCATGATCAAGGACGGGGAACCGAAGGTCGTCGAGTTCAATGCGCGGTTCGGCGATCCGGAAACGCAGCCGATCTTGGTGCGTCTCAAGAGCGACCTCGTCGAACTCATCGAAGCCGCACTCGATGGAAAACTTGATACGGCACACATGGAAATTGATGAACGTGCGGCGCTCTGCGTCGTCATGACGTCGGGCGGATATCCGGGAGAATATGCGACGGGGGAAGAGATTGCTGGCATTCAAGAAGCGGAAAGCGTGGGCGATATAAAAGTCTTTCACGCGGGCACGAAAGAAGCGGATGGGAAGCTCCTCACGAGCGGCGGGCGCGTGCTTGGCGTAACCGCGCTTGGCCCCAATATTGCGGCAGCACAGAAAAAGACGTACGAGGCAGTAGCAAAAATCCATTTCAATAACGCACATTTCCGGAACGATATCGGCTGGCGCGCGGTTTAACTTGCCCGGAGTACTCCCAACTCTTCTTTGATGAGGCCTTTGATCTCCATCGTTGAGAGGAGGATGTTGGCGTCAGAAATGGGAAGCTGGAGCGTCGCGATGAGCTCGTCGCGCGTACAAGGAGAGGCGATGATCTCAAGAATGCGAAGTTCGGTGGATGAGAGATCATTTCTCAATGATGGACTTACGATGTCCATCATTTCGATGCCAAGTGCGCGGAGAATATCCGCTGGCTCGGTCACGGGCGTTGCGCCGAGTTTTAAGAATTGATGCGTTCCCTTAGAGGTCGCGCTGAAAATAGAGCCGGGAACGACGAGGAGTTCGCGATTGTATTCGGTGGTGAGGCGCGCGGTGATAAGGGAACCCGAGCGCTCTTTCGCTTCGATGATCAAGGTTGCCTTGCAAAGTCCCGCCATGATGCGATTGCGCTGGGGAAATGTGTGATCGCGCGCTTCCTGCTCCGGCTCGAATTCGGAGAGGTGCGCGCCACCTGCTTTCAGGATCTCTTTTGCAAGGTTCACGTTTGCCCGCGGATACATCACATTCCAATCAAGCCCGGAGCCGGGGACGGCGACCGTCGGGAGGCCGGCATTCAAAGCAGCTTTGTGTGCGCAGGCATCGGCACCGTAGGCCAGGCCGGAGATGATGACAATGGGGTAGCCGCGCAAGCCCTCGATAAGGTATTCACACGCTTGCCTGCCATAGGACGTGAGCGCGCGCGAGCCGACGACCGCAAGCCAGGCGTAATCGTAGGGCGGCAGTTTCCCCCGCACATAGAGCCGCTCCGGCGGATCGGGAATTTCGTTCAACAATGGCGGAAACTCATCCGCGGCGAGCAGTTTGAGCTCGTCCTTCATGGTGCTATCATCATCGCACAGTCTGTAGTCTGTAGAAAGTAGTTTGTAGTAACAGAGCACTTTCGTACAATACTACAGACTACAAACTACGTTCTACAAACTGCCCTCTATGCTTGACATCAAATTTATCCGCGAGAACAAGGACATTGTCGCTGCGGGCGCGAAAAAGAAGCGTATCGAGATCGACTTGGACCGCCTCATTGAGCTTGATGATAAGCGGAAGGAGCTGCAGGCGATGATCGACGAGAAGCGGGCGGAGCAGAACAATGCCTCGAACGCGATCGCCTCCGCGAAAGACGCGGCCGAAAAACAAAAGCTCATCGAGCGGATGTCGGAAGTCAAAAAGACCTTGCAGATGGAAGAAGAGTCGCTCGTGGAGATCATGAAAGAGTGGCGCAACCTCATGGTGCGCGTGCCGAACGTGCCGGATGTGTCGGTCCCCGAAGGCGAGAGCGATGCGGACAATCAGGAAATTCGCACGTGGGGCGATATCCCGAAGTTCGCCTTCGAGCCGAAGAGCCATGTCGAGCTTCTTCTTGTGCATGATATGGCAGATTACGAACGCGGCGCAAAGGTCGCGGGCTTCCGTGGCTACTTTTTGAAGAACGACGGCGCGCGCTTGGTGTGGGCGCTGGAGCGTTTCGTCATCGAGCGATTCCAAAATCGAGACGGCTTCAGTCCTTTGATCGTGCCATCTCTCGTGCGAAAAGAACCATTCGTGGGGACCGGTTACTTGCCGCAGAGCGAAGACGATCTCTATAAAACCCAGGATGGCGATTATCTTGCCGGGACGGCAGAAGTGGCGACGATGGGATATTTTATGGATGAGATAATCGAAAAGAAAGACTTGCCGCTGAAGTTCTTTGCGTTTAGCCCGTGCTTCCGCCGTGAAGCGGGAAGCCACGGCAAAGATACGAAAGGCATCTTCCGTATTCACGAGTTCGTGAAGTACGAGCAGGTCGTGCTCTGCGAAGCGAACCACGAGGAATCGGTGAAGCACCACGAGGAATTGACGGAGAATTCGGAGAAGTTGTTGCAGGAATTGAACCTGCCGTATCGCGTCGTCCTCAATTGCGGGGGCGACATCGGCTTGGGGCAGGTGAAGAAGTACGACGTCGAGGCGTGGATGCCCTCCGAGAAGCGCTATCGTGAGACGCATTCATCATCATATTTCCACGATTTTCAGACGCGGCGCTTGAACATACGCTACCGCGACGCCGACGGCCAGCTGAAATTTGTGCACTCCTTGAACAACACCGCGCTCGCGATGCCGCGCATTCTCACGCAGATCGTGGAGAACTACCAACAGGAAGACGGTTCGATCGCCGTGCCGGAGGTGCTCCGGGGCTACATAGGGAAGGATGTCATTCGGAAAGAACAGAGTTCTTGATATCAGGCGTTCCGGGAAGGCGGGGGCGACGCAGAGCCGCGCGCGAGCGCGCGCCTTTATGACGCCCTTGTTCCCGCAGAAGCCGACGCGCTTGCGGGCGCGTCGGCGCAAAATACGCCTTGTGGTATTCGGTATCTGCCTTCTCACTGCGACAGGGCTTGTCGGCGGCGCGGGGTTCGCGTCGCATATGGAGCAGCTTGCGATCAAAGACATTTCTGTTTCCGGCGCTCAAGAACTTCCTGCGGATGCGCTCGTCGCCGCAGTGAATACCAGCCTCGACCACAATCTCTTCAAGATATTCTCAGGGCGCAACATCTTTCTCTATCAAGGAAACACTATCGCGGAGAGCCTGGCAGCGGCATTCCCGCGCATCAAGAACGTCGGGCTTTCACGCCCGGCGCTCCTCGCGCAGGCGGTTGTTGTTTCAGTCGAAGAGCGTGCCCCGTTCGCGAAATGGTGTTCTCAGAGTACGTGTTTTCTCCTCGACAACGAAGGATTCATTTTTGCTGAATTGAAGAACGAAACTCCCGCGGTGCCGTACATCTTCCACGGTGGGCTGATCTCCGGTGAGCCAGAAGTAGGACAATTCTTCCTGCAGGGGAGGTTCCGCGATGTCGTGCACTTCCTCGGTGTGCTCAAGGAAGCAGGTTACCCGGCACGCGAATTCCGCGTCGAGAACGAAAAAGATTTCTCGGTGACGGTCGAGCAAGGCTTCGCGCTGCGCGTGCCTTTCGATGCGGGCCTCGATGGTGTGGTGCGCAACCTCGTGCTTGCGCTTGAAGCTGATTCGGTGCGTGGACGTGAAAGCGAGATTGAATATATCGATCTACGATTTGGCAATCGAATATATTACAAGTTTCGCTAAAAAAATCGAATCGGCGGCCCGGAAGCCGCCGATCGTTAGATGTCATTTCGTACCAAGCAGTGAACGAAGCCATCCTGCCGCTGGTTCAGGTTCATCTTCCGGGGCAAGATACTCCTCCAGCTCGGGCTGGCTTGGGAGATATAATGCTGCCACTTCATTTGCAAGCATGTCCTCCTTCACGCGCCGAAGTGCGGCGACCAGTTGGTCGGCGGTCCACACATCAAGCGGCCCCGGACGCGTGAGGACGGCAGCGGCACAGAGTCGCAGACCGTCAATCACATATGGATGTTCCTCGGGGAAGGTGGTGAACTTGGCGATCTGCGTGCGCAGAAACCACGCCACTTTCTCTTTTTGCATAGTCGTTCCTCCATGTGCCGGTTCCTCACCAGCTTCTGTCTTAATACTGCACTAGCTTGGCTTAGAGCGCAATGTGATATGGTACGGCGCATGCAGGGATTCTGGGGAAAACTCCCGCACCCCTTTTTCATACAGGCGCCCATGGAGGATGTGACTGATGTTGCGTTCCGGCGGCTTATCGTGCGCTTCGGGAAGCCGGATGTGATGTTCATGGAATTCACCTCGGCCGACGGCCTGGTCTTGGCCGATGAGAGGGGGCAGAAAATACTGCGGAAGAAGTTGATGTATAGCGAGAACGAGCGGCCGGTCGTGGCACAGCTTTTCTCGGCGATTCCTGAACGGATGGAACGAGCTGCAATGATATGTGCCGAACTCGGTGTCGACGGCATCGACATCAACATGGGATGCCCTGATCGCGCGGTAGAAAAAAGCGGCTGCGGGGCGGATCTCATCAAACATCCTGACCGTGCTCGTGCGATCATCCGCGCGGCACAGCGGGGCGGGAAAGGACTTCCTGTTTCGGTGAAGACACGCATTGGTTACAACAAAGATGAATTAGATACATGGCTTCCTGAATTACTCGCAGAAAAACCGGCGAATCTTACACTTCATTTACGCACACGAAAGGAGATGTCAGATGTACCGGCGCACTGGGAGGTTATGCCGCGCGCGCTTGCTATTCGCGATGCCATGAGCCCCGAGACGCTTCTTACGGGGAATGGCGATGTAAAAGATTTGGATGATGCGCGCGCGAAGGCAAAAGAGTGGGGCTGTGATGGAATTATGCTTGGGAGGGCCATCTACGGCAATCCCTGGCTGTATCGAGGCTTCCAGCATGATGGAGTTACGATCTCCATCATCGAACCGAGAGATAGAATTAAGGCTTTGGCAGAACACATTCGTCTTTTCGACGAGCTTCTCGGGGACACATCGAATTTCGCAACGATGAAAAAGCACTTCAAAGCGTACATTTCTGGTTGGGATAATGCGAAGGAGTTGCGGATGCAGCTTATGGAGACGACAAATGCCGAAGAAGCCCTCATACTCCTTAGTTCTCAAAAATAAAAACCGACCCTTCTCGCGAAAGAAGGGTCGGTTGCCGAAGAACAACGACGAGGTCTTACAGGACCGAAGCCAGGATTAGTAGGTCGGGGTAGCCGAGTTTGGCGGCACGTTTCTTGAGCGCAGCTCTCGCTGCTTGAGGACTTTCGTACGCGCCGTCCTTCTCTTCTTCATGGCCGTCAGAGAAATAGATGACTGTACTCCACTTCCCGTCCATGTTATCCCAGTAATACGCCTGGGTTGGCTTCGCCTTGTCCTCATGGCGTCTTGATTGAGGCCCCATCGTATCCTCCTTCGTAGGTGATGGAGAAGTGAGCCCAAATAGCGCATCAACGAGCTACGTGAGCTGGAGTAGATATACAAGTTTAGATATAACCTGTCAATTCGTTAACCCATATTATAATACGGCCCAAAATAAGATGCGCTCTGGTATACTGCCCGCATGAAAAAAGAGGCGCATCAGACACTCTACCGGGCGTATCGGCCGCAAAGATTTGAGGAGGTGCGCGGTCAGAGCCAGGTGACGGATACTCTCAAGGCCGCCATTAAGAACAAAAAGATAGCGCATGCGTATCTTTTCTCCGGCGGGCGAGGGACGGGGAAGACGACCGTTGCGCGCATCCTCGCGCGCGAAGTCGGGGTTTCCGACAAAGACCTCTATGAGATCGACGCGGCGTCGAATACCGGCGTCGACAACATCCGCGACCTGCGCGAAGGCGTGAACGTCGTCCCGTTCGAAAGCCCGTACAAGTTCTACATCATCGACGAAGCGCACATGCTCTCGAAAGCGGCTTTTAATGCGCTCCTGAAGACCCTCGAAGAGCCGCCAGCGCACGTCATCTTCGTCCTTGCGACGACTGAGCGCGAGAAAATTCCCGACACGATACAATCGCGCTGCGAAGTGTATGCGTTCAAGCAGCCGACGCGCGCAGTGCTTGCCGAAATAGTGAGCGATGTCGCAAAATCGGAAGGGTATTCACTGGAGCGCGCAGCGGCAGAGCTGGTCGCGCTTCTTGCTGAAGGCTCGTTCCGCGATGCGCTTTCCATTTTGCAGAAAGTACTGACCGTCTCGAAAGACAAGAAGGTTGACGTCGCGGAAGTCGAGAGCGTAACGGGCGCCCCGAAGGGCGAGGTCGTGCGTACTATCGTCAAAGCCATTGCCGAGAAGGATGCGCCGAAGGCGCTTGCCGCGGTGCGCGCGGCCGTGAAAGAAAATATCGATGCGCGCGTCCTCACGAAGCTCCTCATCCATCGCTTCCGTGTCGTCTTACTGTTGCGCTTTGCGCCGGACTTGGCGGAAGAATTCTCACATGAGCTCACGGAAGCGGATCTCGCGCTCGCCAAGGATGTCGCAAAGAACGCGAACGTCACATCAGATACGCTGCGCGCCATCCTTGAAGCCTACTCGACGATGTTCTACGCGGCCGTGCCGCACTTGCCTTTGGAACTTGCTATCATCGATATCACCACTCCTCGTACGACATAAGGATGTGTAGATGCCGCAAGGTTGACATTGACATTCATTGACAGACTCAAAGCGCGTGATCCAACGCACCCCTTAGGGAGAAAAAATGGCTTACTCTGCTCACAAACCAAGCACATCATGACTTGGGCTTGCGTGGTAAGGGGCAGTATCTAGCATTAAGGCATTATAAAAATAACACCAAAGACTATGCGTTTTGAACCACCGGAGCCAACGAATTAAGGGAGAGGGAGGAGAAGAGTGGCGCGAGGTAGTTGAAAAGCCGGCTCCGGAGCCGGCTTTTCTTTTGGACGGTAAGTATCAGTAGCATCATCTTCAATACACTCCGAGGAATTGAAGTTATGAGTTAAGTAGGGCACTATAGGCGCACTGCCGGATCGTCTAATGGTAGGACACCAGGTTTTGGTCCTGGGTATCTAGGTCCGAATCCTAGTCCGGCAATAGATGCCATTGCACTCCTGCCGAGAGGTATAATAGTGACACATGATACACACCGAACAGCGGCTCTGGACGGAGGCGAAGGGGTGGGAGACTATCACGCACGTGCCGTTGCACGGAGCGCCTCAGCTTGTCTTTGCCTTTGGCGCGCGGAAACTGGTCGGGAAAGCTGAGGTCTATCAGCAGATACGTAATTTCTATCCGGGCGCCTACATTGTTCTGTGTAGCACGGCAGGCGAGATCCTTGGTACCGAAGTGCATGATGGCTCCATCGCGCTCACCGCAGTGCATTTCGAAAAATCCGTTGTCCGCTTCGCGGAGACAACTATCGCGAATGTGGACGACAGCTTGGGTGTGGGAAAGCGTCTCGCCGAATTCCTACCCGTCGAGGGCCTCGTGCACGCGATGGTCTTTTCCGACGGCTTAGGCGTGAACGGCACGCTCCTTGTGAAAGGCATCAACGACAACCTGCCGGTTTCCGTGACGGTCACCGGCGGGCTCGTCGGCGACGGTGCCGATTTCAAGGAGACCTTGGTCGGGCGCGATGGCCCGGGCGAGCCGCGCAAAGTGGTACTTCTCGGGTTCTACGGTGATGCGCTGAAGGTGGGTTTCGGCTCGTACGGCGGATGGGAAGGATCCGGCGCAAAGCACACCATCACGCGCTCCCTTGGGAACATCCTCTTTGAGATCGACGACAAGCCCGCACTTGCCGTCTACAAACAGTATCTCGGCGACAAAGTGAGCGGTCTCCCCAGTTCCGCCTTGCTGTTTCCCCTTAAACTCCATGTTGACGGCGGCACGACCGATGTCGTGCGCACGATCCTTGGCGTGAACGAGGTGGACCAGAGCATGACGTTCGCTGGCGACATGCCGCGAGGGGTCACGGCTGAATTCATGAAAGCGACGCTTGAGAAATTGGTAGAGGGCGCGGGTGCTGCAGCCACCATGAGCTTCAAAGGCGTCGGGCACGTCTCGCCGGAATTGGCGATCCTTATCAGCTGTGTCGGTCGGAAGCTTGTTCTTAAGAAGCGGGTGGCGGAGGAGGTGGAAGCGGTGCGCAGCGTGCTTGGAGAGGGGACCGCGATCGGTGGCTTTTATTCGTATGGCGAGCTGTGCCCCGGCTCGTATGAAGAGCATCAATGCCTTTTGCACAATCAGACGATGACCATCACGGTATTTCGGGAGTTCTAAAAGTTCATTCTTTAGCTGCGCCGTGCTGTCGCAGGGGTAATATCGTGGCATTTTGCGCGTCTTTGGTTACAATAGCCACCTATGTCGATATTCCAGTTCGAGCGAATTCTTTCGGTCGGCCTTGTGGTCGTGGTAGTCCTTGTTGCCGCGGCTGGCGGATACTTGTGGTACGTGGAATCGCAGGGGAATCCCTTGGAGGCCGCAAGCCGCCAAGCGAACACGTCCGAGGCGACCGTCCTCGAAGGCACGTACGTATGCCTGCCGCACACCGACGGCTCGAAGGCGAAAGAGTGCACGCCTGGCATTAAAGTTGGCGATGAGCATTACGCGCTCGATATGGCGGCGGTCATTGAAGGCGGCTCGACATTGACGCTCACGAACGGCATGAAAATTCTCGCCGGCGGCATCGTGGTTCCCATCGAAGAGACATCGAGCGATCAATGGCAGAACTATCCGGTGAGGGGGATCATGAAGGTGGAAGAAGTCGCCAAACAATAGCTATGCACAGTGGGGG
>ERZ1292623.2528-Hain-H51-01um-R1-2528-length-16256-cov-5_pt1 | contig 16256 bp, 27 predicted proteins | sample MGYA00564398_ERZ1292623 | MGnify/ENA primary metagenome ERZ1292623 (study PRJEB36523, sample SAMEA6512633) | groundwater metagenome | collected 2019-01-07 | study: AquaDiva: Metagenomics assemblies of 32 groundwater samples | reverse complement strand
TAATTCTTCCTTATAGTATTCGGGCAGGCCAGCTATCACACCTCTACGTATATGAGGCCATGCCCACTCATATAGCTTCTGTTTGATATACTCGACTTCTTCCTTTTCCACATCCTGTGGTATCTCCTTCATCAGTAGACCAATATCTTTAGGAGAGTCATCTAGTTTACCTGTCTCGCGCATGTGTTGAATAGCTTTATTCCATCGAGCCGGAGTCTTGAGTGATTCAATAAGCTTGAATATCACATCATTCTGTGTAGGGTTAGCTGCCTTCCATTCTCTATTGTGTACTTCCTTAAAGGCTTCACTCACGAACTTACCCAGTAATACCTTCTTATCCTGCCCAAACCTGGCATAGTTCTTGATAACCACCCCTTCTACCTTCTGGCCACCGAGGATAGATGTCGTGTCAAGTAAGGACCTAAAGTAGTGGATATCGGTGACCATACCTTCATACATACGTGGGACTACTTCTAAGTCTAATGCTCTAGCTTTTATTTCCAACTGTTCGTATGATACATAAGCTTCTTCTGCTGTATTGATATCAAATAGTATAATATTATTCTTAGGCACTCGATCATATATTAGGGCATTATGTTTAGGCTTACATAGATACTCACCTCTATATGTCCAACCTACCGTCAGTTTATGCTGGATGGACTGCACATACTCTACACCATTCTTAAACATCCTTTCAGGAGCTAGTACATTAATCTCAGCCCCTTTACTACGGCACCTAATGAACTCATTACCAGCTTCATCTACAAACTTACCAAATGAGAACTGACTATTATGGCATAGCATGCCTTCTGCGATATATGTATTTGTTGAAGTACTTAAGCCTATAACAGTGCGTGTACCTACACCTTCTTTATGAATTAACCTAGGTCTTAATAGGCCGTTAGTTGGTGAGCCGCTCCATACTTTCTCCTCTGCTTTAGCTAATAATCTTTGTGGTCTAAATATACCTAAAAATCTCATGATCTCAGGCCAACCACCACCACGTAATATAATACTGCCGCTAGGTTTATGTAAAGGGTTACGTTGTCTAACATCTACTGATACATGAAATACACGTTGCTGTAATATTTCTGCAACTACATCTAATTCAGGCCCAGTCTTCTGGTAGAAAGAAAGTGTACGACCATTACCATGTCTAACTAGGGAGCCTTCACCATCATACATACCAGCTATGTAACCAGACTTCCATGAGGACTCATGTTGCCATAAAGGTAATCCCACAAGCTCATCATCTAACTCTAAATCAGACGTAAGTTTCCATTGTTTCAAATTATTAGACTTACCACGTACAAGCCAGGGGTGGTCATTTGAGGCAGTAATTTCTCTACCATCGTGAAATACAAGGTATGAACACGCTTTCCTAATAGGTATAGCTGCGGTTACAGTGGATCGCTCTAGCGTAGGATTGTTAGTTGTGTCAGTAAATCCTATTAGTTCCTCTCCTACTCGTAGACTACCAGCTTCTACATAATGTAATGCTGTTGTAAGTATCTTTGCCTCTGGTACAACACAGCCGTCCACCTTCTCCTCTACTAATACAGGGTCGAGTAGTAGATCAGTAATATATCTATGACCTAGGGCGAAAATCTGTGGGTAGGAATGCCAACTTGTCATATACTACACCTCTTACACATAGTCAATAATACCTGACGCAGATCACTATAATATGGGTCATACCCTAGATATCGCGCTTCCTCTACTAGTATCCTTAAGGCTTGCTTAGGGTCAGTAACTTGTTCTATAGTTTTAATCAATTCACTGTCATTCATATTATCTCCTATTGACGTTATACCCTTCTAGGTACAGTGACATAGGACTGAGCGATCAATCCCTCATCCAAATGATAATCGAAGCAGGCTCGATAAAATGAGCATAAGCCAAAGCTATCCTTATGGCGACTTGCCATTTCAAGTTGAGTATCAGGGTTAGCCATCCTCCCCCACTTCGCCCTTGCGCTAGCTAGCCAAATAGTTTGAGGCTCTGGGTGGACCTCGTGTGGTATTAATCGCACACTAAACTTGGGCTTGTACACGATAAGGCAGAGATACATGCGATAACAGGTGGCACCCTTGTACTCTCCATAGGCCCATGGATAATGTAGAAACTGCCAGCTTGTCGTATACTCATCAATAGTAGATTGTTCGTATCGTGGGTCCAAGTTCTGCTTGTATTTAACGTCGGCAACTGAGAGTACTCCATCACTATCCAATCCCCCTAAATCTATAATACACCGCCCCTGCTCTAGTAGTTGGTGCTCAATATCCTGTATCGACCATCCCTTAAAGGGGTCAGCAAGCGCATATTTCGGCAATGTATCCACGATCCCAGAGGCATCTACAATTTGCTCGATGGATGTCTCAAATGATACCCCATGGGTCGCGTAATGCATCAAATCCGCATGGAATTCAGCCTTACCAAGTCTCACCGCTTCCTCAACAGTACCCCCCTTATGTAGTACACTGGCAGCCAAGTGAAAGGCGGTACCAGCTGACCCCCCGACGAGCTTCTTAGTCGCCTGCTTTGGGACTAAATGGAGGTCACGCTCTAGATAACTAAGTATGGCACATCTATCATAAACATCAGTGTGACTGGGTGAATAGATAGGTAGCTTTATCATCGTCCTCCTGTAGCAGCCTGTATAAGGTCATGTAATGCACGAGTTAGCTGCATAATACCAGTCAATCTAGCTTCAGCTATCTGTACTTCAGCCCATGTAGCGTCAGCTCTAGCTTTGTTATCCTGAATCTCCTTAGTTCTCCCCTTTAACCCTTCCTCTATACCACGAGTATACCAATACTTCTCTTTAATTAGTGTAGGGTATGGCTTATACTTTGTCATACTTGGAACCCCCTGCGTGATTTTTACAACACTCTAGGTTTGCTACGTTTTACCCTTTCAACCACTTTTGCGCACCAAAATGCACCCCCTTGAAAATTAAAACTACATTAAAAATTTTAATCGAATTTTAATGTTGGCGGGGGGTGCATTTTCACACAAAAAAGCGGTAGTAAAAGTCAAGAACTTTTACTTTTGCTACGGGTCTGTTTATTTTTAGCAATAAACCAATCCTCAATAAAATCCACAACTTACCCTATTTCAATCTATAGTGTATTCTAGCCGCTTGTTACATACATTGTGTATGTAATATATCTAAGTTGTGGGGGGTTGATGATACGAACAGTGACATTTTCTGACTATGCCGCATTGGAACGCCCCATGCTCGATTGGTTGATACCTGGAGTGCTCCCTCGTCCTGGTATGGTGCTCCTCCTGGGAGAACCGTTTGCTGGTAAAAGCTTCCTTGCGTTACAAATAGGACTCTCATTAGCACAGGGAGGCATGTTCCTGCATAAAAAATGTGTACAATCGCGAGTACTGTATCTTCAATTTGACCCAAGTGAAATGGTCTGGAGAGATAGAATATTAGGTATTCAAAAGGCTGGTGTAAAGTTGGATGGCCCTCTCTTCATGCCACATCCTGATGATACACCTAGGGCGATGAATATATTAACTGCTGAGAGTCAACAATACTTAGTGGGCAGCCTTGAGGCTGCCCACCCCGATGTAGTCATTATTGATGTACTCCGTGAGATTCATTCAAGCGATGAACAAGATAGTACACAAATGAAGCAGATTGGCGATGCCATTATGCAGTTGTTCCATGGTTATACGTTAATTATTCTTCACCATACACGCAAGTTTGATAGTGAAAAGCCAATTGAAGTCATCAATTCTAGTCGTGGGAGTAGTTACTTAACAGGTAAAGCGGATGCAACATGGCTCATACACAACTCAAAGCTCTACACCGTTTCAAGATTTTCTTCCCCAGCTACGTATAATATGGAAAGACTCCCTTGTGGTTTATGGAGAGTGTAGTATACAGCGTATAAGAACAACTTAAATAAAGTACAGGTTACGTAATATAAAGCTCACGTAAAAGCTTTCTATGACATGATAGTAGATGAATATAACGCTTTACGAGAAAAACAAGGATTTGCTTGCGCCATATGTCTTAAAATTCCACATAAAAAATTATGTATAGATCACGACCATACTACTGGGAACGTACGAAGTCTCTTATGTAATCATTATAATGTTGCAATTGGTTACTTAACCGATAGCCCTGAATTATGTCTGGCAGCAGCTAGTTATTTAACTAGGTGGGCTCTGACGTATGTGATTTAATATATTCTTTATGAAGTTCTATAGTTGCTTTGAGGTATTTCAGTTGTGTATGCTTTCTACGTAGAGCTGCATGAGCATAGGATAATTCACGTTCACTCACTAACTTTGCTATAATATACCTTTGAATATCCATTCGCATAGCTTCAATGTATAGTTTCTGTACTTCTATACGTTGCTCTAGGATTGTTGTTGTATGCCACAAGGTACTCATATATACCTCTAGTCCACAAATTGAACATGGATATGTATACGCTTGAATAATTGTGCAATCTTAAGCTCACGCGCAGGCTCTAACATATCTGATTCGTCATTTACATCAAGCAATTTATCACAGACCTGTGTGTGCTCTCCATTACGCTTGAGAATACCTTTTGGAAAGTTACATTCAGGCACAAATCGAGGTAATGCTATGCCACGAATATATTTCTTACTACCACTAGAAGCAAGAGCGAGAAACCCTAGACAACACATTTTACTATCAGAAGCCCGTAATAAATAGCTACTATAGAGTTCCCCACGTAACCACATTGACCGTTTAATGACAAACTTGAACATAATCTACTTCTCCTATAACAGAAAGTGCAATAGACCAATTATTGTGAGGGCCACTCGTATGAACATATTATACCTATGATGTTATGTCTGATAAAATGCGTTTCATCGTATCTAAACCACGCTGTATAACTCGTTCAACAGATTGACGTGTGACGTGATACTGTGCTGCAATCTCTTCTAACGTGTGTCCTTCATAAAAATAGGCATAAAGGTATTCTTGTTGAGTTGATGTTAATTGTGCAAGTGCCGTTCGTACATCAACTTGCGCGTCAATATTGACAGGACGCTCTTCTTGTAATACCCCTTCCTCCAGGGGAAGGTATATACGACCTTCTTGACCGCAAGCGACGCGGTGATACACAGATTTATATAGATACGCCAACCACTCTTCTAAAGGTCTCCCCTTCTCTAAGGTTTTCGCGATGGCATCATGAAAGTAGTCCTCTAAGTCATCTTGACGTTGTGCTTTGAGACTACGGACTGCTCGTAACGTATTCGCTAAGTCGTTAGCGAGTGACACATTCAGCCTCAACGATAGGTTCTACTTTACGTAGACCATGGATCTCCTCCAGTGATGCAACCCATGCAGCAATCTGCGGTCTAGTCCATTTTTTATGGTCATTTAGATGAGTAATAATATATATGATGAATGAGGAATATACTACACATCCACATGGGCATTTGGCTTGTATGTGCTGTATCCACGCCCAACCTTGGCTATTTATTACATTATCTGTAACAAAATCTTCTCCTATACCTCCTATAGCTACAAGGGCAGCACCAAGGGCGCAGGTACGCCCTTGCTTATCAATAAGTCCACCGAACCCTTGGTTGGTACCTATACTTCCTAGTAATATGGCTTCACTTAACTTCATTGGTTACCCCCCATCCTTAGGTTGAATACAACACCCATCACATCCATGGATACCACCATCGAAAGATACATTCAAACAATCAGGGTCAGGATGGCCTATATTATGTAGGCATATCCTCTCCATAATCTGTCTATCGTCTCTCCACAGCGTAGGCCACTTGGCCATATGGTGCTGAGAAACATTATGGATAGGACATGGGCCATCTTTACATTGCCCACGTTCATGGACGTAGATTCGTTGACCAACCCCTGTAATATACAATTCACTCATAGGTACCTAACTCCAGTTAGATGGTTATGATTCTAATATATAGAAGTCCTGGTCGTTCAATTTAACAACTTGCATAACAACCTCCATTATTAAAAGAAGTAACCCTAATCTACCTATTACTTTACTCCTCCGTCACATGCCCCCAATGGCGTAAGTAGGCTTCTCGATCATTATCTCTCAGCTCACCATTATAATATGCGCCATACCCATAGCGATCCCCCTTGATACCATGCCCCTGCTTCCCAAAATATTTACGTGTGTCATTAACCCCAGTGTAATTTTGCTGATACTTACTACGTCGTGTTTGACTCTTGATGACTTCAAGGAAGTCCTTACTATCTCTCCCAAAGATACTTGTTGCAGGCTCAATAAGACTGACACCACATTTTGTATCACAATGACTCATAAAGCCTATAGTCTTTTTAGTTTTATGCGGGCAATCATGAAGTGTAATTGCTGTATTAGGCGCTGTATACCCTTTCACTGGGACAGCAGGCCACTCTTTAACTTCAGGTGTTGGTAATACAATAAAGTCCACAACACCCAAACTTCCACAAGGTAGTACAGCACGTCCTACAGCTTCATAGTCAAACCCTAATAGTCTTTTAGCATCAGTACTACTAGCCCTATTTGTCGCTACAACGATGGATACGGGGAACCTAGGATTTAATTCATTATCATCAGTAGTACTAAAGAAAGCCCCCATTGTATGATGTGAATGCACTACACCTACAATATCAGGAGTGAGGGGTTCCTTATTGACCAAGGAGCATTCAGCACGGCTGCGTTCCTGTAAGGGGATACGTAGCTCAGTAACTGTCACATCCATGCCATCAGTACTACGAGTACCTACAAGTAATGCCAACCATTCCTCACGATCACTCACTGCACCTGCAAGGTTAGCAATAACAGCATGTGACAAGCGTAGAATACCTGTTCCTGCCCCAGTGTAGGGACACTTTTCTACCATAGATATTTTGAACATAGAAACTCCTTAATTGATAAAGCTAAAATGAACATCCATGTTTCTACCATATTGTTTAATGCTTTTTTCTCGTTCTCCTTCAGTAATAGTTGGATTATCATTAGCTATATAGGCTAATTGTAATATAGGGCTATATTTATATGTAAACTCGTCTCGTGGATCTACAAGTTCTAGCTCAGCCCGGTACCTAATAACTTTGGGAGTATACCCTAGTACTCTAGCAAGAAAGCCAATACAGCACATTTTGTTATTCCGCGTGAGTAGACAGGAGGTCTCTGATCCTTGGCCACGGTACCATTTCTTTCTATCAATCACTACTGCAATCATTTTACAGCCTCCTCAATAGATAGAGTAAATGTAAAGCTAGGCACAGGATGGTCTAAATAACGCTTAACGGCTTCAGCTCCTACCCCACCTGCCGCGAGCGATAAGCTCAATGACGGTATTGCCGCATATCCTCCAGGCCCAGGCGCAAATAGAGGTAGACCAGTGGAGACCACTAATATAGATCCTCTACCATCATAGCTCACACGTAGCATGCGAGCACCACGCTTCTTGGCGACTGCCCACATGCGTTTACGTATATTATTCGCCATGTCTGTGCAGTCAATAATAGTATCACCTTCAGTGATACCTGAGAGACCACTAAATCGTCGATTAACAAAGGTAGGTAGTACACTATCACCATGGACCATCATGAGATAACCATGGAGTAACTCAGTTTTGGTCGTACTGGGAGGTGCCCAGGGTAATCGAGTAGCTCCAGTACCTCCTATCAGTGTATCGTCATCCCAACATTGTATTTCGTGGGCAGGGATTGCATGAGTAAGCCCTACGGCTAACCAAAATCCCACCCCACCGAGACCCACAATATGTATCATAGTCGGTCCAACTCCCGTAATGCTTGGGTTTCGCCCATGTCAGCAAGATATTTTCTCATTGCAGCACAATCATGGTTCCAATACTGCTTATACCATAGTGGAATACGATGTTTACCCATTGGAGAATCGTTTAAGTTTGCAACATTTGCTAATAAGGAAACACCTGTAAGATTATGGCCTAAGCATAAGACCCCACTACCAGTATCATGCGGGTGACTAGGAAAAATAAACTTTATAGTACCACCCTGCTCAATTCGCATCATGCCATATAATCTAGGGAGCGTAAGGCCACCACCCAAAAACCATATTCCATTTGAGCGTATTGTCATCAAACAGTATGCACATTGTGACTCAGGAGTAATAACAGGAGTATGTACCCACTTCCAATCATGTGCATTAGTGATACGAGCAGTTTGAATTGTATGGCATACGATACTTAATGTACGCAAGACATTTAGAAGTCCATGGTGATCCATGAATTATTCACCTCCACTGGAGCTCCGCTTGTTGTAAACCATTGCCCATTGATTTCTGCCGCGACTTGTGCAAGGACTTGGTTAATAGCTAATCGACTTGGACGTTGTGTAGCACGTATCATTCCTGAATACGTTGAGCGGATAGACTCTGAGACAGCTTGGACAAGACGATTTGAGATTTTCTCAACAATGACTGGATTCTCAATCGCACCAGTAAAATTTGCGATAGCTGTTAATATTCCAATACGAGTTAATGGTTCAACAGTAGCTGAATTTCCCGCAAGATAGATTGTTGCCCCATCTATTTGCCATGACCCACCCATAAGTGTAAGCCCAACATTATTGATATAGATAATGCTGCGAATACTTGATGGCATGCTTAGAGCACTTAGTGAAGGAGAATCAAGGATACGAGTCAGAAATGCTGTGGCGTCACGGAGACGTATCGTATTATCCTGTGGTTGTGAACTAATATGCATGAGTGAACTCCTTTCGGGTACATCGTCATCTTTCTCAGTAGCCATTATGTATATTACCTCCAGTATTAATATCTATTAATAATATAAATAATATAATATCTATAGATATACTCGATTATTAGTAATAAGGGGCGGGCTTTACCGCCCGCCCCCGTTACTAGTAACAGGGGTGGACTACCGACCCCCTTTTGCAGACTGCACCGGACGCACAGTAGGCTGCTCTGCCAATGCTTGAGGCACTTCTTGAGCCAACGCTGGGTGGTCGTCACTATGGATGGTTAGTTTGGCCCCATCCTTAAACGTGACTTCCACGCCAGCGGCTTCCTGAAGTCCTGCGCTACACAGGACATTCTTGATATGCTCACCAAGATTCATTGTTCATCACCCCCTTTCTTTGTCACATTACTTCCCTACCACATTCGCTCTAATAGCTTGAGGAATATAAACAGAATAATAATCCCTATAATAACTAACCCACCAATTCCCACTAGCATGTAGACCTCTAGACTTCTTGATAGAACTGATGTACCCACTGAGTTTCGAGTACATTAATCATATGTTGATCAAAGGCTGTCTCCATACGTGGATGCCCAGTACCGATGAGAGGATGGGATACAAGCAGTACTCCACATGTACATCGGTATTCTATATTTATACCGACGATTGAAAAGAGGTCATTTATGCTATGCCGTGTCAACATATTATTTATTCACTCTTTCGTGTATTTGAATCCAATCAATAACTCGCTCTGACCAGCCGTTGATACGCTTCCATGTACCACCTAATTCCAATCCAGGTCGATAGCTGCCAACATTGAACAAGTAGTTTTGTTTGCCAAGTAAAGGAGCATTTGCTAAACGCTTAGCTGGGTTTGTGTCACAATCTACTTCGTCAGTGAGTATCAATACCCGATCAAAGGGTTCACGTTCTTGTTGTTGTATGTACTGAAGGGCCTGATAACAAAATATCCCACCTCCACCTAGTTTACCTTTAGCCATTTGGATAGCATCACGTAATGCAAAGCCATGCCGCGGGGGTATTTTAGTCGTTGCATGTATACAGTGCCTATCATTACCACCTGTCGCATATATAGCGACATCATCACAGATTTCTCGTATCATCATTGCTAATGAACAGGCAGCATCAATTCTGTCTGTATCTGATTTCTCACTCATACGTGCTTGCATTGATCCACTTACGTCTATCACAAAGAGGGTTCGTCCTTGTAAGCGTGGTACTTGCGATAGGGCACTAGCTATAGCTGTACTCAATGCATCCTCAAAGTCAGGTGCCGCTTTTGCGGCTGAGACAAACCTAAAAGGTAGCACGACAGACTGAGGACTCCAGGTTTTTAATCTATGTATAATCAGTTGACGATTCACTCCGGCTTGTTGCATGTTGCGTAAGTTCATGAGCAAGGCCATATCACCTAACTTTTGTTCAGTTAATAGCCTCTCCCATGTAGCCTTTTTGTCCTGACCTGCTGAGAGTGCGACCTCCCATGTATCAGGGCTAGCCAGTGTGCCATCCACTAGTTGTTTCCACACTGCTGCTTGTTCTGCATCCTTAGGTTTAGGATGTACCATAAACATGACATCTCGTAGCTTGATAGTCGCATCCTTATTCCACTTACCTAGTTGATGGGCATTGAATGTAGGGTAGACTCTCGCTAAGCCTTTTTTAAGCTGTGCTGCAAGTGGGATACGCTTGTCCTTACGGTAGAGTGTAATCAACTCGCTCATTTCATCTGGGCGCTTCACGACTAATTCAATAGTCTTTCCTGCAATGACTCCAGCCTTGAGCTTGAGCAGTTGGACACACAGGAATAATGGTATATGCCGTAACTTCCATTCATTGCGTGCCGTCACAGCTAGATGTGCGATCTCCTCTGGTTTGACCTTTGTACAAAGGTCAGCTATGCGAGTGGCGACATCATTCCCTTTCTCGTAGAAGGTATCCTCCCATAAGAGACAGGTCGAGACAGTCCGCTCTAGTTCTATGAGAGAAGACTGGTGGGCATCTGCTCTACCCCCTTCATGAGTTGTCGCTGAGTATGCTACAGCTTTGTTGATACGCATAGAGTTTCCTTGTGATTAGAGGATATAAGAACAAGTTTACTATACACCCATCTTAAAGGGCACGGGAACAAGCGAGATCAGTTAGCCCCTTTCAGGGCATTTTCTACATAAGAAGTAACTGATACTCTTCACCACGTACCCACGATAGAGGGCCAAGGAACAAGTCTAAAGGGTATTATTCAGCAAAAGAAGTAACCCCCTAGTTCACCATTGACCCGTTTTCTCCTATTATGTAGTTACACAAGCTACTACACACGTGTCTTCTACGCGTATTTCCTGCTCTACCAATAGGTATTCAGTAGGCTTCGTAGGGGTAAGGCATACTGCTATTACTTGTGCCTCTATCTTTGCCACCCACGCAGCTATTTGGGGTCTTCCCCAATGTAGTTTATCGTTCAGGTCCCAGATAATGGTCATGACGGGACGTAAGGTACCAGAGTGTATTGGTACTACAGTATCATATACCCATGCGTCTAGAATAGGCCATTCTTCATATAGTCTTTCGTAGGCGACTACCTCTTCTTCAATTGATAGATTCCCAAGTGGTATTACACCTATGGCAAGCAATGCGCCACCTAAAAAACAGGCCTTATTATTCGACATCAATTTTCCACTCCCTTGCTCAACCACCATGTGACCTAACAATCCTGCCTCTGAGAGTTTCATAGTATCTCCTATTTAGGGTGTGTGCTATATTCGTTGATGATACGGACCATCCAGACTGGCGTGGTCACCGAGATATGAAAGACTGTTGCTGTACGAACCCATCCTGTAGGTGACGCAATAGCCGGAATCATGACTGACGCAATCAATTGATATTTCATGGTATGACCTTTCGTGCATAGGTTTTAATATCCTTCACGTAGACATCCCCCATTTCACCTGCTGGGCATAGGGGCGATGTGACATGACAGAACCAGCGTGCATAGGGTTTGCTATCGTCTACCTGCCACTTCTTGAGTACTCGCCATGTCCATGAGCCATTACTCCATACTTCATAGGGGTTATCAACTGGACGAGTTTTAGACATGGTGTTCTTCATAAGAGTCTGCTTTCTAAACGTTGACGTATCATCTGTAATGAGTCAGGGTTAGCTATCATACCATCTTCAAATACCGTGAGTAGCATACCATCAGTTTCCTGTTGGAATGTACATTGTTGAGTCAATGTTAAGTCATGATTGACACATAATAGGCCTTTAGCTGATTTCTTAATACCATTATCAGTCACAGGATCTTTGAATATTTCAATCAATTGCCCATTGACGACACCCGCAGTAGCCTTCATAGCAAAGCTAAAAGTATCACGAGTGACGTATTGGTATGTGTAGCTACCGATACCATAGACCATATTGGTAGAAGCAAAGCCTTGTGTCATCAATAGCTTAGATATCTCAGCACAACGTGCAAGAGTGATGCTATCACCATAGATCACACTGATATGTGGGTCTAGCTGTCTGTACCCCTTGCTATTAATAGTACCACCAAAATGATCCCACAATAATTCCATGGTACCAAAGTATGCTGCAGTATGCGCTGAGGCATCCGTGTTACCACAAATGATTTTTACTGGGTCACCGCTATCAGGGCGTACCACTAACTTACCATCACGCGCCATGATGATATCCTTGAGTGCTGGTAGGGTTTCATCAAGGACTTTCCAATAATCCCAGGTATCAGAGACGATGGAGACGATACCCTTAGGATACACGTCAGTGAGTAATCTACGATATGTTTCTAACTCACTCTCCTTGCTCCCAAGACACATGACACTATGTTCAGTGGCTGGTACTGATCCCCCTATTAATTCTACATCACTATTCGCATGGTAATATTGCTCAAGCCAATCTATGGCTGGTATGGTGTCAGTACCATAGAAGCTGAGTAAGTGTGCCCCACCACTGACACACGATGATTCCACGCTACTTTGCCCACGCATCGAGAAGTCATGCCCTTGCCACTTTACGAAGTCAGGTATATCAGAAGTCGCTGCCGCATAATGCGTCAATAATTTACGATACTCAAATGCAATCGTAGCACTTGTGATTGGGTGCCATAATACATTGCAGATGAGTGTCTCTAGGAAGTTTGTTACCCAATAGAACCTCGGATCAGTATTGACAATAGTAAGAAATGGTATCCCGATAGGACATAATGTACCCTCAGGTAGAGCCTTAATCTTTACAGGTAAATACTGTAGATCATGGAGTGCCGCAATATGCTCCATTGATATAGTATTTTTACCAAGCGCCGCATCAAGTCTACGCTTATATTGTGCGACAACGACATCCTTCTCACCAAAGAAGAATGTTTGGTTAAAGTGGTCAATGAGGTACTCCTGTAAGAGATATTGAATCCCAAACACGACGATATGATTCACACCCTCCAGCCGACTCGCTCTCGCTGTGAGGTTTGAATAGACGAGTTCAGTACCTATAGGATACTGTCGTCTATGATCAGTCTTATAGAAATCAGTGAGGTTAATCGCTGGTATATTCACTTGACTCTCCCTTTACGAGTATAGATTTCATCTATGAGACCATCGAATACTTGTAGGCCCTTGGTAAAGAACCCATGTGTCACCATAAGGATTACCTTTCTAGCTTTATGTGCCCACAATACTTTGGACAACCCTACAAAGGTATGACCCCCATCACAGATATCATCAACAATAACACATGTAAGACCAGTAAGATCATCTACAGGTACAGTAGTACCTATGATCTCACCAGTCTTTACATTACGTTTCTTACTACACTCAATCACGTCTAACCCTGTGAGTTTAGCGAGATGGTATATCTTCTTGAGTGCTCCACCATCTGGGCTAATGAGTATGACCTTGCCTGTGAGTGGGAAGTATCTCTTAAACACTTCATGCTGGGGTATCACTACACAATTGTTAATCAATGCTGGTGTTACGTCACTATGGGGGTCAGTAATCACTACCCTCTCTGCATGTAAGTCATTAATGATCTTAGCCATTACAGCAATAGAGAGTGGCTCACCCTGTGTATTAACTCTATCCTGCCTTCCAAATGGAACATAGGGTATAGTTAATGTACCAATCATGGAACCTATACGTGTCACGGCATCACCATATAGCATAAGTTCAAGAATGGATTGTGCACCTGTAAACTCCCATTCAGTGCTATAGGATTGTGATATTTTCACTTGTAGATGCGGTTCACCACAGGGGAATACGAATTGTTTATCGAGTGCGGTTTTCATGTTACCTTCCTACAATAGTAGCATAGGCAGCTAGGTAGAGAATATGAGCAATAAGGCTATAGAAGTATACTGTAACCCCTATGATAATCCATTTGAATAGCGTAGTAGACATGACTAACACCCCCTACCAAAGATCAAATAGATTAGACTGGCCAAGCAACACACTTCTCACAACAAATGTCTCATCTGCTGTCATGTAGGAACCAGACTTTTTATGTGCAGCTCTATTACGCGCTTCAAGGGAGAGCCCTCGATTCATGAGTATACAGAGGTCAATGTAGTTCCCGCAATTGACACAATGATAGGCGATAGATGTATGAGTTATAGACTCAAAGCCTCTATCACGCATTAAATAACCATTGCATCGATTGCAGTTGACATTCATGTTATCTCCTAGTATAGTAATATATAGTTAGTGAATAATTTATAATACGAGTTATATCTAGTATTTTAGCTAGAATAGTTGAATAGTTCCCACTACCTATCAGGGTGTGGTACTCCACGATGAAGGGCCTAGTTTGCAACCACTGGACTAGTATAGAGTGGCTTTAGTGAATAACTAGTTATTACCTTCTTACGCTCTAGGCCCATTCGAGGCTACCAGTATTACTACTTTTGAGCATCCAGGTGACGTAATGCTCAATACACTGATAGCCTCTAGGTGAGGCTAGAGGGTAACTTCTTCCCCTAATACCGCTGCCAATTGAGGGGCCATTTCAGCTCTATCCGCTGGTGTCAGTTCCTTGATTTCTTCACCAAAGCTAGAAAGGCCTGTTTTGCCCTTGTATCCGTCCTCCTTGAAACCAAAGTACTTACGTGCTGCTGCTACGAATGTTAGGGCCATATAGCACCTACCTTTCTTTCGAGGTTAACTGCTGCATACGCTGAGTGACTACTTTGAATAATAGATTACGTACAATACAATGAAGTATGTAGGCGTGCATAGTAGTCTCCTCCTGAGGCACTATAATAGAATACCCCTACTCCATTTCAACCACTCAGGGTATATATACTGTGGTATATAGAGTGTAGGTAGACAGTGCCTACTGGTATACAGTAGGGAGCGTCTACTAAAAATCCCAACGACCCATGATATTCCCTATGAGATTATGGGCAATGTGTTGACCTTTGTGGTTTACAGGGAGTGTACAACTAAAGCTCCCTTGCTGTATGCCACACCCTCTCATATCTGCTGCTCGCTCATCCTGAGGTAGTAGCATTTGATTCATTTCAAATATCTCAGCGATCCTAGAACCTAAGAGCATCTTGATAGATAGAGTTAACGGTGTACGCATTTTATGTCTCCTCCTGAGCATGAATAGATTACCTACTCCAGTAGGTTCCAGACTCTCACAAGAATGATGGCTACAAAGAGCAATTCAACTGATAACAGGATAGCCAATAGAGACTCCCAGATCATGTTGTGCATAATATATCCCCCTATTCTAGTCTATCCCCTGGTAATGCGGTATCACCCCCGCGTAACCGTCGCTGATACTCTAGCCCAGTCTCCTGTGCTGAGTGTATCGGTGTATGATACCGTAACGAGGGGTCTATACCACGTACAGTATTAACGACTGGCTTACTGGCTACTCTTGGCTTGCTGATAGACATACCCCCTAGAGACTGCTTCGCGTACTGCGCCTCGGTATATATTCTATCCTTTTTGGGTATCAGGATGTCCAGCTTCCACCGGTCACCGGTGTCGTATAGTTCGTCCTTATGTTGCATGTAATACCTCCCGTGTACAGTGTGTGAAACCGCGCCGTTTGCAGGCCGCGCCTTGCTTCAAAATACCCCCCAAAACGATCAATTTTGCCCTAGGTTCGATTTCCAGTGCTCGCCCTACCCTAACCCCTGCGCCGGTTATTTTGGCCCGCCGTGGGGCAATTGCGCTCGGTTTTCGCGTCCTAGAGTACCATGCTACCCCCTACCGTACTGGTAGGGGGTAGTAGCTAGCCTAGGCTAGATTCTCGTTCTCAAAGATTGTCTCTACCGCACCTTCTCCCATGAGCGTAAACGAGAATTTATTAAATCTCGCAGGTCTATTACCTAGTCTCGTGGGCCTAGGAGCAATATTGTATGTGACGCCCCCGCTCCCCGTAGTACGGACTGGGCGGGCAATGTACTCGATCCCCCCTACAGTGACCTTAATGCCCGTCGGCAGCTTGTCTTTTGCCACCATCGCGATAGCGGACGCGTAATCGTCAGTCGTGGCTTGCTT
>ERZ1292623.2527-Hain-H51-01um-R1-2527-length-16266-cov-5_pt1 | contig 16266 bp, 18 predicted proteins | sample MGYA00564398_ERZ1292623 | MGnify/ENA primary metagenome ERZ1292623 (study PRJEB36523, sample SAMEA6512633) | groundwater metagenome | collected 2019-01-07 | study: AquaDiva: Metagenomics assemblies of 32 groundwater samples | reverse complement strand
GTTGAGGTATTTCCCCAATTCAAGATCTGGAAAACCCCCACCATCGGTGGTGTTCCCAGAGACGAGCTCCTAAAACTTCTCCAAAACGAAGGGCATGATGTCTCTGACTGGGCTAGGGACATTATGAGTCAACCCGCTTTCACCACCTCGTCGGAGGCCTCCGAGATCACACTTATCCGTATCAAAGTTAAGAATCTCGGCTTCACCTACTATCCCACCACCATCCAGCTCTTTGCCCGCATCAAGGAAGTCGGCGACCTTTGCCCAGCTGAAGTCGGCCCGTACCTGTGCGCCTTAAATGATCAGCCAAAAGGCGACTGGTTCTGGATTGCTATGGAGCCTATTACTGGCCCTGACGGCGATCCGCGCGTGTTCAGCGTCCGGCGGCGCGATGACGGCAAGCTGTGGTTGAGTGCGGTCTACACTAGCCCCGGTAGCCAGTGGGGTCTTGAGTGCGAGATCGTTTTCCGTCTCCGCAAGTAGCACTTTGGTCTTTGTTCTTCAACAATCCCCCGCACAAACTTTGTGCGGGGTTTAATTTTTCAAATAACCGAAGTCCGACTTCGGAGTCGGACTTCGGTGGTGAGTGTTTTCAAATAATCCCTCAACAAGATTGCTTTTTCAAAATCCCACTCGGCGATGGCGTGCCTTTGTGATTTAGAACCCATGCGTTTTTACGGTGTATGTGTTAAAAAATTAGTGGTAAAATTATCTCATGGTTAAGAAGTTTGACGAGTGGAATATTAAAAAGAAAGCTATAGATGAGTGTTCCGAACCTCCCGATTGTCATGAACGAGAGATTTGGTGGTGTTCCATTGGAGTAAATGTTGGGTCAGAGCAACATTCTCAAACCAGCGATTTTAGCCGGCCTGTGCTTGTTGTGAAGAAGTTTACCAGAGACATGTTTTGGGGTATTCCATTAACCACAAGAATCAAAGACATTAATTTTAGATTCCGTTTCACACTAGACGGCGTAGAAAATGACCTTCTCATCTTGCAGATGCGCTCATACGACAGGAAGCGCTTGGTGAGAAAGGTGGCGGTAATGCCGAAGAACGATTTTCTATTGCTTGCCGATGCAATCAAAGCCCTACTGTCAACGACCCCGTACTGAAGGTACAGGGCTTGGGAAAAGGCAAATACATTCACTTACTGGCATGCCTGTTTTCCCAACCTTTCCCTTCGAGGTTCCCCGCGTCAGACGCGGGCCTTCTAGTACTGGGGTAAAAAGCACGAGCCCCGCTTGAGCGGGGCTCTCGGAGGCCGAAGCCAATGTGTAATGGTATTGTAGCAAGCCAGTTTACTTTGTCAACACAGGATAGTTGCAGTAAGCCGTTACAGAGTTTTCAAATAATCCCGCAATAAAATCGCTTTTTCAAAATCCCATTCGGCGATGGCGTGTTTGAGTTCGCGCTCCAGTTCTTTTTTGGTTTTGGTTTTAAGCCATATTTTTTCGGGCTCGGGCGTGGCCGGTATGGTTCTGATGTCTTTTTGTATCGGTTGGGGTTTAAGGTTGTGGTCGCGGTTAAATTTTTCTTGAAAGCCGCGGCGGCGATTGGTTTCTCTTATAGCCGCTTTCATGGAAGCGGTTAAAATGTCGCCGTACATTATTACTTGGCCGCTAATGTGCCGCGCCGCGCGGCCAATGGTTTGCACCAGAGTCGTTTCATTGCGCAAAAAACCTTCCTTGTCGGCGTCAAAAATCAAAATCAAAGACACTTCGGGCAAATCCAGTCCTTCCCGCAGCAAATTCACGCCCACCAAAACATCCACCTTGCCGCTTCTTAAATCGTTTAATATCTCGGGGCGGTTTAGGGTTTTTATTTCGGAATGCAGATAAGCCGCTTTCACTCCGGCCCGCGCCAGGTGCTCGGCCAAATCTTCGGCCAGGCGCTTGGTTATGACCGTAACCAAAACCCGTTCGCCGCGTTTGACGCGGTTGCCGATTTCCTTTAGCGCATCAGCTATCTGTTTTTCCGTTGGCCGCACTTCAACCCGGGGGTCTAAAATGTGGGTCGGCCGGATCAATTGTTCGGCCACAAAAGTTTTATGGCGGTCGCGCGAATTTAATATCTCGTATTCGCCCGGCGTGGCCGAGGAAAATATCACTTGGCTTATTTTTTCTTCCCACTCGCTAAACTTGAGCGGGCGGTTGTCTAGTGCCGAGGGCAGTCGGAAGCCGTGCTCCACCAGAGTTTCTTTGCGGGCGCGATCGCCGTTGTGCATGCCTTTTATTTGCGGCAGGCTCATGTGGGACTCGTCCACGATCATTAAAAAATCCTTAGGCATAAAGTCTATCAGTGAAAACGGCGGTGAGTTCGGCTCTCTAAAAGACAGGTGCCGCGAATAGTTTTCTATGCCCGAACAATAACCGGCCTCGGCCAACATCTCCAGATCGTAATGGGTGCGCTGTTCCAGACGGGCGGCTTCCAGTATTTTCTGCTCGTGGCGCAAAGTTTTTAGCCGCTCTTTAAGTTCGGTTTCAATGTTGGCCAAGGCAATTTTTAATTTGGCTTCCTCGGTAATAAAGTGTTTGGCCGGAAACAGCGTAAAAGCGTCGAGTGCCCCCTTAAGTGAATGCTGAATTTTTTCTATGCGCGAGCCGTCAAAGTAAACACGGATAGTGGTTTCTCCAGTGGGCAAAGTTATCTCCACAGTCTCGCCCTTAAAGCAAAAAGTTCCCGCATCGGCCGCAACATTGTTGCGGTGAAACTGCATCAGCACCAGCCGCCGGGCCAAATCCCGGCGCGACATCTGCTGCCCCGTTTTTAACTCAACGGCAATTTTTTGGTACTCGTTAGGATCACCAATGTTATAGATGCACGAAACCGAGGCGACTATAATCGTGTCCGGCCGGGTTAACACCGCTTGGGTGGCGGCGTGGCGCAGTTTATCAATCTGCTCGTTTATTTGAGCGTCCTTTTCTATGTAGGTGTCGGTTTGGGGAATGTAGGCCTCGGGTTGGTAGTAGTCGTAATAAGACACAAAATAGTGCACCTCGTTTTCAGGGAAGAAATCTTTAAACTCCTGATACAACTGCCAGGCCAGGGTTTTGTTGTGCGAAATAACCAGTGTCGGCTTTTGGGCATTGGCAATAACATTGGCCAAAGTAAAAGTTTTGCCCGAGCCGGTTACGCCCAAAAGGGTTTGATATTTTGCGCCCGACTCTAAACCAGCCGTTAATTCGGCTATGGCCTCGGGTTGATCGCCGGTTGGCTGGAAAGGGCTTTTCAGTTTGAATTTGGGCATATTCGCGCTATGATACTAGAGATAAAGCGTATAACTAAGCGCAAAGTGTAAAGTGAAAAGCGTAAAACCAAGCCCAAAACCGGCAAACCGCCAGGATTTTAAACTTTAAGTTTTGGTTTTTCGCTTTACATTTTTAGTTTTTAGCTTTGTCTATGATTGGCTACCTAGAAGGTGAACTTATAAAAAAATACGACCGCCGCTGCATTCTTAAGTGCGGCTCTTTGGGTTACCGCGTTTTTATGGGCAATGGTGCACTTAGCAAGATACAAGAAAATGGCGATGTAGTCAAAGTATTTACCCACCCCCATCAGCGCGAGGACACGCAGGAATTATACGGCTTTTTAAACCCAGAGGAGCTGGAGCTTTTTGAGATGCTTATAACCGTCTCGGGCGTGGGGCCGCGCACGGCCCTTGTTTTAACTGACGAAGTGCCTTTTGATATGCTGGTGGGAGCCATTACTCACGGCGATGAAAATATTTTTAGGCGGGTGGCCGGCATCGGCCAAAAAACAGCCCAGCGGATAATTATTGAACTAAAGCAAAAAGCGGCGGTGCTGGCGGCTGGTTTGGAATCAGGCGGTGCCAGTATCAGCCAAGACGCTGATGTTCTGGAGGCTTTAAAGAGCTTGGGCTATTCGGCCTACCAAGCCCGCGAGGCGCTAAAACAAGTTTCCGCCGAGACCAAAGGAGTGGAAAGGCGGCTGGAAGAGGCGTTGAAAGTTTTGGCAAAATAAAATTATGACCGAAGAATAAAAGTTTTAAAACCACGGATACTTATTGTATGTCGATTTAATGAAATAATTATGGCACTGTTCAAAATCTACAATTCAGCAGTTAAAAAGTTAGTCGCCCGCGACCCTGATTTAGAGCGTAATCTTCAGGAACTTTTTGAGGTGAATTTGGAAGAAATTTTGAATATCGTTTTCCTTGCTCACGAATACTCAACGAGTTTCGGCGGCAGAATTGATACGCTCGGCATAGATAAAAATGGCTCGCCCTGCATTATCGAATACAAGAAAAACCAAAATGATAATGTTATCAATCAAGGGCTTTCATATTTGCGCTGGCTTCTCGACCACAAGGCCGATTTTGAGATTTTGTGCCAGAACAAAAAAGTAGATATCGAGATTGACTGGGATTCGCCGCGTGTTATCTGCATTGCCGAAAGCTACAATAAATTTGACCTTGATACGGCAGATATTCTGCCAATCAATGTTGAGCTTTTGCGCTATCGAATTTACGACGAGGATATTTTGTATGTTGAACCGGAAAATTATCAAAAAGTACGAATATCCACTTCTGGCATGGTCAAAAAAGCAAAGCACGGCAAAGAAAAAGTAGAGCGACTGCAACAAACTTACTCGGTGGACGACCACCTTGCCGGAATTGACAATCAGATAGTCGTGCTATTTCAAACCTTGCGTGAAAAAATCCTCTCGCTCGATGAGAATATTATCGAGGAAGCAAAAGCGAAATACATTGCCTACAAAACCTCGACAAACTTCACCGATGTTGTCGTGAAGCAATACGGCCTCAAGATTTTTCTTAATGTTAAAAGTGGGCAACTCAATGACCCGCAAACTTTGGCACGCGACCTGACGAAGCCGAAGTCAATCGGTCACTGGGGCAATGGCGATTACGAAGTAAAGTTAGAAAAAGAAAACGAGCTTGAAACCGTGTTCGGGCTTATCAAACAAAGCTACGCCCTGAACAAATAGCTGCGCAATCTACACTTGAGAGGATTTTGAAAGACGGCGAATGAAAAGCATGTTCTCAGCTCTGTGATGACGGAATGAAAACAGAGTGTCTACCCAACGGCTTGACGGAGGAGGATATTAAAATTATAGAAAATAACGAGCAATTTTTATGGAAATAAATATTATACCATCAGGGCCACATAAGGATTTCGAGAACATAAAGCATTTGGACGAGAACGGGGTTGAGTATTGGGAAGCCCGCGCGCTTTTGCCTATTTTGGGTTATGAGAAATGGGAGAAGGCGGAGGAGGTTATCGGCAGGGCGGCTCGAGCATGTATCAACAGCGGCCAGGATGTGGATAACCATTTTCACCGAACAGGGAAAATGGTCGAAATTGGCTCAAATACTGTAAGAAAGATTGTTGATTATAAGTTAGACAGATACGCCTGTTATCTTATCGCTCAAAACGGTGACTCAAATAAACCGGAAATATCTTTGGCTCAAACCTATTTCGCTTTGCAAACACGCAAGCAGGAGATTTTTGAAAATCTGCCAGAAGCAGAGAGAAGGGTTTTTATAAGGAGTCAGGTAAAAACTCAAAACAAAAAACTGGCTGGGACGGCTAAAGGTTCAGGGGTTACTAAATTTGGATTATTTAACGATGCTGGTTATAGAGGTTTGTATGGTATGCCTCTCGCGGATGTTAAAAAGAGAAAGGGAATTCAGAAAGGGGATTTGTTAGATATGGCCGGCACCACAGAATTGGCGGCAAACTTATTTCGGATTACTCAAACTGACGAGAAATTAAAAAAAGACAGAGCTTACGGAGATTATCCAGCAAGTCGAGTGCATAATATGGTTGGTGGAAAAGTAAGACAAACTATCAAAGACATCGGTGGGATATTGCCTGAAGACTTGTTGGTGGAAAAACACATTAGAGAATTAAGAAAGGAATTAAAAGGATTAGAGAAACTATCAAGCGGCAGAAAGGCGAAAAAATTAAAGGAAAAATGAATGGGACGGACTCGTATAGAATTCGTCCCATGTCCTTTTATTATCATAGCAAGCGGCTTGTTGGCTTGTTGAGCGTGCATTTATGCACTAAATGAATTATGACCAAAGAACAATGGGATAAGTTAGTATTAGAACACAGCGGCGAGTTTTTGCAGGGTTGGGATTGGGGTGAGTTTCAGGAGAGTTTGGGCAAGAAAGTGATGAGGTTTTTTGATGCTGATTTGGGTTTGGCGCAGATAATAATTACACCCCTGCCGCTGGGGCTTTCCTGGGCCTATGTGCCGCGCGGGCCGGTATTTTTTGATTCGGGTAAAGCTCAAGATTTGGTCAGCAGGGTTACACAAACATTGCCGCCCAGCTGTGTTTTTTTGGTTTTGGAACCCGCGGCAGAAATCAATTTGTCTTTGAAAAGATATGGAGCTCGCCAGCCCATTGAAACCGTGGTGCTGGATTTATCTCAAAACGATGAGCAGTTGCTAGATGGCATGCACTCCAAAACCCGCTACTCCATAAGGCGATCGCTAGCAAGTGGCCTAGAGTTTGGCGAGGTGGAGAATGTGGCGGAGTTTTACGAACTTTTAGCTTCCACCGCCCGCCGCCAGGGTTTTAGAACTTACCCCGAAGTTTATTTTAGGCGCATGATTTTGACGATTGGCAAAGATAACGTTAAAATTCTCGGCGCGCGCTACAAAGGTAAATTGCTATCGGTTGGTCTCTATGCGGTTTTTAATTCAACCGCTTTTTATTTGCACAGCGGCTCCGATCACGAGGCGCGCTCGCTGATGGCGCCGTATTTTATGCACTGGGAGGCGATTAAATACTTTAAGGCGCGCGGCTTAAAAAATTACGACTTTTGGGGCATAGACCGCCAGCGCTGGCCGGGCGTAACTCGCTTCAAAACCCGTTTCGGCGGCGCCATCAAAACATACCCCGGTGCTTATATTAAAGCGCTGAAGCCGTTTTGGTTTGGAGTTTATAGAGCGTTCAAAGGGGTAAGATAGGATTTGACTTTGATTGCGCCTTTGAGTATATTTAATTCAATCATGACCACTAGAACCTTGACCCCAAATTTATTAAAAGAGATGGATTTGATTGTCGTGCCTCGTAAGGAGTACGAGGACCTTTTGAGTTTGCAAGAGATGTTTGGCAGAAAACTGGCGGAGTCGGAGGATGTTAAAGACACCGATGAGGCCATAAGAGTGTACAAACAAGAAAAAAAACAAAAAAAACTGCGCGTTCTCAAATCATTAGCCGATTTAAGATAAACACGGCCTCTGGCATGACTATCCGTTATTCCTCAAAGTTTAGGAAGTCATATCGCAAGTTGCCGTGGCATCTAAAGATTAAGGCGGAGGAGAAAGAAAAGGTTTTCAGGCATAACCCTTTCGATCCGAGGATGGATACCCACAAACTTCACGGCAAGTATAAAGATTACTGGGCCTTTACTATTGCCGGCAGTTACAGGATTATGTTTGCCTTCTCGGGCAAAGACACAATTGACTTTATCAATACGGGGACGCATGAGATTTATAGGTAACGAGAATTGATTAAATATGCAACAAGAACCAGCTCCGAGCCTATTTTCTAGAAAAGTGGTTGTAATTGGACTTGTAATTATTCTAGTTATGGCAGTTGTTAGTTACGCGCGCAGGGTGTCGAATAATGTATCGCCCGGTGATCAGCCCGGGGAGGGTTTAGTGAGAGAAGAGAATAAGGAAAGCGGTAGCGTAGAATTGCTGGGGTTACGTTTCGAATTTCCGGTCTCTTGGGGCAAGTTTGAGGAACGAGTTTTTGACGATAGAGATGCACCGTTTGATCAAAATTTGCGGTTTCAGCCAGCTGGAAGATTGATTACTATTTCCTTTCCTAGTACTGACTTAAGAATACACGCCTGTTCAAAAGACTATGCTGTTTATGAAGGCCCCAGCGTCTGTTTTATGGGTCGAACTGGACAGTTAGCTTCGTCTTTCCAGAAAGGTGTTGATGAGGGCGACAATTCTTTGCCGGAGTATATTAAAACCAATGACGGAGTTAATGATGCTATGGTTGTTGTCGAAGATAGCTTGGTAGAATACGGTGAAGATTTCCATATTTATGCCTATTTTGACAATCCCAAAAGTAGCGAGTTTCCCGGTTTTGTAGTATTTCAAAAACTTGCCCCAGTGCCATTACCGAGCAACCCCGATGTTAATAAGCGGTTTTACAGCGATATCAAGCTAGGGAAGTCTTCCCCTGAAGTCCTTCGGAAGGTAGATAGTTTTATTGATTTTGTTGAGACTTTTTCGTACTAGACGGTATTAGTTTGCCCAATCTGTAGCCCCAGCAGTTTAAGTTGCTGGGGTTTCTCTGTGTATATTTCACATGTGTGCTATAAATAGTGTTGCAGGACTTGCTTTGTGAAATTCTTACTTAAGAAACTTGTGCCTTCCGGGCTGGTTTCGTTTTACCACTACTTGTGGGCTGTTTTTGCGGCGGCGCGCTACGGCTGGCCCGGCCGCAAAATGGCGGTTATTGGCATAACCGGCACCAAGGGCAAAACTTCCACGGCCAATTTTATTTGGTCGTGTCTTAACTCGGCTGGGTTAAAAACCGGTTTAATCGGCACGGCCAATATCAGAATCGGCAATCGGGAATCCCTTAACAAATATCACATGACCATGCCCGGCCGGCTGATTTTGCAGAGCTTGCTGGCGCGAATGGTTGCATCCGGCTGCCGGTATTGTGTTGTGGAAACCACTTCCGAGGGCATCAAGCAGTGGCGGCACAAAGGTATTATTTACGATATCGCCGTTTTTACCAGCCTCACTCCTGAACACCTGCAAGCCCATGGCAGTTTTGAAGCCTACAAAAAAACAAAAGGCAGATTGTTTGCGTCTTTAGCTAAATCCAAACACAAAACTATCGGTGGGCAGAAAATAAAAAAACTGATTATGGCCAACAGCGACAGCCCTCACAAAAATTATTTTTTAAGTTTTAAGGCCGACAAAAAAATAACATTTGGTTTGGGCACCGGCGCCGATTATATGGCCGAAGATATCAAAGCCGACACCAGTGGCGTGAGTTTTTCTGTGAGGGGCGAGATGTATCGCCTCGGCATCATGGGCATTTTTAATGTTTATAACGCCCTGCCGGCTGTAGTTATCGGCCATGAAGTTGGTTTGTCGGCGGATACGATACGAAAAGGTTTGGCTGACCTAAAACTTATCCCCGGCCGGATGGAATTGATAGACCAAGGCCAAGATTTTACGGTTATTGTTGACTACGCCCACGAAAAGGAAAGCATGAAGGCGCTTTTGGAAACGGCTGCGGCTATGAAATCTCCCTCGGCTAAAGTTATTGTTTTGCTCGGCGCCGAGGGCGGCGGGCGCGACAAGGCCAAGCGGCCGATAATGGGCCAATTATCGGCCCAAATGGCTGATGTCGTTATCGTTAGCAATGTGGACCCGTACGACGACGATCCTAAGCAGATTTTGGAAGATATTGCCGTGCCCGCCGAGAAATTTGGCAAAATACGCAGTCAGAATCTTTTTGTAATAGAAGATCGGCGCAGGGGTATCATTCGGGCTTTGGAGTTAGCGCGGCCGGGTGATATTGTTTTAATAACTGGCAAAGGCGCCGAGCAATCCATGATTATTAAAGAGCGGCGGCTGGAATGGGACGATAGAGAAGTGGTGAGGGAAGAATTGCGCAGGTTAATTTCTAATTCCTAATATGAGATGGTTACAAAACTCCTTCTGCTGCGATTTCAGATTTTCGGCTGCGACTTCGTCAAACTGGCGCAAAACGACCTTCAGCGTAATTCTATTACGCTTCAGGCCCTTTCGCTTGTTTTCCTCGTCTCGCTCAAAAATCTGAAATCTCGCTACGAAATAGTTTTGTAACCATCTCTATCTAATTTCTAATGAATATCCAATGTTGAAGACTCTACTCAAAAAGGTAATACCAGAGCCAATCTGGAACTTGTGTCATTGGCTTTTTGGTTTTGCGGCCGCGGCAGTGTGCCGTTTTCCGTCGCGCAAGATGATTGTTATTGGAGTAACCGGTACCAACGGCAAATCCACGGTGGTGGAACTGATTCACGCGATTTTAAGCAGTTTTGGTTTGAACGCGGCGGCGGGGTCGTCGGTTAGGTGGTGGATCAAGGATCAAGCCGAAAACAACGCTTCCGGTTTAAGCATGGCCGGCGGCTGGCGGCTGCAAAAGTTTTTAAGGCGGGCGGTTTTGGCCGGCTGCCAGTACGCCGTTCTAGAGGTTAGCTCGCAGGGGCTGGTTCAGCGCCGCGACGCCGGGGTTAATTTTGATGTTGCGGTTATAACCAACCTGCGACCGGAGCATATTGAAAGCCACGGCTCTTTTGAAAAATATCGCGCCGCCAAAGCCAAACTTTTTAAAAAGTTGTGTTTTAGAAAAGGCGGGGTTAAAAAAATAAACGTGGTAAATCTGGATGACCCCTCGGCTTTTTATTACACCAATTTTAAGGCGGCCGAGCACTGGGGCTACGGCTTGTTTGAGGTTAACAAACGATCTGGGCTCGAGTGCATAGTGCCGCAGAGCATTAAATTTTTAAGCGACGGCACCGCTTTTGAGCTGGACGGCGAAAGGTACGAGAGCAGTTTAGTGGGCGATGCCAATTTATACAATATTCTGGCCGCAGTAGCTGTGACCCAAGCTCTAAAAGTACCCCGGCGGCATGTTAAAGCGGCTCTTAAAAATTTTAAGGGCACACCCGGGCGAATGGAAATAATCCAGCAGGAGCCTTTTATGGTGTGTATTGATTACGCTCACACGCCCGATGCTCTGGAAAGCTTGTATCGTTTGGCGCGGTCGCTCTGGGTTAGGGAAAAAGGGCGGTTGATTGCCGTTTTTGGCGCGGCCGGCGGCGGCCGCGACAAGTGGAAGCGGCCGCAAATGGGCGCTATCGCCGAGAAGTTTTGTAACGAAATTGTTCTTACCGAAGAAGATTCCTACGATGAGGACCCCGAAAATATTATCCATGACATCGCCGCTGGCCTAAAAGAAAAAAATTGCCGCAAGATCGTGGATCGCCGTCTGGCTGTCCGCGAAGCTCTGCAACTGGCCCGCCCGGGCGATGCGGTGTTAATTACCGGCAAAGGCGCAGAAAAAACCATGAGAACCAGGTTTGGGTCGTTGCCGTGGGATGAGAGGAGGGTTGTTTTGGAGGAGCTGGCAAAATTGTCAAAGGCAGCAAAATAATGTAGGATTATATCAACATGGAGGAAAACAAGGTTAACCTGATAAAAGAGTACTGCCAAGAGAACCAGAATGTGGAGCTGGCTTTTATTTTTGGGTCGCAACCAAAAGGCTTGGCGACGGACGAATCAGATGTTGATGTTGGTGTGTATTTAAAGGATACCAAGGTGGAAGACAGCATTTGGCACGATTTGACTTCGCTTATTCACGAGGAGGTTGATTTGGTGGTGCTAAACGATGCACCAGCCACTTTGGTTTCTAATGTCTTTAAGACAGGATTGCCCCTGGCAATCAAGAATAAGAAACTTTACTGGAAACTATATTTAGAAAAAACAATGGAAGCGGAGGACTTTGCCGAATTCGCCCAAAGTTATTGGCAGATTTACCAAAGATCCCAATCTTTAACCCCAGAGGACAAATCCAGGATTTTGGAACGCGTTGTTTTTTTAGAGAACGAATTGGCCGAGGTAGCTAAGTTTCAAAAGGCTAGTCGGCAAGATTACGAGGGCAATAAACCGCTTCGGCGGGAAATGGAAAGGTGGGCGGAGAATATTATCAATGCCCAGATTGATATTGCTAAGATTGTATTGGCTTGCGAAAGAAAAGAAATACCCAAAACTTATGAGGAGGTGTTGAGCCAATTTGCCGCCCTAGCCGGATTAGATGAGCCAGCGGCATTAAAACTTTCTGGCTTTGCTCGTTTAAGAAACATCCTGGCTCATGAGTATCTTGATATTCTTTACCAAAAAATCACCAGTTTTATTGACCAATTCCCTCCGCTCTACATCAAAATCTCGGCCTTTTTAAAAGAGTATCTTAAATGATATGCACCAAAAAGGGTTCATCAAAATCATTGTCGTCATTCTTATTATCCTGCTTGCCGCAGCGGGATATTTGTACTTAAAGAATTCCGAAGTAATTACAAATATATTCCAGAAAAAGTCAGACGAAACCGCAGGTTGGAAAACTTATAGAAATGAGAAATATGGATACAGTTTTATGTACCCCCCAGAATCAGTTGTAGATATCAATGGTATTCCAATACCTGGCGGGGCTTTGAGTCAGACAGACTTACCAATATATGTTTCAAATCCCGAGGAGCCCGGGGTGGCCCTTTTTAATCTTGAATTTGACGGACCGTCTTTCTTGTCTGGCTCACGTTTCCATTCCGAATATACGAAACTGAGTTTAGAGGGATTTGCTAAGAAAATATGGCAAGCAAACAAAGATAGTAAAAATCCAAATTTTCCGAACAAAAAGATTAGCGATATAACCAGGACAAAAGTAGCGGGTAAAAATGCATATCAATTTACATTGGATAGTGTGTTTGATATCGAGGGAAACGGTTACATCTTGGATATTCCTCACAAGTACTTATTTATTGAAAACGCAGGTCATAAATTTATGATATCTATACCTCTGGACGAGTTTGATTCAGAGAAAATATTAAATACTCTCAGATTCATAAAGTAATATGCCCCCAATTAAAGAAATAATTTTGGCATTGACTAGGCACTAAAAATTGATTAGGATGTAAGTATATGGCTAGAGAAATAGTTACCGATCCAAAAATTCTTGCGGGTAAACCGGTTATAAAAGGTACTAGAATACCGGTTTATTTAGTGTTGAACCTGCTGGCTAACGGTTACACGCCGGAAAAGGTTTTAAAGGCATACCCCCAGCTTACCAAGCGTGATGTTCAGGCGGCTTTGGAATATGCTCAAGCGCGGGTCAAGTATGAGGAAGAATTTATTATACCTGAAGTGGCAATTAGATAAGTTCCCTATATGGTAAGGTTTCTACTTGACGAAAACATCTCCCACGAAACAGCAGATTTTTTAAATAGTTTGGGCTACGACACAAAAACCGTAGCCCATTTTGATTTGCTTGGAGCAGAGGATTTGAAAATTGTTGAGTTAGCCGTTAAAGAGAAAAGAGTTCTGATTACGCTTGATCTGGATTTTGGGGAGATCTTTTATTTCAGCAGTAACAAGAAACTGGGGGTTATCGTTTTGAGATTGAACAATCAAACGGTTGAATCTGTTAATTTAACTTTAAGGAGACTGTTAGAATCCAGGATTTTGAAAGAGAAACTGATTAGAGATTCTTTGATTATTGTCAGCGAGGGCAAGGTAAGAATTAGAAGGAAACCAGAGAAATTGGAGAGATTAACTAAAAAGTGATATTATCAAAACATGCCCCGAATCAAAGAAATAATTTTGGCTTTGGCGATTGTGGTAGTTTTGAATTTGTTTTTTAACTACGGCGTGTTTACTTTTTACAAACCGCCCCAGTATGAAAAGTTTTGCCCGGTGGAGTTGAATCAAAAGATTTACGCCGATAAAGAATCCTGCCAAGCGGTGGGCGGGCAGTGGTTTGAAAACGGCGGCGATGTTAAGTATTATCGCGGCGAGATTGTTCCGGTGCCGGCAGTGCCCAATGGGTCAAATGATCAAAAGGGCTGGTGCGACCCCACGGTTCAGTGTCGAGAGACTTACGAAGCCGGCCGCGATGTTTACAACCGCAATGTTTTTGTGGTTTTGGTGGTGGTTGGTTTGGTTGCTTTGGCCTTCGGGTTTTTGGTTTTTAGTGTGCCAGCGGTGGCCAACGGCTTTTTGGGCGGCGGGCTGGTGTCGCTTATCGTTGGCACGGTGCGCTATTGGTCGGACATGGATGATTATTTGCGCTTTGTTATTTTGGGCATCGCGCTCGGGGTGCTGGTTTGGCTGGGATATAAAAAACTAAAAACGAAAAAGTAAAAACTTTCAATGGAGAATATTAATCTCGTTACTTCGGATAACATTAAAATCGCTGCAAACTATTACGCGGTTGCAGGTTCTCAAGCAGTGGTCTTACTGCACATGATGCCGGCGACTAAGGAAAGCTGGTGTGAGTTCGCTCAAGAATTGAATCAGAACGGCATTGTTGCTGTGGCGATTGATCTTAGGGGGCACGGCCAGTCTCAAGGTGGCCCAGATGGCTATAAAAAATTCTCTGACGCCGACCATCAATTTTCTATCAATGACGCGGCAGCGGCGGTTGATTTTCTAAAAAGCAAGGGTTTTGCGGAACCAAGCATATTTTTGGCCGGTGCCAGCATCGGCGCCAATCTGGCTTTGCAGTATTTGACCCAGCACCCTCAAATCAAAGCGGCTATTTTGCTCTCGGCCGGCTATAATTACCGCGGCGTCGTTACTCAATCTCTGGCCAAATCTCTCCATGCCGGCCAAGCCGTTTATTATGTTGCCGCCACCGAAGACATGCGCGGTGCCGGCAATACCGCCGCCGAAATGGCTCAAGGGCTTTTTAATCTCACCCCGCCCGAAATTAAAAAAGACCTAAAGATTTTTGAAGGCGGTGAGCATGGCACCGATATTTTAGCAGCACACCCCGATTTTGCCGCCGGGTTGGTGCTGTGGTTGTCTAATATAAATTAAGGTGCTACTATTGCCTGAAATGCTGGCGGAAAACAAGATTGTCTTTGATGTAGAAACCAAAAAGCAGTTTGACGAGGTTGGCGGCTCCCGCAATGCCCATCTTTTGGGTGTGTCGGTGGCCGGTGCCTATAACTACGCCGATGATTCTTTTGCGGCTTTTGAAGAATCCGAACTGGACCGGTTGGAGGAATTAATATCGCGCGCCAGCTTGATAATCGGCTTTAATATCAAGCACTTTGACTACCCGGTTTTGCAGCCGTATTTCAAAAAAGTTACTTTGAGTCAATTGCCGACATTAGACCTAATGGAGAAGCTAGAGGAAGTAGTGGGTTTTAGAGTGGGCTTGGACGCCTTGGCCAAAAGCACCTTGGGTGAGCAAAAATCATCGCACGGTTTGGAGGCCTTGCGCTGGTTTAGAGAGGGGCGGATAGACGAGGTTAAAAAGTACTGCCTGCACGATGTTAAACTGACGCGCGACATTTACGAGTACGGCTTAAAGCACGGCTCGGTGCTGTTTGAGTCGCGCGTTAATGGTTTAAGAACGGTGCCGGCCGGCTGGGCGGCCGGCAGCAGCAATGAAATCAGGGCAATTTTATCGCAGGCGTTTCAAAACAAACAAGTGGTGGAGATAGATTATGTTTCCCATAAAGCCGAAGACGGCGAGGAAGCCAGAAAAAAGCGCAGCATAGAAATTTATTCCATTAAGGGTGATACCGTAGAAGCCTTTTGCCATTTGCGCCAAGACCGGCGGCATTTTAAGCTGCATCGTATTTTGGACGCGCGGGCGGTTGAGATGAGTCACCAGAGGCCCGCTTTGTTCTAATGGACGAATCAATGCAACAATTTAATAGTCCCACTAAAGGCCGAATGAGTTTGTCGGATGTTGTTAAAGACATTCACGGCTATATGCGCCAAGACGATCGGCGCCAGTATGCCGTTGTAATAGGCACCGATTCGCAGGTTTACACCCGCACTGATTTTGTAACCGCCGTTGTGGTGCGTCGGGTGGGTGCCGGCGGCCGTTACTTTTGGGCGCGCCAGCAGCACGATAATTTTAAGTCCCTGCGCGATCGCATTTACATGGAAACCTTAAAATCGCTGGAGCTGGCCGAGGTTATGTCGGCCCAGATGCATGCGGTCTTAAAAAACGATAAGCGGTTTTCGTCGGCGGACCAAAAAAGTTTAATAGAGATTCATGTGGATGTGGGCGAGAACGGCGAAACTCGCGATATGATTAGAGAAGTGGTGGGTATGGTGCGCGGCAACGGCTACGAAGTTAAAATTAAACCCTTAAGCTACGCCGCTTTTGTGGTGGCGGATTATCATACCTGATGGAAGCGCAAAGTGCAAATCGCAAAGTGCAAAATTTTGTAGTCCGTCTGCGCGGATATTTATGAGAATGTCGCGTAGCGACACCGCATTTTTGACCTTTGAATTTCTTTTTTGTCCCTATAGCTTAACGGATAAAGCACGGCCCTCCGGAGGCTGGGATCGGGGTTCGATTCCTCGTAGGGACGCCGTTTGTTATTGCTGACGGGCCTGTTATAATCGCAATATGGCAAAAATCAGTAAAAACAACAGGAGGAGGCGGGGTGTTACCATGGAGAGCTTGGATTCCAAGCTAGACTTGGTTTTGGAGCTGGCAGATGTTCATACT
>ERZ1292623.2526-Hain-H51-01um-R1-2526-length-16267-cov-5_pt1 | contig 16267 bp, 20 predicted proteins | sample MGYA00564398_ERZ1292623 | MGnify/ENA primary metagenome ERZ1292623 (study PRJEB36523, sample SAMEA6512633) | groundwater metagenome | collected 2019-01-07 | study: AquaDiva: Metagenomics assemblies of 32 groundwater samples | reverse complement strand
ACTATAGCAAGAGAGCTAGGCTTAAGCCGAAGAACAGTGGGTAAAAAACATCGCACTTTGCAAGCTCAAGATCCCAACGTCCCCCCTAACATAAGAGACAGAAGATTATATGAAGATATGACCATCAGAGTGAGAGTGCTTCATCGAGCTGGATGGAAAAGCGCCCAAAAAATAGCTAAGCAATTACATACATTCGAAGCTTATGTAAATAGAATACTGCGTGAATTAAGGGAAAAAGGCGAAATTCCAAGACTAAGAAGGGAAAGACGAACAAAGGAAGAAATAGCAGAAGATGATTTAAGAATAAAAGAATTACATAATCAAGGATTAACCATGAAACAAATCGCACAAGAGTTAGATAAACCGTTTTCTCTTGTCTGCGATACGGTGAATAGATTAAGAAGAAAAAATGAGGTCGGAAGAAGAATGGCAAAAAGAAAACCCAAAACTACTCAAGTATTTCCTTGAGTTCTTTTGGGAGATCGCTTTCGAACGATAAATTTTCTCCAGTTCTCGGATGCATAAATGAAATTTTTTTAGCGTGGAGAAAAAGCCTTGGAAGTATTTTTCTGTCGTTTCTTGCTGTTTTTCTTCCCGCATAGAATTCGTCTGAAAAAATAGGATGATTAATATATTTTAAGTGAACGCGTATCTGATGCGTCCTCCCTGTTTCCGGATAAAGTTCAATTAAACATAAGTCATTACTTCCGATTTTAAGATTAGATAATACTTTATATTTTGTTACTGCGTCTCTCCCTCCTGCCAAAACACCAAATCTTGTTCGGTTCCATGGAAGTCTTCCAACAGGTATATTTATCTCCCCTTCCCCTGTTAGCTTTCCATGCGCTAACGCAATGTATGTCTTCTTAACAATTCTTTCTTTAAATTGTTTTTGTAAATTTTCGAAAGACTCAGAATTTTTGGCAACTATTAAAAGACCCGATGTTTCTTTGTCAATCCTATGAACAATTCCCGCCCGCTTATAAAAATCCGAGTCCTCTTTTTGATCTTTGATATTTAATTTTTGATTTTTATCTATCCAATCCTGAAGAGTATCGCCTTTTGTTGTTTCCGATCTGTTAACTGTAACTCCAGAAGGCTTATCTAAAACGATAAGATCATCGTCTTCAAAAATTATTTTAATATCGTTCATTTTCTATAGATGAATTTTATTAGCTCCTCCGCCCTGACTAAGAATGAGAATGAGGCAACAAGAGTTATAAACGACAATAAGTTTTCTGCATTTATAATTTCTCTGAAATTAGAAAGGGAGATATTGGTAAGAATATAAATAAAACTGAACGAGGAAAAGAAAATAAGACTCAAGGTTCCATCTTTTAATTTACCTCCTAAACTAAAAGGCAAAACATATTTTATAAAAATCACAAGAGCAATAATCGACAGCAATATAGAAAAATAAAAAGGCCATGATAACGGGTAACGTGAAAGCACTAATGTTCCTATTAAGCCTGCCGGGTAGGAAGACAGTAAGGCCATTGCAAAGAAATCCATAAGCCTGCCTATTGGAAGATTTCTAGATTTAAAATATAAATAGACAAAACCAAATCCTCCAATTACTCCTCCAATCATAGAAAGACCGGGGAAATAAGGAAAGAGAATAAATCCCAAAAAAGAATTAAAAACAGGACTTGGATTAAAAAATATATAAGTTATACGCGAAAAAAATAATCCTGCTATTGCAAAAAGAAATGCCGCGTTAAAAATTTTTTCCATCGAGACATCCCGACGCAAAATAACAAAATCGTCATGGGACAATAAATAAATAACGTAAAGAAATATAAGAAAACAAAAAAATAAAACTAAAATTAAAAAATTCATGCAATCATCAATTTCTTCCTGCTAACAATATAATTTACTACTCCAATAATTATGACTATTACCCCTATTCCGGTTATGACTGATTTTATCCCGATTAGATCTGCGAGTCCTCCGACTAGAATAATTGGCAATAGCGAGAAGAAACCAACCATTGTATTTAGTACCCCATAAACTTTTCCCCTGAATTCATCCGAAGTTTCTTCCTGAAGAGTTGTGTTTGATGGTACAAATATAAATGAGTTTGCAAGTCCCATGATAAAAGCCAGAATAACAAGCATGTGTAAAATACTTATTGCAAAAGCATGAGGTAAGTAGGAATTTATAGTTTGGACAAAATCTCTAGATTCAATTTTGGATATATAAGGCAAAGCTAATATTGCAAACCCTATAAGAAATAATCCAATCCTTGTAAGATGTTGTTTAGGATGCCTGTGCAAATAATTGCTTAGAAGTATTGCTCCAACTGCAGTTCCTATTACTGCAGGTGTAACGAAGAAAACAGGAAATTGTTCGATTTGAATCCCTAAGACTTGTTCCGCATATCCGGGCCCAATAACTGCCAAAACCAAAACTAATATTTGGGCCAGGGAAAGTAAAAATAAAGCGTTATAAATAATTCTCGCTTTTCTAAAAAAAGAAATAATTTGTTTTAATTCATCGAAAAGATTCATATCCAACCTTGTTAAGTCCATTAATTTTCGGGGTGATTTTACTTGTATCTTTATAAGCGATGCAAATAAAGCAGCCAGTAAAAATGCTAAAGACAGAACAATAAAAATTCCCGTGTTGCCAAAGATTAAAAGCAAAGGCCCTGAAAGCGCATATGCTATAAAAATAGAAGCATAAATTATCATTCCAAAAATCGCATTCGCGGAGAACAGAAGATTTTTTTTAACAACAACCGGAATCATAGGGGTTTCTGCGGGAATAAAAAATTGGCTAACCAGGGAAATTGCAAAGCACAAAATATAAATTAAGATTAGATTAGAGTGTGCGAAAATAAGAAGAAAAACCAAAATAGCCCTAATAAAATTTGCCGCATACAGAACTTTTTTCTTATTCCATTTATCTACATAAGCTCCTGCCAAAAGGCCAAAAAGCAAAGCTGGGATTGTAAAAGAAAGAATTACGCCTGAGACTGCTGTGCTTGAATTTGTTAAAGTAAAAGCAATAATGATAAGAACGAAGTTAAGCATGTTTGTTGCAAACTGGGAAAAAATCTCAGCGAGGATTAAAAATAAAAATGGACGGATTGCAAGAGTTTTTAGTATGCGATTATCATTCATATTATGCTCTTTCTGTATAAGTTGATGTTCTAGTGTCGACTTTTATTTTATCTCCATTCTTAATAAAAAGAGGAACTTTTACGGTTAATCCGTTTTCTAAGATTGCTTCTTTAAAAACATTAGTTGCAGAATTTCCTTTAACTCCTGTCGCGGTTTCTGAAACTATGAAATCCATTTTTGGAGGCAAATTTATAGAAAGCGCTTCATCTTCCAAAAAACTAATATTAAAAGTTTCTCCTTCTTTTAAATAATAACTATCATCCCCTATTACTTTTATAGGAACACTTACTTGCTCAAAACTAGAAGGATTCATGAAATAAGCGTTTTGCGGATCTTTATATAAATATTGCAAATCTTTCTTTAAAACATTAATGTCCTGTACTTTTGCGCTGTTGATAAAACTTTTTTCTGTTGTGGCGCCCGTCCTTATATTGCTTGCCTTAACGTGTATATTGGCGCTTCCCCTACCTGTTTTTATATGTTCATAAGAAAGAACCTTAAAAATTTGCCCTTGGTCTTCAAAAATTGTACCGGCACGAAGCTCCTGTACTGCAATCATTTAACTATTTCGTTCTCCTAACTCGTATGAGTCCCGAGCATGGAATAACTTCAATTCCTTTTTTCTCTAATGCGTCGAGGTAAATATTTGCTCCGATTGAGTCAGCCGCCATATGCCCGCAATCGACTACATTGATATGAAGTTTGGAAAGCTCTTTTAGAGCTTCTTCGGGGACGTGCATCTCAACAATTGTCCCAACTCCTGCTTTTGCCATTTCTATATACAATTCTTTAGATGGATTTGTTCCTCCTGTAAAACTTACAACAACTTTTCCCGCCCTTGATTTTTCCGACCCTGAAACAATTTCCGGACCATTTTTTCCTTTTGAAGCTTCCTGATATTCAGGAATTTCCATTAAAGAATCTAAAACTTCTCCTGCTGTTTCAAATTCCTTCTTCGCAAGGTATTTTTTCATAAAATCATGTCCCAAATTATCCCAAATTGTATGAAGTGCCAAAAGCGGAACATTAAGAAGCCTTGCTGCATCCACTGCTCTTGAATGGTTCATCGGCCCAAATCTTTTTTTAACATCTGATTTTCTTTCTTCAAGCAACGCCGAGGCAACATTTACAGGAACTCCCGCCTCTTCGGCTATATCTATTTGAATATCCATTACTTCGTGAAGAGAAGCTAAGGCATGCCCTGAGGGATGGTGCGAAATAAGAAGATCAATTTTTTCGCCTTTTTGGTTGAGACGATCCATCAAAAGAACTTCTGATGCTTCCGCGTCAATACCTGCTAATACCTTTTTAACCTTCATTTTTGGGTCGCCAAAGAGAATCCTTGAATCAGAGTACGGATTAGTAAGATTTTCGGAGTCAAAATACTTTTTCTTTTTTTCTGAAGCCTCTTCGGATTGTTTTTTCGTTCTTTGAAGAAACTTCCTAACACCTTCTACTCCCCTTGGGTCGGCTTTTATTCCAAAATCTAAAGCCAAATCATAAATTTCTTGAAGCGTCATAAAGGAAAGTATATCAGAAAATACTCTCAAATCACAAATGTTAAATCCTAAGACTTATGGTAAAATACACTAACTTGGGCAAGTGGCGGAATGGTATACGCTGTAGTCTCAAAAACTACTGGTCGCAAGGCCGTGTGGGTTCGACTCCCTCCTTGCCCACAATAAAAGAAAACAACCCCTGTAATTTACAAGAGTTGTTGTCTTTAGATTCTAACTTAATTACTTAAACCATTCCTCCACCCTGGTTTCCCTGATCTGTTCCCGGCATTGGTGCTGGTGGAACTGGATTTGGTGTTTCAACCCCAGGTTGATCAGCCCCTGGCTGAGGTTCTGGTGCTTGAACTGGCGGGACTGCTGGTGTTTCAGGAGCTGGCGCTGCTGGTGGGACAAAAGGCTCCTGAGTTGGCGGCGGTGGTGTTGGAACACCCGGCGCAATTCCTCCCTGATCACCTACTGGCTGAGCTGGTTGCTGTGTTTGATTTGGATCATCCATTAAATATCACCTCCTCGTCGAAGCTCGATCTATTCTTTTCATCCTCGCTTGAGCTCGGATTTCAAAACTCGCGACCGGCTTCTCCTCTTTCAAATTTCTTCGAAATTTGAGAAAAAACCTTTATACGTATATTAAACTAATTCCGGCTGCGGAGCAAATGCTTCCTCGGGTTTTTCTGTTTCTTCCCGTTTTCGCTCCACGTTGTAAAATCTTATTCTGTCTCCCCTAAATAATAAATCGATTTCCCCCATCGGTCCGTTTCTATGCTTTGCGATAAATAATTTTGTCGGTATAACGTTTGAAATAATTTCCGCATCTGGTCTATATAAAAACATTACCACATCCGCGTCCTGTTCGATAGCTCCACTCTCACGCAAATCTGCAAGCTGAGGTTTTCTCTCTCCCCTGTGTTCAACCGCACGCGAAAGCTGCGATACTGCCAAAACCGGAATTTTTAATTCCCTGGCCAAATTTTTTAAAGACTGCGAAACAATAGAAACTTCCTGAACCCTATTATCGTAACGTCTTCCGGGATCTGCCAGTTGTAAATAATCTACAATTATTAATTTGACGTTGTGCTCAAGCTGAAGCCTTCGGGCTTTAGTCCTTATTTCAGAAACTGTAGCACCTGGGGTATCGTCGATGTAAATCGGGGCATCTGCTAGCTCCCCCATTGCCTGCGAGAGTTTTGCAAAATCAGATTCGGAAAGTTTTCCGGTTTTAAGTCTCCACGCATCAACATCTGCTTGCCCCACCAAAAAACGGTCAACGAGTTCTTCCTGACTCATTTCCAAAGAAAATATACCAACAGGTATTTTTTGGTTTAGCCCAATAAACGAAGCCATATTAACAATCATTGCTGTTTTACCCTGTCCTGGCCGAGCTGCTAAGACAATAAGATTAGATTCCTGCATTCCTGACAAAAGATTATCCAAATCAACAAATCCTGTTTGAATTCCTCTAAATCCTGCACCTTTTTTATGAAGCTCGTCGATTCTGTCAAAACTTTCTGCAAGAGCTTCTTTAATTGGTATAAAAGTTTTAAGGGCACTTCCCTGGGAAACTGCAAAAACATAAGATTCTGCGCGATTTAATAAATCTCCAACTTCTTTGTCATCCATAAAACCCATCTCAACAATTTGACTTCCAATTGTAATTAAGGCTCTTTTTGTCGAAGCTTCTTTAAGCATTAAGGCATAGCTTTCGACATTAGCTGATGTTGGAACAGTATTAACCAAATCAGCAACATATGAAGATTCTATTTTGCCGTCGTGTTTTTCTTTTTTTATCTGCGAGTTAACTGTAAGAATATCTACTGGCTTACTTTCTTCGTACAAAGAAAGCATGGCTGAGTAAACCATTCCATTTATATCGTTATAAAAGTCTTCCGGTTTTAAAATTTGAGAAATAGTTCCAATTGCGTCTTTATCTATTAGAATTGCTCCCAAAACGCTTCTTTCTATTTCTTCATCGTGTGGGGGAATTTTTAGGCCAGCCATACTATTTGTGTTTCGTCGGGCAGCTTTTCTTTGGCAATTGTTAATTTTTTTGCTGGCGTAACGTCATTTTTACCCAAAGATTTTATTCCTTCTTGGGATTTTTCTCCGTATAAAACTATAACCTTTGCCTCAAGCGATGCAATTATTGATTCATTAAGTCCTGAATCAACGTTTAGAATAGCTACTTCTGCCTCAGGTCCTGTATCTGTTAGTTTTTCGAGTGTTGAAACTTTTGCAAGAATTATTTGGGTATTGTCGATATTAAGATTATAAAATATTCCTAAATCTCCGTTTGACTGTCCTGTTATTTTTACAGATCCAATTTCGTATTCCCCGTCGTCATTTATCGTTAACCTGCTTTCTTCTACTCTTTCGGGGGCGATTTCTCCTTGCAAAGCTAAAACCATATCTGCTGTATTTTTTGGCATTTTTGCTCTTGGATCAACAATTAGAGAGGCTTTTTTACCTTTTATTTTTATAGAACTTTCGGATAAAAGTGTTACGTCCATCGTGCGATCCATAGTAGCACAGAAATTTTTCGTTGACAATAAGGTTCTTTTTTCGTATCATTAGTACTTCCCACTATGAGTAAAGAGAAAATTATTCTATCTTTCGTGGCCATAACAATCGGATTAGTAGTCGGCGGAGCTGCTTTTTATTTTTACCAAAGCACAAAAGTGATTCCTAAGGAGCAACAAACTCCAATAACTGTAAAGCCAAATCAATCACCATTGCCTAAAGTTTTGTTAACAGTCGATGAACCAAAAGACGAAAATGTCTACACTAACCGTGTTATAAAAATAATTGGTAAAACCGAGCCAAACGCGACAATTGTCATACTCACAGATACGGACGAGGACGTATTGATTCCAACAACAACAGGAGATTTTTCAACAACCGTAACAATCAACACAGGTCAGAATGTTATACAAATAACAGCAATCAATAAAGACGGCGATACGAATACGATTGTAAGAACAGTAACTTATTCAACCGAAAGTTTTTAAAATGAAAAAAATAATCATCCTAATCATACTTACTATTTGCTACTTAATACTTAATACTTATGCCTATGCTGCTTCTCCCAGCCCAACTGCTAGTACAGAAGAACAAATAAATGAGCTTAAAGATAGAATCGCCTCCAGAGTTGCCCAGCTTAATCTGGTTGAAAAAAGAGGAATAATTGGCGTTGCAACAGACGTTACAGGAGCACAAATAACTTTAACCGACATTAAGGGAGATACGAGATTTATAGATGTTGATGAGCTTACTAAATTCGACGGTGAGTCAGACAACGGATCTTTTGGAATATCAGATATTAAAAAGGGCTCCGCTCTTGGAGTTCTTGGACTTTATAACAAACAGTCCAGAAGAATTTTATCCAGAACCGTCGAGGAATTAGTAATTCCAAAGATGCTTAACGGAAATATTGCAACTATTGACTCTGATAATTTTATATTGAATGTTGCAACAGACTCGCCTCGCGGCGAAGCGGGCAAAAAAGAACAATTACAAATAGAGTTTGAAACAACTACAAGAAGTTTTTCATACAACAGGACAAATCAGCAGCTTATAAAATCCGGTTTCTCGAAAATAAAAATCGGAGAAAGTATTTTTGTAGTGGGTTTTGCTGATGAAACTGTCAAAAATAAGATAAATGCAGAAAGAATTATTATTCTTCCCGATATTATTAAAGGCCCATCCGTAGAACTTTCTCCCTCGATAGTTCCTTCAACCGGAAGCGGAAAAATTCTCACCCCGATTGTTAAATGACACATTCGGCAAGCTCAGTGTCATACTGAATGAAATTGAATGTATGAGAAAAAGTCGTGCAATAAAAACTCCACAAGAAGTTTTAAAAATTAAAAAAGCATGTAGGCTTGGAGATAAGGTTTATTCTCAAATTCTTAAGAATTTGAGAATAGGAATAAGCGAACGGGAATTGAAACTTGAGATTATGCATTTAATAAGAAAGAATGGCGCCAAACTTTCTTTTAGACCAATTATTGCTTTCGGAAAAAATGCATCGGAAGTTCATCATAAACCTACAAATTTAAAGCTTCACAAAAACCATGGGTTTGTAATGATTGACCTTGGGGCTAAAGTAAACGGCTATTGTTCGGACATGACACGTACAGTTTTTATAGGCCGCACATCAAAAAGACAGAAAAAAATCTACAAAACAGTGCTGGAAGCGCAGAAAAAAGCAATGAATTTTGTAAAAGTTGGACGCAAAACTTTTGACGCAGATAAAATAGCCCGGGATCATATTATTAAAAAAGGATTTCCCACAATTCCCCACACACTGGGACATGGAATAGGAAAAAAAGTACACGAAGGTTTCCGTCTTGGACCCAAATCAAAAACAATATTTAAAAATGGAATGGTTTTTACAATCGAACCCGGAATTTATATAAAAGGTTATGGAGGAGTAAGAATCGAAGACGTTTTTTATCTAAACAAGAGAAAACTAATCCAACTCACCAAATCCCCCAAAAAACTCCTGGAATTGCTATAATCAAAGGATGCAAAGAGGACCTGTTACACCAAAAGGTTTTAGGGATATATTGCCCGAAGCTGCCAAAAAAAGGCGCGAGATTATAAATATTGTCGCCGAGGTTTTGGAAGAATCGGGTTTTTCTCCCATGGAAACACCCACAATCGAATTTGCAGAAACTCTTAAAGGAAAATACGGCGAAGAAGAAAAGTTAATTTATGAGTTTACAGACCGCGGCGACCGCCAACTTGCCCTTCGTTATGATCTCACCGTTCCCCTAGCCCGTTTTGTAGCTAATAATTTAGGACTTCTCTCAAAAGGACCTTTCCGAAGATACCAAGTCGGACAAGTTTTTAGAGGAGAAAATCCTCAAAAAGGACGATACAGAGAGTTTACCCAATTCGATTTTGATTCCATTGGATCTTCCGATTTGGAGGAAGATGCAAAAATAATTGCAGCGGCACTAAGTTCTATTAAAAAATTAAAAATGAACGGTTCCATGAGAATAAATGATAGAAATATTTTCAAAAATTATAACTTATCAAAAAAAGCAATCATCGAACTAGACAAAATAGATAAGGAAGGATCCATAGTCTTTGTTCAACAACTGGAACTTGAGGGACTATCAAAACAAAAGGCTGAAGACGTAGTTAAGTCAATCATGAATGCGGAGAAAACAGAAAATATAAAGAGTATATTTTCTTGCCTTAAAAAAATGGGATATAAAGAAGGTAGTAATTATGATTTCTGGTTCGATGCTACTCTCGCTAGGGGCTTGGATTATTATACAAGCACAATTTTCGAACTACGAACACCGCAATACGGAAACTTATCTATTGGCGGAGGCGGAAGATACGATAATTTAATTGGAATGTTTGCAAAGCGCCCAATTCCTGCTGTTGGTTTCTCCTTTGGAATTGACAGGTTAATAGACGCAATAGAAGACGGATTAATTAAATAATTAATAGACTTGATTAAATCCCTCAAGAGTTGATATAATCCCCCGCATGACAAGACATGAGTCAGAAAGAGATAGTCTTTTAGACGTTGGAGCAGCAAAAGATTTTTTAACAGCATCCCATGGTACCATGGCAAGAATAATGAGAGCTCTTAATTCCGGAAGCAAAGCAAGAAGTGCGTCCATAGACAACGAACGAGTATGGATATTTGGTTCTCAATCTGCCGATGATGAAGTTACCGTCAGTCAATTAAGAGTTGTAACTATTTCCCATGGCGATCTTATGCGAAGGGAAATATTTAGAACAGAAAAATCTCCTGTTTCAGCTAGATTATCTCATGAAGTTTTTGTGTCAGATGGCAGAACAGGATCAATGGTTTCTGCCAAACGAACAATATTATGGCTTCAAGGAATAGAAATAACCACTCCAAACAGCATCCCAGACATAGAAGAGTCTGTAGCTAAACTAAATACCGTTAACAAAGCCTTGACTCAAAAGTAGAAAAAGTGTAATATCCCATAATTATGAGAGGAAAAGAGCAATTTTTAGCAGCCGCTTTAATCTTTGGAGTTGTCACGACTGCATGTGACCTAGATGGACTAGGGGCAGGAAGAACTCCTCTAACTCTTTCTAAATTATTAGAAGACGAGCATCAATATAAACAAAATGGCCAGCTAATTCAGCTTACGCTGGACGAGAATTTAATTCTGCAAACTAGAACCGACATAAGAAGAGCTGTCAAAGAAAAAGGGTGGCTAAAAGCACACGGGGTAAAAGAAACCAACAGACAAGTATTTGATATGGCTTTAAGAGACTCCCTTAGCGAAGAGCAAAAAGCCTTACTTGAAGGATTTAGGAACGAAGGCAATGAAATAGTTATACCAAGCGGAACTAAATTGAATTTAGTTGGTACCACATTCCCTGCTTCCGAACCCGACGGCTACTTTGCTTTCGACATTCAAGAAGTCATTCCCCAAAAATAAAAGTTCTTGACTCCCCAGCTAAAACGCAGTAATTATTGTAATCAATTCTTTTTTAAGCTATAATTACTAAATTATGAAGGCACAGATACACCCACAATATTTCGAAAACGCGCAAGTTATCTGCGTTTGCGGAAACAGATTTACAACCGGCTCAACTTCGGAAGTAATTCATGTGGAACTTTGCTCAAATTGTCACCCATTTTATACGGGAGAACAAAGATTTGTTGACTCTGCTTCTAGAATCGATAAATTCCAAAAAAAACAGGAAGTTGCAAAAGTACACCAGGCAACAGTTGTTAAGAAAAAAGAGGAATTAAAGAAAAAGGACGAAGCCCCAAAGACTCTCCGAGAAATGCTTTTGAATGCGTAGCATTTCAATCTCAAATTTTAGATCTCAAATGTCAAATCTGCATCTCAAATTTTAAAGATTTAAGATATAATTTTGAGTTTTGCGATTTGAGTTTTGAATTAGTATCATGGATTATCGACAAATACAAATTGAGGAACTTAATAAAAAAATTGAGGAAACTAAATCTCTTCTCTTGGATCCTGCATTGGCAGAAATGGCTCAAAAAGAGATTACGGAGTTAGAAAAACAAAGGGCAGAGATAGAACAAACGCTTAAAACTGCGTCTAGCGAGTCCCTAGACAGTTACAACATCATTCTGGAAGTAAAAGGAGCAACAGGCGGCGAAGAGGCAAAACTGTGGGCAAATGAGCTTTTGCAGATGTATTTAAAATTTGCACAATACCGTGGATTTAAAGCAGAAGTTCTTAACGAAACAGGTATTAAGATAGATGGAGAAGGTGCTTTTGAAACTTTTAAATACGAAGCAGGAGTCCATAGGGTCCAAAGAGTCCCTGAGACGGAAAAAAGAGGAAGAGTTCACACATCAACTGCAGCTGTTTCGGTCTTGCCAGAGCTTGAAGACATAGATTTACATATAAATCCGGATGACGTTGAATTCGAAGCATTTAGAAGTGGCGGACACGGAGGGCAGAATGTAAATAAGGTTTCAACAGCAGTACGTCTTAAGCACACACCTACGGGAATAATTGTAAGCTGCCAAACTCAAAGATTCCAGGCACAAAATAGAGAGTTAGCCATGGAAATGCTTAGAGCCAAACTTTGGGAAATGGAAGCAGAAAAACAGCATGGAGAGTTAAGTTCAATAAAATCAACCAAAGTCGGAAGAGGCATGAGAGCAGAAAAAATAAGAACCTACAACTTCCCCCAAGACCGCCTAACTGATCACCGCATTAACAAATCCTGGCGAAATTTGGAGGAAATATTGAACGGCAACCTCGACGAAATCATCTCCGAAATGAAACAACTGGAGTAAAAATAAAATTTTGTCTACCTCTGTAAAGCGCCTGATCTTTTATCTGCCTCTTCTCTATTGGTACTAGCTCGAGACCTCAATTCGCTTGCTCTCTCACCAAATTTTTCCTGCCATCTTGGATGATCGGATAAACCAGCTAAATTCTGGAGAACATCTGCTTCTCTTTCAAGTTTCAAAGCTTCAGCTCTCATACCTGTAGTTACGAGCTCTACGCCTTCAGCAAGAGTAAGTGAAGGAGTAGCAAACTGTATGCTGGTATGAACCTCTTCATGATATCCTGCCCCAGCTGCTAACCATAAAATATCTTTTGTAACAGGCTTTTCTATTGGACGTGGTGCTTCAACTCCAGACATATTGGCTATATATTATCAAAATTACTACTGAAAAGCAAGCGATTAGCTCGGCGTTGCAATAAATAAATGATATAATTATAAAATATGGATCCGAAGACAGAATTACCACAACCGCCTAATCCCGAACAATTTACTTTGGAGGAAATTTTAAAACCACAACATTCTGCGTTAATTGTCGTTGATCTTCAAAATGATTATCTTGACCCTAATGGTTTTTTTGCTCAAAAAAGAAAAAGCGATATTTCTCAAATGCAGGCCACATTGCCATATATCCAAAAACTTGTTGATGCGGCGCATAAAGCCAAAGTTCCTGTAATTTTTACTCAAGGAGCAGAAGATGTTAAGTTAAGAGGTAAAAATGGACTTAGGAGAGCAGTCAAATGGGATGAAAAAGATGGAGACGGAAGCGTAAATTCAGAAAGAGGAACTTTTGGCTGGGAACTCAATCAAATAAAACCTGCAGAAGGAGATATTATAATTGAAAAGCATAAATGGACATCTTTTGATGGCAAGGATCAAAACGGTAAAAGCTTAGATGATATTTTGAAAGAAAAAGGAATAGAAACTCTAGTTATAACAGGCGTTACAACAGAAACATGTGTAAACGCAACGATTAAATCAGCTGCTGAAAGAGACTATTTTGTAGTCGTTCCCAGAAATTCTGTGGGTTCGGATCTTCCTGAACAGCATAAAGAAGTTCTTAAGCATTTTGACCCCTATGACGGAGACTTAGTTGATGAAGCAGTAATCCTACAAAACTGGCCTGAAAGTTAAGACTTAAAAAGAGAATCGGTTTTGATAAGATGGGCGAGGTAACGGCCACCTAAAACGTGCGGCTGGATAACGTAATTTGCTCCTGCTTTTTTAAGCTCCTCCTCTTCCCTATCGTCCCTTGCAATTGTTACAACTTTTGGTCTTTTTCTTAATTTTTTAATCTCAGACATAAAAAAGATGTTATCTTCGGGATCCGCAACAGTTGAAATTATAAGTTTAGCGTTTTTAATTCCTGCCCTTTCCTGAATCTCCAAATCAGAAATATCCCCAAACAGGCTTTTTACTTGCCCTGAGCGATACCGAAGGGTTTTTAATTTTCTAATTACATCGGGGTTTGAATCAATGACTAAAACTTTTTCGCCCGAGGAAATAAGAGCGTTAAGAACGCTTCCACCCGTCCTATCAGCTCCAATAAGAATTACGTGATCTTTATGATCAGCATATTCATCTAAACCATTTTCTAAATCATTATTCCTTTCAAATAGAGGAATTTTGGAAATTAAAGTTTTGTATAAATTGGCCGAACCTAAAATCATATAGTTTGACGTTGCAAAAGTAATAACTCCAACAGCTGTAATTAATGAAACTATCTCGCTGGGGACTTGTCCGATTCTAACTCCCAAAAAGAGAATAATCAGAGAAAATTCCGAAATTTGGGCTAAAGAAATTCCTGTTAAAAATGCCGTTCTTTTTCTGTATCCAAAAATTCCCATAGGAATTGCAACAATTAATGGCTTGATAAGAAGAACAAAAATCGACAGAAGCAAAGCGGGCAAAATTATTTTTGAGAAGGAAGAAAATACCATGCTCATTCCAAGAAAAACGAAAAATATTGTTACAAAGAAATCTCGAAGAGACCTTGTTTTGCCGATTATTTGAAAATTTTCCGATGTGTTTGCAAGAGAAAGTCCTGCCAAAAGTCCTCCGATTTCAACAGAAAAACCGATTGCTGAAACCAGTGCCGAAAGCGATAGCGCCCAAGCGATTGAGAAAAGAAATAAAGTCTCTGAAGACGTCGCGATCTTATCCAAAACTACGGGAAATACTTTCTTGGAAAGAAAGAAAACAATACCAAGAAGTGCTGCGGCTTTTACTAAAACTCCGAAAAAATCCAGTGCGGACAGAGAGCTGCCCGAGAAAGCTGAAAGAAAAATCAAGACACAAATTGCAGCAAAATCCTGGACGAGTAAAATCCCAACCGAAATTTTTCCATAAAGGCTTTGCAAATCTCTTTTATCCGACAAAAGTTTAACAACAATAATAGTGCTTGAAAAAGATAGCGCGATTCCTATATAAATTGCTGCAATTTGGGAAAATCCCAAAGCAGTTGAGATAAAAAATCCACCCAAGAAAGTCAAAGCCATCTGAATAATTCCTGTTACTGCCGAGACCTTTCCGATACTTTTAAGATCCGAAAATTTAAGTTCAAGACCAATCATAAATAAAAGAAATGCGATACCAAGTTCTCCAAGCGTCTGCAAAAAATCCTTGCTTTGAAGCTGAAGACCTCCAAATGGACCGAGTATTACTCCTGTCACAATATAAGCGAGTATCGGAGGTTGTTTGATAAATCTGAAGAACAAAGACAGTAGTGCTGCAAGACAAATAATTATTGTGATTTCAAAGAAAATATTGCCCATTTAAATAATCATACAATATTGCCAAATATAATTGCTATAATGTTTTTGTGAAATTAAAACTGATTGATAAAAAACCACTGACAAGTGAGGTAAAGTCATTTATTTTTGAGCCCGAAACGCCGATTGATTGGACTGCAGGACAATTCATGGTTTATAGGCTAGATCATGAAAATCCGGATATCAGGGGTAAACAGCGTTTTTTTACCATCTCCTCTCCCCCATTTGAAAAAAATATCACAATAACAACCGATCTCAGCAAAGAAAGGTCTAGTACCTTCAAGATTGCACTGGACAATCTTAAAATCGGAGATTTTATAGAAACCAAAGGGCCTGACGGAGATTTTATTGTTGAAAATCCTAATCAACATTTAGTTTTTATTGCAGGAGGAATTGGAATAACTCCGTTCCATTCAATAATTACTGATCTAAATCATAAAAAATTGCCGTTGAACATTACATTACTTTACGCAAACAAAACAGAAGAATTTCCATTTAAAGATAAGTTTGAAAAAATTGCTGCTGAAAATTCAACGCTTAAAATTCATTATGTTGTTTCACCTGCGCATATTGATCAAGAATTAATAAAGCAAACAGTTCAAAATCTCAATAGTTCAATCTTCTACATTTCGGGCCCTGAAAAAATGGTAGAAGATTTAACAGAGATTGTTAAAGGAATTGGAATAAAAGAGGAAAATATAAAACAGGACTTCTTCCCCGGCTACGAACCAATTTAACTTAGGTATTGGATTTCTTCTTCCAAATCTACTGCGTATTTTTCTTTTATTGTTTTTTTTGCAAGCTGTATAAGCTCTTCGACTTCCGACGCTTTTGCATTATCTACATTTACAATAAAATTCGGGTGTTTGTCCGAAATCATTGCTCCTCCAATTCTTTTTCCCATAAGTCCTGCAAGGAATACTATTTTGGCAACCGGCATAATCGTGAAAGGATCATTTTTTATATATTGTTTCCAACCTTCTTTGAGGTTTTCCGGAATTTCTTTCCAATCGATGTTTTTAAACGTACTTCCAAGACTAGGATAGTCCATTGGATGACGGGCATTTCTATAATCTACTTTTTC
>ERZ1292623.2525-Hain-H51-01um-R1-2525-length-16267-cov-7_pt1 | contig 16267 bp, 21 predicted proteins | sample MGYA00564398_ERZ1292623 | MGnify/ENA primary metagenome ERZ1292623 (study PRJEB36523, sample SAMEA6512633) | groundwater metagenome | collected 2019-01-07 | study: AquaDiva: Metagenomics assemblies of 32 groundwater samples | reverse complement strand
ATAAAAATGGACACAAAAGAGGTTTTAGCGAAATACTCTAGAAAATTTGAGCAGGAAGTTAGCAGCGAGAATAGAAAGTTAGATGTTTCTGAGATATCTCAAGAATATAGAATTTTTAAACGAGATATGATGTCAGATGTTTCTAGATATGAAAAATGGGTTAGAAGTTTAGGCAGTTTTATTAGAATTAAAATTTCTCCTAAAGATGAGATAAAATTTAAACAACAGCTGACATCTGCCCACATAGAGCTAGAGCCTGTTGAAGTAGTGAGTTTTGCAGTAATCAGCTCTTTTATCTTATTTTTTTTAGGTGTTTTGGCAAGTATTGCACTTTGGTTTATAAACGAAAGTTTCCCATCTTTTTTTTTGTTTTTAATTCTATTAGTAAGCCTGTTTTTATTTTATTATTTTTACAGCATGCCTAATAGGTTGGCTTTAAAATGGAGGCTGAAAGCCAGCAGTCAAATGGTTCCAGCTATTCTATACACGGTTATCTATATGAAGCATACTAGCAACTTAGAAAGAGCAATTAGTTTTGTCGCACAGCAAATAGAACCTCCTCTCTCCTTAGATTTTAAAAAAGTTATTTGGGATGTTGAAACAGGAAGATATTCTAATATTAAAGACAGCCTCGACAATTATCTAGAGTTTTGGAAAGATTACAACATAGAATTTGTTGAGAGCTTTCATCTAATAGAAAGCAGTTTGTACGAGCCAGATAATGCCAGAAGAATCCAGATTTTAGAGAGAGCTTTAAGAGTTATCTTAGACGGAGTTTATGAAAGAATGTTGAAATATACCCACTCAATAAAGTCCCCATTAACTAATATTTACATGTTAGGAATTGTTCTTCCTACACTTGGCTTGGCTTTATTGCCTTTAGCCTCTACTTTATTAGGGGGAGCAATAAGGCCTTATCATGTTTTTGTTTTCTTTAATTTAATAATTCCTTTTTTTGTTTTTTATTTAGTATCTCAAGTAATGTTAAAAAGGCCCGGAGGATATGGAGAAACAGATTTGCTGGAAAAAAATCCTTATTATCAAGAGTATAATTCTAAAAGACCTTATTTAATAGCAGGTTTAATAGCTCTTCCTATTTTCCTAGTTGGAGTACTTCCTTTAATTTTTGGATATACAGACATTCCCCAATTACTTGGCTTAGAAAAAGATTTTAATAACCCTAATTTTTTAAAATTTTTAGGAGCTAAAAGTTTTGATTTTATAGATGCGTCAGGAGGAAAAGTCGGACCATTTGGAACATTTGCTTTATTATTGAGTTTATTAATTCCTCTTTCAGTTTCTATATTTTTTATAATAGCTTTTTCAAGAAAAACTAGAAATTTAATTAAAGCAAGAAATGAGACAGAACAATTAGAAAGCGAGTTTAACAGCAGTTTATTTACACTTGGAAATAGATTAGGAGATGGAATTCCAGCAGAAGTTGCTTTTGCTAAAGTTGCAGAATCAAGCAAAGGACAGAAAACAGCTGATTTTTTTAGAGTTGTTAATGTAAATGTTCAGTCAATGGGGATGAGTTTAGAAACAGCTATATTTGATTCAAGGAGAGGAGCTTTAGTCTACTATCCAAGCAATTTAATCTCTACAAGCATGAGGATTTTAATTGAAAGTGTAAAAAAAGGATTAAAAGTAGCCGCAGAAAGTTTAATGAGCATTTCAGAATATGTTAGAAATATTCAGAAAATTAATGAAAGATTAAGAGATTTATTGGCAGATGTTGTCAGCGATATGAGAAGCAATATGACTTTTCTTGCTCCTTTATTAGCAGGAATTGTTGTTGGACTGGCAGCAATGATAACTGGAATTTTGAGTCAATTAAAAATTCTGACAGAATTAAAAGGAGGAGATGTTACTGGCCTTGGAAATTTAGCTAATATAACAAGTCTGTTTAATGTTGAAAATATGATTCCGCCCTATCACATGCAAATAGCAATTGGTATTTACATTATTGAGATAGTTTTTATTCTTACAGGAGCTTTAGTTACTATTGATTCTGGAGAAGATAGACTAAGAAGAACTCATGAAGTTGCAAGAAGTTTGCTAAAAGGAGGTTTATTATATATAATAACCGCTTTTTTCGCTATTGTTGCATTATCGTTATTAGCAGGAGTTGCATTAAGCGGAGTGTTTGGAGGGTAAATTTAATAATAACATTTACTAATAAAATAGCAGATAAAACTTATGATAAAGGAGAAAACACAAATAAAAAGAGATAAAAAATTAAATAAGCTATAAAGTGAAAAAATAAGACAAAACTTAAATAAATATAGCTAATAAGAAATACCAAATCTAACAAAAGCCTTCAAATTATTTGATTATAAGTTACCAAAAAATAAACTAAAAAAGAACTAAAATGAGATTCATGAACAAAAAAGCCCTAGAACTAGCAATAAATACTATTGTTATTCTAGTTTTAGCTATTTTATTGCTGCTTTTTTTAGTTTTATTTTTTACAGATGCTGGAAAGAATTTTGTTGCGAAGATTGGCATTTATTCTAGTTACTCTAATGTTGATGATGTTGTTAGTAATTGCAATATTCAAGCGGATACAAACAAAGAATATAGTTTTTGCTGTGAGAAAAAAACTGTTAGATACTATGAAAATAATGAAAAAGTTGAGCAGAAGTTTAATTGTAGAGAATTAGTTAATAAAAATTTTATTAATAATAAAATTAACAACCTAAACTGCGGTGAGATTAGCTGTTAAGAATCCGATTATAAACATTATATTAAAAATAAAAATGAAAATAAAAAAAAATAGAAATGTTAGGATGTTTAAAAGAAGGTTAGATGAAGGATTAGCAATTAAAAATAGTTTAGTTACCATTCTGCTTAACAAAAAAGCCGTAGCATTAGAGTTTTTATTTTGGCTGATTTTAGGAGTAGTTGTTTTAGTTATAGCTGTTTTTATTATAATAATTTTAACTGGGAAAGGTCAATCAGCAATAGAATTTATTAAAGATTTGTTTAAATTGAGTTTTATTATTGCTATGCCTTCAACTCGCCAATTTAAAAGATACTTTGCTTAATACATAAAAATTTTATGGCCATTCATTATTATTAATAAAACAATTTATAATGATAGGTACAGGGATTATTATTTAAAAAAGAGAATAATAAACTCAAACTAAGATAATTTATGAAAAGAATAGCTCTAAAAGGAACAAAAGTCATAACTTACTAAATTAAAAGGGTATTACAAATATGTCAGAAAATACTACTATTGGAACCATTATAACTATTATAATTATAGTTTTAGTTTTAGTAATAGCTATTTTTGGAATTATAAAGCTAAATTCTTCTGGAACTTTAAAAGAACTATTTCCAGATTTTGGAAAAGAAAATAGAACTGTTAGTTATAACGAAGAATTTTTTCTTGAAAATCCTGAAATGATTGAATATTGCATAGAAGACGAAAAAAATGAAATTTGTTTTAAATTTAATGAAAATAAATTATGGAGCTGGAGACTTATAGACAGCAATGAATGGCTGATTGTTAGCAATTCTCTTCACATTAATTTTAAAAATTTAGATAATAAGAATAAGAATTTTATTTCACAGTTAATAAATAAAGGGGCTGAAAATGGTTTAAAGCAGATTGCAGAAAGAGTATTGAAAAATGAAGGAGATAGTTTTTTAGTTTTTGATTATGATGTTGATTTAAATATTAATATTGATTTAAATATTAATATTGATAATGGAAAATGGACAGAATCCTATGAATCAGGAGATAAAAGACTGCTAGATTTAGATGGATTGATAGATAGATTAAATCAAGTTACAAGAGGAGTTATTAGACAGGCAGGGGCTGAAAATGAAATTTAAGAGGATAATAATCAATTTTATCTTAAAGCAATTATCAATAAACAAAAAATGCCAACAACAATTAATCAAAAGCTGAAAAGAAGGAGTATAGGCCAGTAATAATGAAATGTGCATATAAAAATTGCAAGAAAGAGGCAGCCGGCTCAAAGCAATTTAATGATATAGTTATTAGAGTATATCTATGCACAGAACATTTAATAGAAGTTGCTGAATTAGACAGCTGGCAGGATGGAATGAAATTTATTGGTAAATTGAGATAAAATGAAAAACAAAAAAGCAGTTAAATTTTTAGGAGAGCATACAATTAACTTAATTATAACTGTTATTGTTCTTGTTTTTTTAATTTACCTTGGAGTTAAAGTTTATGGAATTTTTACTGAGGAAAATGAATTAGAAAAAGCAATTGTCCAATTAGAAAAAATTACAGACGCGGTTAATAACATCTGGAATAATAATGGAGGGGGAAAGGTTGAGGTTTTTTCTCCTGGAGAAAAATGGTTTTTGGTTAGTTTTCTATTTGATTTTCCAGAAGGAGAGTGCAGAGGAGAAAAAGGCTGCTTGTGTATTTGTAGAGATACAGAATGCAGCGAGCCAAAATCTAGGAAATGCAATGGATTTAATTTTAATGTTAAAGTTAGAGGATGGCCTGTAGCGCTTGGCAGAACATCCGGTCAGAGAGAGACAGGAGAAAGATATTCTATTCCAGTTAAAGAGTTTGAATATATAGAATTGCCCCCAATAGGAGAGTTAGTAGTTAGTAAGGAAGAAAATAAAGTTTCTGTATACGGAGAAAATTATGGACAGATTGATAAAGGGCAAGAAATATATTATTAAAATAATAACTATAAAATTAATAGACGAATAGGAAAAACTAAGTTATAAATACAATATGAATGAAATTATTAAAAAACGCCTTATATTAAAAATTCCCCTAATATTAAAAAATATAATTTAACTAAAATGTTAATAAAAAAAAGTTAAACAAGCGAAGTTCATGCAAAATCATATAACAAGCGAAATAAAAAATATGATAAAAGTAGAAAATGAATCTGATAAAAAACAAAAAAGCAGTTTTAGAAGACCTTATCAAAATCATCTTATGGATAATTTTTTTTATTATAGCTTTGTTAGGAGTTTATTATTTAATTAAAAGAGTTGGAGTTTAAAACACAAGCAAAATTAATTGCTGTAAAAAATGACAAATAGTAAAAAAGAGGCTAGGATAGTTGATAAAAAAGGAAAAATTGCGGTTGAGTTTCTTATAGGAGTTATTATCCTTGTTATTGGGTTTATTGTTGTTCTTTATTTTATTTTTTTAGTTCCTTATACAGGGGTTATTGATAAAGAAACCTGCCACCAATCTATTGTTTATAGAGCCACTGCTAAAATAAAAGTTATTGATATAAGTCAAAGCATTCCTTTAAAATGCCAGACAGAAAAAATTTGTTTGACAATGAGTGGAGAAGATTGTGGATTAGCTAGTAATAAGAAAAATCCAGTTAAAAAAATAAAGTTAAGTAAAGACAAACAAGAGGCTAGGGAAAAAATAAAAGAAATTTTTGCAGGCAGTATGATAGCTTGTCATTCAATGTTAGGAGAAGGGCAGTTAAACTTCTTGCCTCATGAATATTTAAAATTTGAGGATACTAAGTATGGATTAATTTGTACTAGATTAGTATTTGATAAAGAATCTAAAGAACAAGTTGAAAGCATTGGTTTCGGAGAGTTCTACAGCTATCTTGAGAAAAAAACGGTTGATGATAAAAGCTATTTAGATTATTTATACCCCGGAGTTAAAGATTCTAAAAATTTTTTGCTTATTTATGATACTATAAAAAATAAACAATTAGAAGAAATTGAAAATGAAAAGACTGAAAATGAAAAAATTCCTGAATTTGTCGACTGGAAAATAGATTTAAAACAAGAGAATGGATATGCGATAATAGCAAGCATTTCAACTAAAAGTCAGGGTATGGCGTTATTAGAAGGATTGGGTGTTACTGGAATTATTAGTGGAGGTTTAATTTTTACAGGATTTGGAGCACCATTAGGAGCAGCAATTTTTGGCTTAGGATCAGGAGGAGCAGTTTTTTGGTACGAATTTGACGAAAATTATTATTATTTTCCTCCTGCAATTTATCCTTATGATATAACAAGACTGCAGGAGTTAGGAGTTCATAGTTTTGAAATAGCTCCTTAATAAATGAGTTACTAATTAACTTGTAAATACTAAAAAATAACTAATAAGTTATATTTAGAGCTAAGAAAAATAAATTAATAATAACCTAGTTTTAAAATAAAAAATGAACAAAAAAGCAATTAATACCTTAATTGAGAATTTAGTTTTTATTTTATTAGTTGTGGTTTTTATTAGTATCATGTATCTTGCTATTACAAGAGCTGGAACTCAGTCAGCTCTTTTTGAGCAGATTTATGCAAAACAAATTACTTTACTTATTGATAAATCAAAACCGGGAACAGAAATTGAAATGGATACTTTTGATATGCATAGGATAGCCAGGAAAAATAAGTTTTCAGGGGACATAGTAAAAATTGATAATAACGAGAACAAGGTTAGTGTTAAACTAACCGACGGAGAGGGTTATAGTTATTATTATTTTAATGATGTTGATGTTTTATGGAATTTAAAAGAAAATGAGAGAAAGTTAATTTTAAAAATTATTGAGAGGCAGGAATAAACAAAAAAAGAAAAATAAGTTTAAGGGATAAATAAAAATCAAACCTAGAAAGTAAGGATTATAGTTAATTACTTATTAAAAATAAAAAAGAATATTTTGATAGAATATCATAAAAAACAAAAAGATGAACAAAAAAGGTTATTACAGACTTGCAGATATAGGGATGTTTTTTTTATGTTTCTTAATTGTAGCTCTTGGCATTGTAATAGGGATTTATATGTTTTACTCTAATACTGTTGATATTAGAGATCAAGAAGCTAATATCTTATTAGAAAAAGTTGAAGCAGCAATTGCTGAAAACAGGCAGTTAAATCAAAAAATCCTAGAAGAGAATTTCAATATTTTAGAAGAAGCAGGTCTAAATTCTAAGATAATTAACGAATATTATTATTTTAAAATCGAAGTTTTTGAAAACGGAAATTTACTTAAAAAAATTGAAGGAGGCAATAGAGATTTTGATGTTGAATGTGGATTAAATGGAGAAAAATTTCCAAAATGCAGAGAAAAAGAATTTGATACTGATGGAAATTATAAAATTAAAATTTTAACGGGGTCAAATCAATTAATAGCATTAGTAATCTTAAAAATAAAAAGTTAGTTCAAATATGTGAGAGGAGCATAACCCTAGAATAAATGCTTATTAATGCAAGTAAAAATGAATAAAATGAACAAAAAAGGATTAGAGGACAGTTTATTTACATGGATAGCCGCTTTTTTACTCATAGTTTTTATCATGATTATTTATTTAACGCTGATATTAATTATTTTTGGAGAAAAAAAACTAATTGGGGATATAGAAATTGTTTTTGAAGAAAGTCAAATGAATTTAGAACTAAATTCAAAATTTTTGTATTTTTTAAATTCCAGGATTTTAACTGATAATAAGGAGGATAAAATTATTCATGTTATAAGGAATTCTTTAAACCCTTATTTTGAGATAGAGAATGATAAAGGAGAAACTTTTGTCGGTAAATATGGGCTTGCCGCATTAATAGAAGAGGGAGTTGCATTAAAAAATAAAATGTTAGCAGATGGATTTGATGAGAGTGATTGGAATGAGTTTATAAATGCTAATAGCAAGTTTGCGCAGGATGAGAAAATTCAAGAGATAAGAAAAAACCTAGATAAAATTTGCGATAAATATATTTTAGAAATTCCTCAAGGGGTTATAACCGAGGATATACATAAAATCAGGCAGGTTTATGGAGGTGAAGATGGTCTTTATTACACCAAGCCATTAATTCATAAAACAAATTATAAAGGCCAGAATATTGAAATTAAGTTAAGAATTTATAAAGATTGTTTGAAAAATCAATAAGATAATACAAAAAGGTAAGTGATTAAAAGATTAATAATATGATTATATAAATTTAGGTAATTGAAAAATCAAGAATAGGGATTCCAAGCAAATCATGGGAAACCATGAGAAATACAACTAAACAAGATTATTATCCATAAATTAAACTAATAAAATAAAAGTTAAATTACCTAAAAAAATGAAAACAGAAAAACAACAGAATAAAAATTCATCAATTAGTTTTATGGTCCTATCAAAAATGAACAAAAAAGCTATTTCAATATCAATTTTATTACTAGTAATTTCAAGCTTGATTCTAAGTATTCTAAGTCTTGCTTATTTTATGACTAAAAATAATGATATTAAAAGAACAATTAGTTTTTCTAATGGAATTGACGAGGTTTATCTAAAAGAAGATTTATTAAATTTTTATTTGCAGGATATTTTTGATAAAGCTGTTAGAGATTTAGAGGCTATCCTCGACTCTGTTGATAGCGGGCAGGCTTTTATTAATAGTTTTAAAAAAGAGCTAAATGATTATAAGGATAAAAATGGGAATTATCCTATGAAAGAATTGCAACAGGCCGAAAATCAAATTAGTGAGGAAAATGTTGAATTAACTGATAATAAACTGGTTTTAAAACTTCATCTTGAAATAAAAAAGAGTTATATTTCAGGAGAAGAAGGGGGAACTTTTACTTATAATTATGAAAAACAATTTGAAAAGGTTTTTAAATAAAGGATTATTAACAATAGGATGAACAAAAAGGGTGCAGATATTGCTATTGGTACAATAGTTATTATTATTCTAGCTTTAGTTGTATTAGTAGTTATTATTTACGGATTTACAGTTGGATGGGGGAATTTATTTCAGAATATAGTTGGTTTTGGCGGAGGACAGGTTAATGTTCAGACAGTAATTAGCAGTTGTCAAGTGTCATGTTCAACCCAATCAGTTTATGATTATTGTTCTAAGAAAAGAAATGTTGTTTTTGATGAAAAAGGAAAAGGAGAGGTTTTTACTTGCGAACAATTAGAGAAAAGAACTCCAAGTGTTGGTTTAAGTTGCGATAGCATTGATTGCAGTATTAGTGAATCAAGAGGTTTATGCAATGGAGAATTGGTAACTTCAGCATGTGAAAGTAAAAAAGATCTTGGAAGAGCAAATTGCGAGGCTCTTTCAGTTTGCAAATGGATTGATGAGGCTGAAAATCAAAATGAAAATATAGGAAATTGCGCTTTAAAAGAAGGATCTAGTTGCTCTAGTTTTAACGATAATGAAGATATTTGTAATGAATTAACAGCGTTTGGATGTGAGTGGCAGGCCCAGACTTAATTTATTCTATAAAATGGACTATTCTATGCCTGAAAGAAGAAAAACGAAAACTGATAAAAGAGCTAAAGCAAGATATACTAAGTATAAAAAAGGCGGGGGAAAAAGGTCATTAGAAAAGAAAAAATAATTTTATTTATTTTTTAATTAAGGGTCCTCTAAAAAATAAATGGTTTGATTATTTGTTATAATCACTGCAGTAATAAATATTCTATATCGTATTTTTATTATTAATACCAGAAACTTTTGTGCTTTGTTCGAAAGCTCAGAAAATTTCTTAATTCAAATTTTCTGAGTCTCAGAAAACTATGTTTTCTGAGGTTTCTGTATTAAAAATTTTATAACATAATCCTTAAAATTTATACTACTCGAGCTTTACGGGAACTGTTAATTAGGTTAAGTTTATAAGTTATTCTCATTTGTTATTTTAAAAGAGAAGGAAAATGACCCTGCTGCCAGACTTATTAACAAACGAAAATTTATTTTTAATCATTCTATCTGTAATATGGATTATAGGAGCAATAATTCAGGATTTAAAGAGAAGAGAGGTAGATAATTTGTGGAATTTCAGCTTAATAGCATTTGCACTGGCTTATAGATTTTCTGTTAGTATTTATACCAGCAATTTTTGGTTTTTTATTAATGGTTTAATCGGGCTTTTTATCTTTTTAATATTAGGAAATATTTTTTATTATTCTAGGTTATTTGCAGGCGGAGACGCAAAATTATTAATTGCCCTAGGAAGCATACTGCCTTTGAGTTATAACTGGCTGATAAATTTCAAAATTTTTGGATTTTTTGTATTGCTGTTTTTATTAGGAGGCAGTATTTATGTTTTTATCTGGAGTTTATTTTTAACAATGATTAATTGGAGTAAGTTTAGCAGGGAATTTGCCAAACAGCTTAGAAACTATAAGAATATTTTTTTAATATGCCTGGCTTTTTTTGTTGTAGGAGCAGCAGCTAGTTTTATTAGAGTTGAATTTATTCTATCTGCTATTTTTTTGTTATTCTTTATTCTATTCATTTATTCAAAAGCCGTTGAAGAAAGTTGTTTAGTAAAAGCAATAAGTACCAAAGAACTGACAGAAGGAGATTGGTTGTATGAGGATATTTATGTTAATGGGAGAAAAATTGAGAAAAGCTGGCATGGCGTTTCTAAAGAAGAGCTTTCTTTAATTAGAAAAAAATATAGAAGAAAAATTTTAGTTAAATACGGAATTCCATTTACCCCCAGTTTTTTGATAGGTTTTTTGGGGGTTTTATGGATAATCTGGAGTGGAATTGGTTTTTTGTGATTTTAATAATTAGTTTGCTTAATAGTTCTAGTCTATAGATTTTCTGTTAGTATTTTTAAAAATGATTAAATCCCCAAAGAGCAGCATGAGAGTGTTTTATTGCAATTTCTAATTCTCTTTCTTCCCAATTATTTTTAAGGTTCCTGTATTCTAAATTTCTTTTATTTTGAATAGCTCTATCTATTCTATATGGCATACCCTTAGAAATACCTAAATCTTGATAAACTACTGTAACTATATCAGGTAGAGATTCAATTAATTCTTTTCCAGCATTAATTCCAATATCCCCTTCTTTTTGAATACTATCATCTAAAATTCCCGGCTGTGTATAAAATAAATGAGGGGCAAATGGAATTTCTCTATGCATTAAACAATCCCTAACACAAGCCCGGACATAAAGAGGTTTCTTCTTATTTGTTCTTCATTTTCTCCGCTATACGGGGTTTCAACATCAACAAATTTTATCATATAGGTTAATTAAGCTTTTAGTTTTTAATAATTTATATTATAGAATAATAGCTGTATGAGTATAAATTTATTGTTTCTAAAATAATTATTTAGAATTTATCACGGAATCCTAAATCCTATTTCAGGAAGATTTTTAGATTTTGTTATTTTTGGTTTTAATGTTATGACTTTTTCTTTTTTTTCAAAAGAAAGCATTAGTTGCAATTTTTTTAATTCTTCTTCATCCGCCTTTTCTTTTTTTAAAGGCCTTTCATTATAAACCGGAATTACATTAATAGCAGGATAATTCTGAAATGAAAATGTTTCTATTTTCATGTCATCTGGATTGAGTTTTGTTTTGATTTTCTTTGATAGTTTTTGTGCAAGAGAAAAAACTTCTTTATTAATCTTTTCAATGCCGGTTTTTTGCTTGGGGATAACCAAACAATGTCCTTTTGACAAAGGGTTTAATTCAAGGATCGCAACAGCTTCTTTATTTTCAGATATCTTATAATAAGGAATTTCATTATTTACTATAAGTTCAAAAACCGATTTTTGTTGCCCCCCCGCTTGGTTGTTTTCTGATATCCTAACATTATTTTGCTTCAGAAATTCTTCTAATTCTATTTCATTTAGTCCAGTAATATATTCTTTAATTTGCTCTTTATTTTCATTGGGCAGATTTTCAACTTGTTCTAATAGATTTTTTTTAATTTCTTCTGCTTGTTCTATTGTAAATGCCATATTCAAACGAGTATAATTATAGTTATAAACTTAATTGATATCAATTGAAATAGTAATAAGCTTCTGGTTATACTATTAATTTATTATTAACAAAATTTATTCTTAGACAGAATATGGAGGCGTTTTGGACAAAAATAAAAAAACAAACCTTTATAAGTTATTTATATTAAAAAATATCATGGGACTCGCTTTAATAAAAATAAAGATAATGCCTTCATCTCCAGATACAAACTTAACAGCAATAGAAGAAAAAGCTAAAGGCATTACTGCAAAAGAACAAGGAAAAAATATAAAAATAGAAAAAGAACCAATTGCATTTGGACTTAATGCTTTAATAGTCGGTTTTGCAAGAGAGGAAACCCTTGATTCAGATAACTTATTAAAAAAACTTCAGAATATTCCTAATGTCAGTTCTGTTGAAATAATCGATTTTAGACGAGCAATTGGATAATAGTATATAAAAGAAGTTTATTAAAATAGATTATACAATTGTGAGCAGAGCAATTGGATAATTAATGTAAATAGCGACGAGAGGTTTTGCGAAGCTATAACCATATTTGCTTATATTAATTAGAACATTATAATGCCTAACTAAGAGAATTGAGCTATTGTATAATAGTATGCCTAAATAATCGCTTATTGGGTGGTGATATTGCATTAGAATAAAACTTTTTCAACTACAATTGCATTTAGATATCTAAATCCCTGTTTTTCCCAAAAACCAGCTTTTTTTGATAATGATGATGGGATTGTTATAAAAGTTTTGCAATTAAATTGTTCAAGACAAAAATTTTCAATTATTCTATATAACAAACCTCCATATTCTTTCTCTCTTTCACATCCTCCTAAATTAAAACTCAGAATATTGCAGAAATCTTCTTTAATATTAAGGTCAAATCCGATTTTATCTGATGTTTGAGTTGGTTTCAAGTTTGAAGCATAGCCAATATACAAAACACCCTGAGTGTTTACTAAAACCAAATGGTCATCTTTATATAAAGGAAATTTTATTAAGCCCTCTCTCAAATTTTTTGATATTATTCCATTGTCATAACTCATCTTGAGATTATTAATAATAAACTTAAAAAGATTATTGAACTCTGTTAATACTAATATTATAAAATAATAAGGAGCAAAAATTAGCTCATAAAATTATATCTTTTCAAACAACAATTCTTATAAATTCCAGATTTTAATTATAAATAGTTAAAAAGGTGAAAAATGAACGGAAATTATCAACAGCTTATTGAATTTATCTCAGAGAATTCTGGTGTTTCTGTCGAGGATATTGAAAGGAAAATTGAGGCTAAACAAGCCAAGCTTTCAGGTTTAATAAGTAAAGAAGGAGCCGCCCAAGTAGTTGCAGCAGAGCTGAATATTAATTTTGAAAAGCAGATACTTAAAATCTCACAGGTTGTTTCAGGAATGAGGAAAGTTAATTTAATAGGAAAAGTAGTAGAGATGTTTTCTGTTAGAGAATATAATAAGAATGGAAGAAGCGGGAGAATAGCAACTTTTATTTTAGCAGACGACACAAGCAATATTAGGACTGTTCTTTGGGATGAAAATCACATTGATTTAATTGCTAGAAATGAGATAACAGAAGGAAGTTTTGTAGAAATTTCTAATGCCAGCATTAGAAATGGAGAGTTGCATTTAGGAAGTTTCTCTGAAATAAAACTGTCTGATAAGATTATCCACAACCTTGTTACAGAAAAGCCTGTTTTTAAGAAAGAAATTATTCAATTTATTCCAAATGAAAGAGTTGCAGTTAGGGCCTTTATAGTTAATATGTTTGAGCCAAGATTTTTTGAAGTATGTCCCGAATGCAGAAAAAAAGTAAGCGAGAGCAAGGAATGTAATGAACATGGAAGAGTTGTCAGCGAAAAAAGATCTTTACTAAGTCTTATTCTTGATGATGGAACAGGAAGTATAAGAGCCACAATTTTTTCAGAAGATTTAGAGAAAATTTTTTCAAATGAGGAATTAGAAAACTTGGATTTGTTTTCTATTAAAAAAAAGGAGTTCCTCGGAAAAGAGATGATTGTTAGAGGGTTAGTGAAAAGAAACTCTATGTTTGAGGGAAATGACTTTGTTGTTTCTGAATTTGAAGAAGTAGATATTGATAAGTTGATTGAGGAGCTGGAGAGTTGACTAAAAAGTTAACCATGTTGAGTAAACACAAATTCTTAACATAAAAAAAACAGATAAATTACTATAGTATTAATAAAACTAAAATAAGAAAATACTTTTAGTAAGAACAAAAGGATTTTAGTATAAGATAAAATAAGAAAAAAGAAACATGTTTTTTTATAGAGAGATAAAAGGATTGATAACAGCACTTTGTCTGCTTGGATATGGAGGAAATGAGGAGCCAGTTTTAAAACACACAACTGTTAGTCTTCACTCTTTGAAGTATGAGGATAGTACTATTAATGCTTGGTGGCTTATTAATATAGTTAATAATGGCAAACTGCCTGAAATCTCTTATCTTAAAGATTGGAATGTTAGATATCAAGCAGAGATTTGGAATTCAGCTGTTCGCTCGCATCGTACATATCGCAGTGTTGATGGAGTAGTTTTGCCTGGATTAGAAACAATAGTTAGAGTTGAAGAAGCAGAAGATGGAGATTGTCGTTGTTCTGAGTTGGTTAAGTTATCTCTTTTTCCAAAACAAAGTGAAGGAATGTCTTCTTTTTATGAAATTGAGACTATTCCTGAAAATGTTGAGATTATCCCTCTTACTTCTGGGACAGAGCTTTGGTTGGGCTGTCAATTAAAGCATTTTCATGAAGGCAGAGAAAATGAGCTTCTGCTTTTTGGAGGCAGAGTTATTACTTTATCACTCGAAGATTACTGTCTTTTTGCTGACTTTAATTTATCACCAAATACCAAAATTAACCTCTCTTCTATTCCTAAAGATAGAAAAAACCAAAGAATATATTTATCTCCTCCAGATAGTCTTTATCTAAGAAGCGAAATTCCGGGGTATCATTTCTTCCGTTTTAGCGATTTCTTAGTTAATAGCAGTGATAGACTTAATTTATCTTGCTCATACTTTACTACTAGCAGGGGATTGAGTGTAAAACTAAATCAGTATCAAGATGGGACAGACGGATTTGAAAATTTAGAAACAGAGACTATTTTCTTATCTGAGCTAGGAAAGTGGACCGCTTTTAAAAAAACTTTTATTATTAATGATGGAGCTAATTCAGCATATCTTCAATTTAGTCTTGGAACATCAGAAATATTAGATGAAGCTTGGATAGATAATATTTCATTAAACAAAGAAAATCCAAGGCTTATTCCAAGGTTGAATCGTCTTGAGTGGTATAGGCCTGTTCCATGATCCAAAAATTTTTAGAGCTTATCTGATAGTTTTTTATAACTATAGTGAAAGACATAAGCATTTATTAGTTTTTCATATTAGAAATTAAATTCTGCTTGAAGGTTTTAATCCCATGTTGGCTGATTTTTGTGCAATAATTCTCGAATCCAGTCCAACTGGTATTTAGTAAGAGGTTTATACGCACAAGAATTTCCAGAAAATATTTTTTGTCCAGTTTTATCGTTAATTGTTTCCTCTATTAAATAGCCCCCAATCTCTTTTCAAATAAACCGGCGCTTTATTTTTTAAATAAAATCCTTCTTGCAAAGATTCTAGATTCTCACTCATAATTTAAAAACATTTTTTTTATTTAAATAATTTTAGTTAGTTGTGTATATAATTCATATCATGCTAAATTTAACAATATCCAAACCAAACAACAAATTCCAAACTAAATATTTTGTAATTACTTCTTTAGATACTTATAAAAGCCAACTAAAGCAATTGTTAACGCAACTATTCCAATGATTACATGATCATTATGCCTTATCCAAATCCTATTTTTAAAATAAATTTAATGGTTTTGTAATCAAAAAAGGCGTAGGCAACTCCTAATATGCTAAGAATAATAGAGGCTATTAAAAACAATTTTTTTCTAGGTTCATTAAAATTATCGTCTTTAATTTACAACCATAAAATATATAACAAATTTAGGTAATGCTTATAAGCATCGGTATTTTAATTTATTAGTTAATTCAAAACAAAAAAGTTAAAGTCTTGCTTATAAATTACAAGTTACCAAAATAAGAAAAAATAAAAATGCCCAGAAAAAAAACTAAAGAAGAGAGTAAGGAAATAGAGCAGAAAAAAGAAGCAGAAGAAAAGAAAGTTTCTAAGATCTCAGATCTTCCTGGAATTGGGCCCGCTGCAGTTGAAAAGCTGGAGGCAGCCGGAATTTTTGATTTAATGGGAGTTGCTGTTTTAAGTCCTTCTGATTTATCTGAAATTTCTGGCTTAGGAGAAAGTGTTGCAAGAAAAGCAATACAGGCTTCTAGAAAAATGATGGATTTAGGATTTCAGGATGGATTAGAGTTTGCTGAAAAAAGAAAAGAAGTTTCTTATATAAATACAGGTAGTGAACAATTGAACAAGCTTTTGGGGGGGAGAGGAATAGAGACTAAATCAATTACAGAGGCATTTGGAGCTTATGGCAGTGGGAAAACTCAAGTAGGTCTGACAATTGCTGTTAATGTACAAATGCCTATAGAGAGAGGGGGG
>ERZ1292623.2524-Hain-H51-01um-R1-2524-length-16270-cov-4_pt1 | contig 16270 bp, 18 predicted proteins | sample MGYA00564398_ERZ1292623 | MGnify/ENA primary metagenome ERZ1292623 (study PRJEB36523, sample SAMEA6512633) | groundwater metagenome | collected 2019-01-07 | study: AquaDiva: Metagenomics assemblies of 32 groundwater samples | reverse complement strand
AAAAAAGTTACTGACCAGGAAAGAATGAGAGAGCTTAAAAAAATATCAAAGGCATGTCAGATTAAATTAAAAGACAACAAGGGAAATCCTGAAAGCATTCAAAAAATCAACAAAGAGATGATGGATTGTTCTATGGAGCTAATGAAGCACTCCTTCAAACCAATGATTTACACATTTATACCGATAATAATTTTATTCTGGTGGATTAAAGATGTTTATACTGGAGTGCTATCTGGATGGATATGGTGGTATATAGGTGCTAGTATACTTTCAAGCATAATCTTCAGAAAGGTTTTTGATGTTGTGTAAAGAGACAAACCCTTAAAAACTCCCTTTTTCTCTTTAAAAAATGGATGACAAACAGCAGGAGTTAATATTCAGGTTAAGCATGTTTGAACAGCAGATTAGACAGTTGCAACAGCAGATTCAGGCAGTTGATAATGGGATAATAGAGCTTAACAATTTAAGCATCGGACTTGGAGAGATTACTGGAGGGAAAGACAGAGAAATTTTTGCCCCTATTGGCAGAGGAATATTTGTAAAGGCAAAAATCTTATCAGAAGATTTAACAGTAGATGTTGGAAGTAAAAATTTTGTAAAAAAAAGTGTTCCTGAAACCCAGAAGATGATTGAGGAACAAATGAGCAGGCTAGGAGAAGCTAGACAGGAGTTAGAAAGCAATTTAGATGGAATGAATGAGGAGATAGAAAAAGTTCTAATTCAAGCGCAGGAAAGAGAGGAGAAGAAGTGATATATATCTTATGTAATGGAACTTTTTAACAAAAGAAACATTTAAATATTGTTATATCATTAGATATAACATGAATCAAGCACAAGAAAATAAAGAATTAAAAGGAATTTTAAGATTTCCGAGATTAGACACTGTCTTAATGGTTGAAGAATTTATTAAGAAAAAAGATGGAGAGTATAAAAAAAGAGCTTTGTGGGAGAATCTCCCAAAAAAAGTAATGTATCAAACCTTTTGTGTAATTATTGATTATTTATTATATTCAAGAAAAATATCTATAGATAGGGATGGAAAAATAGGTTGGATATACTATCCTGAAAAAAAATCAGAAATAGAAAAGTATAAACATCTATTCTGGAGAAAAAATGGAACTGCCATCTAAGATTAGATTTTCAGATGAGAAAGTTCAGAAAGCCTTTGAAAAGTTAAAAGATGAGATTGGAGATGAAAAAGAAATTTACTCTTGGTTAATTAGAGCTTTTGAAGACATAGAAAAAAATGCTTTTTGTGGAATACAAATTCCAAAAAAATTGATTCCAAAAGAGTATAAAATAACTAATTTATGGAAATATGATTTACCAACTGCATGGCGCTTGTTATATTCAATTGAAAACCAGCAGATTTATGTTGTTTCTATAATTCTCGAGTGGATGACTCATAAAGAATATGAAAGAAAATTCAAATATTGAATTAGTGATTAATATCTCCAAAAAACACTAAATTTTAAATTTAGAATAAATTAGGAGATAGAAAAAGTTCTAATTCAAGAGCAGGAAAGAGAGGAGAAGAATTAAAACAATTTCTTTTCTAAATTTTTTGCTGTTTTCCTTTTATTATAATTATTCTTAAATTTTTGTTTTGAAACTTCTTTTGTAGGTATAATTATTCCTTTCTTATGAAAACACCCTCCACAATAAGTATCTTCACTATCATGATGACACATTCTAAAATTTTCTTTATTATTGTCTTTAATAAGATTTAACCAGAAAGGATGTATATTTCTCACAGTTAGACAGCTATTTTCATAGTAATAACTACCTCTTGACTCTTCATAATGGTCTTTTAGCAATGTTGGTTGTTTTGAATCATCTTTTAAAATATCCCATGGAACCCCGGTAAGTTTAAGAGTTAAGTCTTTCCTAGAAAATCTCATTGGTAAAATCTGAACTTTAATCTTATTTTTCTCTGCAAATTTAAAAATATTATTCTCTCTCTTATCTGGAGCTTTATTTGCAACAGCAAGCAGATAAATTATCGAGTTAACTCCTGCTTGTTTATATTTTAAAGCTTGTTCTAGCCTAAATTCATTGTTACACCCGTATTCTAATGCACCTAATTCATATTCGTCAAAACCTATGCTAAATAATAATGTTGATTTTGTTTTTTTTAGAAGATTAGCTATCTCTTTGTTAAAAGTAAGAAATTTTGTAGGAATAATATTCTGAGTTTTAGTTTCTGCAGTAACTTCTAAAGCTTGAACAAAAAAATCAGAAAAAGGAGAAATTGGAATGTAAGATTCTGTTCTCTTTCCAAACCTTAAAATTTTTACAGGTCTTCCTAAAATTTTCTGAGTATTAAAATCTAAGATACACTCCCCCATTAATTCTTTCTTTAATCTCTCTTTATCAAATTCATAAATATTTTTAGCAAATGTCTGATGTCTTCTTCCAGCATAACAATACCCGCATTCTGCACCAGGAGATAAAAAATAATCTTCAAAAGTCTTGCCATCAAAAGATGCTTTATCTCCTGGAATCCACCCAGAGATACAGCCTTTTCCAAAATCAAGATTAGCTTCAAGTATGCAGTCAGGAACAAAATCTTGCTTTCCACCCCAGAGCACTCTTTTAGGAGTAATCATTTTTAGCTCTGTTTTTGGAACTATCTCAGATACAATTTTTTCAAAAGGCTGTTCCTCTCTTAAACTATTTGCAAAATCTTCCTCGCAAAAATCAAAAATATCTGCAGCAGTTAATCCGTAAATTTCTGATTTTATTTTTTTTGCCTCTTTTGTTAGCTCGTAATGAATATCATATTTTTCAGGGGATTTGATTACCTTGCTAATCTCTAAGTATCTTTTGCCGCTTCTTCTCCAGGTTCTATCATCAATAAGATAACTACTTTTGTTTTTCCTAATATCTTTAGTAACTTTTACAATTTCTGGAATCTCAACTCCTTGTAAACTAAAAATATCCACTCCTCCTTTTTTCCTACCACGAGAATATGAAAAATGTGCAAGATGGTCAAGATTTCCAGCTATAGAAGGGATTTTTACAGAAACATCATGATTGAAATTATAAATAGCTATATATTTTCTTCCATTATCTCCAAAATAAACTCCTGCAGAAAATCCCATTTTATCAACTACTCAAAAAACAATATATAAAGATTATTGTAATTATTCAACTCTCTTCAAAAAATTAGTATAGCTTAGTATTCCTAATTCACTTACTACTGCTTTAATGTATTTTTTTGGAATAAATTCAAAAGTAAGATTTTTTATCTTTATATTTTTTGGAGCTTTATCCCAAACCTCATTTAGTTTCCTACTCTCAATAGGGACTTTATCTTTAGTGTATTTCCACGAGTCAGCTATGATATATAATGAAACCTTTTTCCCAATATTGTCTCGTGCTGTCTCTGCTATTAAACCAGAACCAATTTTATTAATTACTCCTTTTTTAAGTATGGCATCTGCTCCAAGAAAAATTATATCTGAATTGTCTATTGCCTGCTTCATTGCAGAGTCAATAAATTGTGTTACTTTTATTCCTGCTTTTCTTAATTCCTGAGAGGTTTTTCTTCCCTGAAATAACGGCCGAGTCTCTGTATTGTAAACCTGAAACTTTTTTCCTTTCTTTTTGGAATAAATTAGTGCATTAATTACATTTGTAGAGTGGCAGTGTGTAAAGACAACATCATCTTTATTTATTAATTTTAAAACATATTTATTTATCTTATATTGAGATTCTGTAAAATGATTTATTATTTCTTTTGAGTTATTTTTTCTTTCAGCCATATCAAGGACTTTCCTCATCATGGGCTCTGTTGGTCTTAACGACAAAAGCAGTTTTTTTGATGTTATCGTGGGAATTAGATTATAAGCTATTAAAGCTGATTTTGCTATATTTCTTGCTCCCTGAATTTTTATGCTTGAAATATCTTTTGCAATCTGATTAAACTTCCTCTTTTGTTTGGCATTCATTTTCACTATTTTTTATTAAATCATCTCAGCTTCTTTAAACTTTCTAAAATGACTATCTTTAGTTATAATCTTTGATTTAAAAGATTTAGCAGTGCAAATAATCAGTGCATCTGCTAGTGGAAAGTCTTTACTTTTCTCCCTCATCTCAAAGTGCATAATTCCTGCTTCTTTAGCTATTCTAGGAGTTATTTCAATAAGTCTTGAATTCTTAATTAAAGCTTCATAAGCAAGTTCAACATTCCCTTTTTTTCTTTTTACATATCTAATTACCTCTGAAAGAATTATAGAAATAATATAAATGTCTTTTTCCTTTTCAAGAATCTTGCTAACCTTTTTTCCTACTTCACTTCCATTTAGATATTCTACCCATGCTGAAGAATCAATTATATGGCTCATTATCTTTCTCCCATTCTATCTTTTTCGGTGAACTTACCTATTCCTTTCAAAGCCCCAAAATAATCTTTCTTATGTTTCTTGATTTCTATCTCTACAATCTCATCTTCCTTAAAACCCTGCTCTCTGACAATTTCTATTGGAATTGTTACTGCAAGGGAACCTCCTAAAGTTCTTATTCTTGTTATTGCTGCCATAATAAATATAACTTTAAGTTATATTTAAATCTTTCTATTTTTTATAAAAATGCTTTTGTTTAATGAACTCTAAAACTTTATAGTCCACTCTTCTTTAGGAATATTTAATCTGTCTAAGAAACCATAAGTTGAGCGTAGCCATTTTGTAACTCCTTCATACTTCTTAGCTAATTTTTCTGCAGTAACATAAAAATTTTCATCTAATAAAATTATTTCTCTCTGATAAGTGTTATTAATTATTGCTTTAAATTCTTCCTTTTTAGAATCACCAACTACCACGGAGAGAATAGAAAATCCATTCTTAAAATAAATTGTCTCATTTCTTAATATATTTTTAGTAATATCCATTAAGTGCTCATTTCTCATACGAAAGTATTCTGAAGATACATCTCCTTTCTCAGGAAGTTTAAAGGTTTTTACCATTTTTTCAAATATGTTTGTTAGTTATTAAGCTTTATTATAATTAATAACAACAATTATCTCATTTAAACTTTCACGAAGCTTTAAAAATTCCTCTTTTTTAATATATCCATGCTAGAGGCAATTATTAACCCGATGAGTTCTGAAAAAAGAGTGTGGAAAATGTTTTTTGTAGGGCTTATTTATGCATCACTCTCACTTATCTTGGTAAACTGGTTTTTTAGTGGTGATGCTGTTCTCTCAAAATATTCTGGAATGATTGTTGTTACTTTTTGTGTTATGTTCTCTCTTCCTTTTTTGTATTTTACAATAAAAAAAGAGGAGGAAGAGGATGAACAAATAGAGGGATTTTTTAGTGTATGGAAAGCACATAGTGATGCAATATTCTCTTTTATGTGGTTGTTTCTTGGATTTGTAGTTGCATTCTCTTTTTTTAATATTGTTTTGGGTAATTCTAATCTGTTTAATGCTCAGCTAGAAACATTTTGTATGATAAATGAACCTGGAAATGTTCAGGATTGCCTTGCAAAATACTCTATTGAAGGAAAAGCTGTTGTTACAGGAGCTGTAACAAAAGAGATGAGGCTTCTGTCAATTATAGAAAATAATGTTTATGTAATGATATTTACTTTAATTTTCTCTCTTATTTTTGGAGCAGGAGCAATATTTGTCCTTGCCTGGAATGCAAGTGTAATCTCTTCAGCAATAAGTATATTTGCAAAATATAACATAAGTGAAATTCCTCTTGGCCTTGCCAGATATATGATACATGGGTTCCCGGAAATTGCAGCATATTTTATAACTGCTCTTGCAGGTGGAATATTTGGAGTTGGAGTTATTAGAAATGGGATCAGGGATAAAAAATTTTTAAGAATTGCTGAAAATGTAGTTGTTCTCTTGTTTATAGCCATAATCATACTATTAATTGCAGGAATTATTGAAGTTTATCTTACTCCTATGATTTTTAAATAACTTCTTAAAAATCAAGGTATAGCAAATTTTAAATAGCGTGTTTTTTTCCATAGGACATGACAGGATTTGTATGTAAAAGATGTAAGTATAGGGTTGAATCTGAGACTGACAAGAGTGGTAAAAAATGCCCTTATTGTAATGAGGGTAAGATGATTGAAGAACCTAATGCTGAAGAATTGCTGGAAATGGAGTAATCTTGATATGGATAAAAAAAATGATGATTTTCAGGATGACTCTTTAGAATTAGAGAAAAGAAAGAAAAAAATAGCTGAATTTTTCAAACAAAAAAAAGATTGGATTTATTATTTAATACTTTTATTTATAGTCTCTCTTAGTGTGTATATAAGAACTAGAAATATTCCTAGGTTAAAAGATATAACTACTGGAACCTGGACTCTAGGGCCTGATTTAGATCCTTTTTTATTTCTAAGGTGGACAGAATATATAGTTGAACATGGAAAGCTAATGATTAATGATACTATGAGATATGTTCCTATAGGGTATGATACTTCTGGAGAGATGAAGCTTTTAGCTTACATGATTGACTGGTTTTATCACACTCTCTCTCTATTCTATAAGGAAACAACAGTAACTTATGCAGCAATATTATTTCCAGTATTCATGGCTGCACTAACAGCAATTGCTTTTTTCTTGTTTGCAAGAAAAGTATTTTATAAGGAAAATAACTTAACAAAAAATATAATTGCGCTTATATCTACTCTCTTTTTTGTCCTTATTCCCTCTCTGCTTCCAAGAACAATTGCAGGAATACCTGAAAAAGAGTCTGCTGCTTTTTTCTTTATGTTCATGGCATTTTACTTTTTTTTAGAGGCTTTTAGCTCAGAAAAATTCAGAAATAAGATTATATTTGGAGCATTATCTGGAATTGCAACTGCATTAATGGCTTTAATTTGGGGAGGAGTTTTGTTTGTATTCCTAACAATCCCTTCAGCTATATTTATCTCCCTTCTACTTGGAAAAATCGACAGAGATAAATTTATAGCATATGCTGTCTGGACTATAACTTCTATCACAGTAATATTTCCTTTCTCTACAAGATATACTCTAAAAAATCTTGTTACATCTATATCTACAGGATTGGCTATAGGTGTTCTTATTCTTGTAGGAGTTTATTTATTAATCTCAAAAAGTGAAAAAATAGATAATATAAGAAAAAAATCTAAACTTCCAAAAGAATTATTCTTAGTTATAATTCCTATATTGATACTTATTATAATTATCCTTTTTACACTTGGTCCTGACTTTATTATAAATCAAATTAATGAGATAAAAAGCAGCCTCATAACTCCCACAAGTACCAGATTTGGTCTGACTGTAGCTGAAAATAAACAGCCTTATTTCTCTGATGACTGGAAAGGAAGTTTTGGACCTGTAAAATTCAATATACCTTTATACTTCTGGTTGTTCTTTGTTGGATGTGTTGTTTTATTCAGCAGTTTAATAAGCAAACTTGGGAAAAAAGATAGGTGGATTTTAACTTTAAGTTATTTTGTCTTTTTAATCTGTTTAATATTTAGCAGATACTCACCAAGCAGCACATTAAATGGAGTAAGTGGGCTAAGCCAGATTGTTTATTTTAGTGGTTGGATATTATTTTTAGGAATGTTCTTTTACACATATCATAATTATCTTAAAAAGGGAGAAGGTTCTTTATTTAAAGAATTTAATTTTGAGTATATACTCTATTTTATTGTACTCACGATTGGAATAATTGGTGCAAGAGGAGGAATAAGACTTATTATGGTTCTTGGAGCAATAAGTCCTGTTGCAATTTCTTTTTTAATAGTTAAATCAGTACAAAAATATAATCAGGAAAAAGATGAAACTTTCAAATTCTTTATAGGTTTTATTGTTTTGATTATAATACTTTCCTCAATTTTTACTTTATGGGCTTATTATAAAGAATCAAAGGCGGCGGCTGAGAGTTTTGCTCCAGGCCCTTATCAGTGGCAGTGGCAAAAAGCAATGGCTTGGATTAGAGATAATACTTCTGAAAATGCTGTATTTGGTCACTGGTGGGATTATGGTTACTGGATTCAGAGTATTGGAGAGAGAGCAACTATTCTTGATGGAGGAAATGCAATAGTTTACTGGAATCATCTTCTGGGAAGGCATGTTTTAACAGGAGATGATGAAACAAAGGCTCTAGAGTTCCTTTATGCACATAATGGAACACACCTTCTTATTGATTCAACAGATATTGGAAAATATACTGCTTTTTCAAGTATTGGTTCAGATGAGAGTTATGATAAATTTTCGTGGATAAGTACTTTTTTAATGGATGAAAGACAGACACAAGAAACAAAAAATGAGACTAGATATATTTATACTGGAGGATTCATAAATGATGAAGATATAAACTGGGCTGAGAATGGAACAAATATTTTCCTGCCTAAAAGGAAAGCTGGAATTGGAGCAGTTATATTAGGAGTGGATAAAGAAAGAAAAATTCTTCAGCCAGAGGTAATCTTTATCTATAATGGAAAACAATATATTATCCCTTTAAGATATATCTATACTGATAAAAAAATGTATGATTTTAAGAGTGGGTTGGATGCAGGAGTATTTGTATTTCCTAGATTAGATTCTCTTGCAGATGGAAGAGTGGGTGTTAAAGAGAATGGAGCATTACTATACTTAAGCAAAAGAACAGTTCACTCTCAACTAGCTAATCTTTATTTGTTTGATAGAGAATCAAAATACTTTAAACTTGTTCATACAGAAGATAATCTTGTTATTGAAAACTTAAAACAGCAAAGACCAGATATTGGAAATTTTGTCTATTATCAGGGTGTCCAGGGACCTATAAAAATCTGGGAGGTTAAATATCCTAGCAATATAATCCTCAATCAAGAGTACTTAAAGACAGATTATCCTAAAAATTTAAGTGAGGCGAAAACAGGAGAGTATTAAAGTGGAATCTATTTTAATTATTCCAGTACTTGTTGGTTTTTTTCTTAGTCTTTTTTTTACTCCAGTCTGGATAAAAAATGCAAAAAGAACAGGGCTTACAGGAAGAGATATGCATAAAACCTCAAAAGAAGAAATTGCAGAAGCAGGAGGAGTATCTGTCATCTCTGGTTTCGTGTTAGGTATTCTTATTTATATATCTATAAGAACTTTTTATTTTAATGATAATGATGGAACTACAAGAGAGATATTTGCATTATTAATATCTATACTAATGGTATCATTTATAGGGTTATTAGATGATATTCTTGGATGGAAAATAGGTCTAACTAAAAAAACAAGACTCTTCTTTCTGATATTTGCTTCAATACCTCTTATAGTTATTAACGCGGGTGAGTCAACAATGATGGGAATTAATTTTGGATTATTATATCCTCTTCTATTAATTCCTCTTGGAATTGTGGGGGCTTCAACAACATTTAACTTTATTGCTGGATATAATGGTTTAGAAACAACACAGGGAATTTTAATACTCTCTGCACTTACTTTTATAACATGGAAAACTGGGAGTAGCTGGTTAAGCATAGTCTGTCTTGTAATGGTTTTATCCCTGATTGCATTTTATATTTTTAACAAATATCCTTCTAAAGTTTTTCCAGGAAATATTCTTACATACTCTTTAGGAGCTCTTATTGCGATTGTAGCGATACTTGGAAATATTGAAAAAATTGCAGTTTTCTTTTTCATACCTTATATAATTGAAACAATATTGAAATTAAGAGGAGGATTAAAGAAAGAAAGTTTTGCAAAGATTGACAAAGCAGGATTTTTAGAGCTCCCCTATAATAAATTTTACGGAATAGAACATATATCAATATGGTTATTAAAGAAATTAAAAAAAGGAAAAAAAGTTAGTGAAAAAGAAGTAGTTCTCCTGATAAATCTGTTCCAGATTGGAATTATCATCCTCGGAATTACTTTATTCAGAAAAACAATATTTTAGAACATGCTAAAAAAGATGTTTTCAGGTGATCTTGGAAAAGGAATGATAGTCCTGTTTATTACTATGAATCTTTTTAATTTTTTTAATTTCTTGTTTCATTTCTCAATGGGAAGACTTCTAGGCCCTGCTAATTATGGTATTCTTGCTGTACTTATGTCTATTGTGTACTTATACGGAATTCCGATTGAAGCTCTGCAAAATATAATGTCAAGATACACTACTAAATTTAGTTCAAAAAAAGAGTATGGGAAAATAAAATTCCTAATGAAAAAGTCCTTAAGAAAAGCAACATTCTTGTCTATAATTTTATTTTTTATACTAATTCCTGTTGCATTTTTTGTTTCAGAATTCCTTAAAATAAATTTCTGGTTAATTCTTCTGACTAATTTGCTTATCTTTTTTTCTTTTTTGACTCCTATAACAAGAGGAATATTGCAGGGAAGAAAAGAATATACTAAACTTGGATTAAGCCTGATAATAGAATCTATAATAAAATTATTGCTTGCAGTTTTATTAGTAACCATTGGAATGCAGGTTTTTGGTGCAATAATAGGGCTTTTAATAGGAATATCTTCTGGTTTAATCTTTTCTTTTTACTTTAATAAAGATATTCTTGGGAAAAAAGAGGAGAAATCATCATTTCATGAGATATATTCTGAAAGTATACCTTATTTTATTTCAATGCTTGTAATTTTCTTGTTCCTAAACTTAGATATTATTCTTGCTAAAAGATTTTTCTCTCCGGATTTAGCTGGAAAGTACTCTGTTTTGTCAATGCTCGGAAAAGTTATTTTCTTTGGAACAGCAGCTATAGGAAAAGCTATGTTTCCGATAACTTCGGAAAAACATGATAATAATCAGAGTTCATCAAGTTCTTTTAAAAAATCATTATTAGTTATCTTCTTATTATGCCTCTCTGCAGTATTAGTATATCTTATTCTTCCAGAAATAGTAATATCTATATTATATGGAAAACAGTATCTAGAAATGGCCCCATATCTGGTTTATTCTGGAATAGCTCTTAGTTTATTATCATTTAGCAATCTTATCTTAATTTATGGGCTTTCTACAAATAAGATAAAAAAACCACAATATCTTTTCATATTCTTAATAATTGATGTCATTCTTCTCTTTTCATTCCACGAGAATATCGGCCAGTATATACTTGCATTTATGTTTTCCAACTTACTAATGTTTACAGCCTGTCTAATCTCTCTAAAAAGAAAATGAAACTAATTAAAATACCTATCTCAGAAATGAAAAATATGAAAAAAAGAGGATTTCCAGAACTAACTCCTTATACTCATTCAAATCCTCTAGTTAGATGGTTATTTTGGAAAAGAATTAAAATTGTTTTAGGATTAACATCTCCTGCAAAAAGAGTTTTGGATTTTGGAGCTGGTTCAGGAATATTAATGCCATCACTCTCTAAAAATTTCAGAGAGGTTTACTCTCTTGACTTAGATACTACTTCTTTAAAATACCTGAAAAAAAAGAATAATTTTAATAATGTTAAAATAATTAAAGGTAATAAAAACAATAAGTTGCCTTTTAAAAAAGATTTCTTTGATATAATCTTTGCTGCAGATGTATTAGAGCATTTTAAAGAATCCTTAGAGATACAAAAAGAATTTAAAAGAGTTTTAAAAAAAGGAGGGTATTTAGTAGTTAGCGGTCCGACAGAGAATATTTTATATGAAATTGGAAGAAAAATTCTATACTGGAGAAAAAAACCTTCAGACCATTACACTAATGTTAAAGAGGTTATGAAAAAATCATCTGAACTCTTTAAGATTGAAAGAGTAAAAACAATACCTTCACATATAATTCCTGCATTTAAAATATATCGAGCTAAGAAAGTTTAAAAATAAGAGTAACTAACTAAAGAGATGAATAAATTTTATTTGTTAGTTGACAAAACTCTTGATATTTTTCTATCAAAAGATAAAACAAAATTATATGTGTTATTTATCTTTCTTCTTGGTTTTATCTTGAGATTAATTAATGTCTTTAATGCTCCTACAAGCGTAGATGCATCAGGGCATGCTTTAATGGCTTATAAGTTTATAGAATCAGGTAAATTAGCCACATGGAATCAATCAGTTGGTTTATGGCATTTTTTAACAGATTTAGCATACAAAATATTTGGTATTGGTGATTTTGGGGCAAGATTTGTAGCTTTAATCTTTGGTAGTTTCTCTATAATTCTTATGTTCTTGTTTGCAAAAGAGATATTTAACAAAAAAGTTGGAATAATTGCTGCTTTTTTACTTGCAATCTCTCCTTTCCATATAACTGAAACTATTCCTGAAATGGATGTAGCAGTAATGTTTTTTGTTCTTTTTGGAATGTTGTTGTTTGTAAGAGGATTAAAAAATGAGAGAAAAACATATTTTTTACTTTCAGGATCTTTTATTGGTCTAGGTATTTTAATTAAGATCTATGCTTTCTTATTTGTTCCAGTATTGCTTATTTATGGATTATACAATTCAAAAAAACATAGATTAGAATTCAAAAAAACAAGAAAAAACCTTATTGTTTTTCTTGTCGTAGTTTCAATTTTTTGTATTGTCCCTGTAGCTTATAATTATCTCTTGTATAAAGATAAAGGAATAATGGATTATATATTTACGAGCACTTTAAATATTGGAAAAGAAAAATCAGATAAATATTATTCATGGATTGTTCCTTATACTCATGATTATCCTGCATTTTTTAAAGGAGGATATAATAATTCAAATGAACTGCCATTTTTTATATATTATTTCAAGGATTTATTAACTATTGACATAATTATTATGTTTTTTGGACTTGGAGGGTTAATTTTCATAACTTTAAGAAAAATAGAAAAAAATTATTTAGTATTATTTATTATTATGTTTTTTACAGTATATCTTTACCTTGGATCAATACCTTATCTAATGATTAAACATTATATGTTTTTATTAATAATGTTTACTCCTCTTGCAGCATTGTGTTTTGAAAAAATAAGTAATAAAATTAATCTTAAAGTCTTACTGTTAGCCATATTAATTTTCCAGTTATTTTGGTTATCACATTATACACATGGAAATTTTTATAAGGAATCTCCTATGAACCAGCTAGTTAATTATAAAGAGGACCAGATATCTCAAAATAGTCTTGTAATTTATGATTCTAGAATATTTAGGGGACAGGGAACTTACTTTTTCATGGATAAGAATTATTTAGAGTCAAGTTTATTATTTTCTCTTATGGATTCTCAAAAACAGTTGCCTGGAGAGGATGTTTATATAGACACATATTTTATTGAATGTGCTAAAGATGATTGTGGTTGGGGAACAATAAAAGACCAACCAGAATTTAACGAAAGTATGGAAAATATTGTAAAATTTTTTAAAAATAATTCTAAGATTAATAAGATAATCTATGATTCTTCTGGTAAAGAAGAGTTTATAATTTACAAAACTAACTTAATCTTAAAATCATCCTCTCTAGATGTTGTTAAATCTACTCATATATTCTGGGCAAATCCTGTAGGATATGACAAGAGCATATCTCCTGTTTTTGACGATTATGAAACATACACTTTCCTTGATAAGCTTACAGATAAAATAGCTAATTTAGTTCTATATTTGTCAGCTATTTTATCTGTTATTTCTATTTTTTTATTGTTATATTTCTTTATAGGTGGCAAAGATGATAATGAAGAATAATGTAAAGAATATACTTTGTTTTGATGTTGAATTCTGGTATGACTCTGAATTTATAAAAAAGAGGTATAAAAGAGACATGCTTAAAAAAGGTTTAAGAACAGTCATAGAAATACTTGATAAAACAAATGCAAAAGCAACATTCTTTGTGACTGGAAAAGTAATTGAAAAATATCCTTATGAAATCAAAAAGATATGCCAGAAAGGCCATGAAATAGCTTCTCACGGATATACTCATAAAATGATTAACAAAATGAGTAAAAAAGATTTTGAAAAAGAAATTAAAGATTCTGTTAAGATAATAACAAAAAATCTTGGTAAAAAACCGTTAGGATTTAGGGCCCCTTCCTGGTCTGTATCAAAAAAAGAGTTTTGGATATATGACATTTTGAAAAAAAATGGATTTAAGTACAGTTCAAGCATATTTCCTGTAAATTTAAGGTTGTACGGAGAAAATAAACTCCCTCTTTTTAAATTTAAAATTAAAGATATCGTGGAATTTCCTATAACTCCTTTTGTATTATTCGGAATTAGAATTCCCTTTTCAGGAGGAATTTATTTTAGGATTTGGCCATTAAAGATAATTGAATATTTTATTAAAAAGATGAATAAAAATGGGGAAAGAGTTATACTTTACCTTCATCCTTGGGAATTTTGCATGGATTTGCCAAAAGTAAAAACAAGTTTTCTTGGGAAAATAGCCACTTATTATGGAATTAAAAAAACAAAAGTTAAATTTGAAGGTTTGTTAAAGAAATTTCAGTTTGTTTCATTTAAAGATACTTTATTATAATTATAGACAATTCTGGTAATTATATTACAGACAGCCCAGAATTCTTTAATAGATAATTCCTAAAAAAGTGATATATGAATTATCCATAACTTTATAAAATAAAGTAAATTTTGATAAAAAATGGAAAATTTAGGGTTTATAATTAAAAATACTATTAATCACATAAAACAAAATATGTCTTATTATCTTAATAAGCCCATATCTTTCCCAACAATAATTCATTTTGCTCCAACTCTTAGATGCAATCTTAGATGCAGATATTGTTCTATATGGGAAGAGGGAAATATAAAAAAAGAAATTAGCCTAGAAGATTGGAAAAAATTTCTCTTAGAGATGAGTAAGTGGGTTGGAAAAGCACATATAGGTATAACAGGCGGGGAACCTCTTTTGAGAAAAGATATATTTGAGATTCTTGGTTTCATGAATAAATTGGGACTAAAAACAAGTTTTACTACAAATGGAACTTTATTAGATGATAAAACTATTGGTAAGCTGTCTAAATTAAATTTATTTAATATCAATATATCTCTTGAAAGTATTGATGAAATAGCGCATGATTTTTTTAGAGGAGATGGAAATTTTAATAAAACAATGAATAATCTCTTAAAGTTAAAAAAAGCAATTGATGAAGAAAAGAGTAAAATATTGGTTGTTGTTGAAACAACTGTCAACTCCGAGAATATACTTCTTTTGCCTGATATACTCAAATTTTGTGAAAAAAATAATCTTAAAATACATTTTGGAAATATAGTTGAGAAATTAAAAATAAATTATAATGGAAATTATAATGAAGAAAGTGAATACAAACCTAAAAAAAATGACTGGGAAAAAATAATTGGCTCTTTTAATTTTCTTATAAAAAATAAAAAAAATATCTTAAATTCTAAGGATGAATTAAAAATGATGAGAGATTATTACACTGGTAAGAAGATAAATTTCAAATGTTCTGCTGTTGCAAGAAATCTATTTGTCAGTTCAGATGGAGATGTGAAGTTATGTCAATATTTCCCAGCTATTGGAAATATTAAAGAAGAAAATGTGAAAAGAATATGGTACTCAGAAAAAGCTAATGAACAAAGAAAGAAAATTAAAAAATGCACTAAGATATGCCAGTTTGATTGTTATAAAAGAAAGAGCCTTTATGAAGAATATGAAATGTATAAGGCAATGTATTCATAAAATGAAATTATCAATAATAATACCTTGTTATAATGAACAAAAAACAGTAGGAGAAGTTATAGACAAGGTTAAAAGTATAAAATTAAGTGTAGATAAAGAGATAATTGTTGTTGATGATGGTTCAAGTGACAGGAGTTATGATATAATAAAATCCAAAAAAGGAGTAAGAATTTTCAGGCATGAAAGAAATATAGGGAAGGGTGCTGCTGTTAAAACAGCATTAAAAAATATAACTGGAGATTTGTTTATAATACAAGATTCTGATTTAGAGCTAGACCCCCAAGAGATAGAAAAAGTGTCATATCCGATAATAAAAGGAGAAACAGATGTTGTTTATGGCTCAAGAATGCCTAAATTAGGGAAGCTAGACCGCCATCCACTATTTTATTTTGGGGGGATGTTTGTAACCTTAATCACTAATCTTTTGTATAAAACCAAGATCACTGATGAACCATGTGGATATAAAGCATTTAAAACATATCTCTTTAAGGATATAAAAATAAAAGAAGATGGTTTTGGCTGGGAGCCAGAAGTCACAGCAAAACTTTCAAAAAGGGGTGTAAAAATACATGAAGTTCCTGTATCCCATTCTAATTCAAGATCTGCAAAAGACGGGAAGAAATTAAGGGTAAAAGATGGATTTAAAGCTATATGGATACTTATTAAGTATAGAATTATTGATTAAGATGGAAAAAATAAGCATAATTATACCTGCGCATAATGAGGAAAAAAGGATT
>ERZ1292623.203-Hain-H51-01um-R1-203-length-67169-cov-9_pt2 | contig 16272 bp, 20 predicted proteins | sample MGYA00564398_ERZ1292623 | MGnify/ENA primary metagenome ERZ1292623 (study PRJEB36523, sample SAMEA6512633) | groundwater metagenome | collected 2019-01-07 | study: AquaDiva: Metagenomics assemblies of 32 groundwater samples | reverse complement strand
AGACCCCCGCCCGTTGCCGACGATGCTGTCGCCGCTCGGCGCGCACACGGTCTGACAGATAGACCTTGAGCAGGCTCTGATACGGAACGTCCTGCTCGTTGGCGAGCAGCTTGAGCTCCGTGAGCAGTGTTTCAGGCAGGCGCACGGAGATCGCCGTCGAGGACGGCCGCAAGAGCGGGAACCGCACCATCCGGGCTTTCGACCAATCGACATATTCGGTCGAATCCGCGGTGGCCCAGAACTCCCGCTCTGCGTCCTCAGACTTGAACGTCGGGATCTTCTTCAGCGCGCGCTTTGGCTTGCTCATAGGTCGTTCGTTCCTTGCGATTCATATCGCGTGCCGCGAGAATTGCGTTTATGCGGCGCCGCCAAGATTGCGGGCGCGATGAATCATCGTGCTACCCGTTGGTCGCAGGCGCCACATCATGCCGAGTGCCCGCGCGGCGGCAGCATCAAGCGCCTGTTATGCGACACGTAGGGGCTTGATGCGTCCCATGTCGCCTTTGATTGTCTGTGCTGCATCCCAAAGGTCGACCGCGCGCTGCGCGTTCAGCCAGAACTCCGGCGAGTTGCCGAAGAGGCAGGAAAGCCGGAGCGCCATCTCAGGACTCACCGCCCGCCGAGCGCGCAGGAGTTCATTGATCGACTGGCGGGACACGCCCAGTGCCTCGGCGAGCCTAGCAACCGTCAGCCCATAGTCCGGCATGAAGTCCTCGCTCAACATCTCACCCGGATGAGTCGGCCGACGCTTGAGCTGTCGGGTATTCGGAACGCTCACTTTACACCTCGGAGTTAATGGTAATCGCAGACCTCGACGTCGTACGCATCACCGTCCACGAACCGAAAACAAATTCGCCACTGATCGTTCACCGCAATGGCGTGCTGCCCTTTGCGGTCGTCCTTCAGCGCGTGAAGATGATTGCCCGGTGGCACTTTCAAGTCGCCCAAGGTCGCCGCCAAGTCGACGTACTCGAGTTTGCGTGCGGCTCGCCGGGCTACATCGGCTGGGAAACGGGTCGCCTTTCCCGTCAGGAACAGGTCTCGGGTGCGTTTGTCCGCGAACGTCTTGATCACCGGTCAATCGTAGCGTGTCACGTGACGCGTGTCAATACGGTTCAGCTGCTGCCGAACCAACAAATGCGCGCGAAGCGCGCAGTCAAGAGCTCGGCTGACTGCTGCAACCGTTTGTTGGCCCGCAGATCATCACGGGAGGAACATCGCTTGGAGAACCTCGAGCACCCGGTTCAGCGGTACTGGGGTTAGCCGTCCGAGGCGTTTCGCGAACCGCTCCGTGTCCACCGTCCGAATCTGGTCGAGTACGATAAACCCCTCGCGGCCAGCGAACCGACAGGGCACGCGATAGGGATACGGATAGTTGCCCTTCGTCAGCGGCGCAACAATCACCGTGCGGAGGTGCGCGTTCAGGTCATCGGGCGAGACCACCACACAGGGCCGCGTTTTTCGAATCTCGCCCCCGCGCGTGGGATCCAGCTGCACGAGGAACACGTCACCACGGCGCACGCGCTCTGCCGTCACCACGTCCACTCTTCCTCGTCGAAGCGCGTGGGCGTCGGGACATCGAGCAAGCGATCATCGCCGCGCGCGCGCATGAGCTTCGCTGCTTCACGCCAGCCAGCCCGCGGCCCCGCGGCGGGGCGGATCGTGATCGCACCAGGCTGAACGCGGAGCTCCACGTCCTCGCTGAGGCCTGCCTCCTCAATCGCGAGCTTTGGGAGTCGAATGCCCCGCGAGTTGCCGATCCGTACCAGTCGTGCCTTCATGGTCGTCTCGTAAAGGTGATTACAATGTATCTACTTCGCGGCGACGACGCACAAACTTCTGGCGGGCTCACCGCCCGCAAATACATCAAGGCGATCAGCTATGCGAAGGTGAAGACCGATGCGGTGGATGCGTCCGCGCTCGCGACATTGCTCCGGAACGATCTCCTCCCCCAGGGTCACACGATCAGCGCGGCGCACCGGGAGGAGCGCGATCTGTTGCGGGCTCGGCTGCGCCTGGTGCCGCAACAGGTCCGGTGGCCAGCGACAACCTATACGTTACCATTGACATGGAAATGAACAACATATAAGTTGTATAACATCCAGTTGTGGCTAACGTATAAATTGATCACTGCCAAATGACGACACAAAATGACCCTCGGATGCGCGAGCTTCAACGCAGGCAACTTGATGCGCGCTTTAGAGATACGACGTCCCTGGAGCCTCCACGCGGCGGATGGATTCGGACGGTGCGCCAGTCACTTGCCATGACAATGCGCCAACTGGGGCAACGCCTTGCTGTGTCCCAGCAAGCGGTCGTTGCCCTCGAGCGACGCGAGCGAAACGGCACGATTTCCATCGCCAAGCTCAAGGCTGTCGCACAAGCGATGGGCTGCGAGTTGAAGTTCGTGTTTGTGCCTGCTCCGTCCCTGGAGGAAAACGTCAGACGACAAGCCGCCCTGAAAACCCGCGCGGAGCGCAACCGACTGGTTCATACAATGAGGTTGGAGGCCCAGGACCACGGTGTTGAAGCCACGCTTGATGAGGGCAAGGCCATCGAGCGCTGGCTCACCACGCGCGCCAGCAAGCTTTGGGACTAGGGTGTCCCGGATGAAGCTCTTTCAAGAAGAACAGGGCAACACGCCGCTGGATGAGGACGAGTCTGAAGGCCTCATTCCACCGCACCTTTCAACTCGCGCAGAACTCAACCAGTGGGAAGCCAACAACATTGAGAGCGCTCAAGAGTGGGCCACTCAACGCATAAGCGAGGTCCTGGATGTCACCTTCCTGGGAGAACTGCACCAGCGCATGTTCGGCATGACTTGGGAGTGGGCGGGCAGTTACCGAAAAAGCGATAAGAACATTACGCCGCACAGTTGGACTCAAGTGCCGACGCTAATGCGCGATCTCGTCGACAACACGCGTGCCCAGTACGATGCAAGTTCGAAGGCGGGTACAGAAGTCGATGAGATCGCTGCTCGCTTTCATCACGGACTCGTGCACATCCACCCTTGGGCAAGCGGCAACGGTCGTCATGCGAGACTCGCGACCGAGTTGCTACTGAGGCAATGGGGCCGACCCCCTTTCACTTGGGGCAATGGGTCGGACCTCGTTTCGGGTGGTGAACCCCGCTCCGCCTACCTCGGGTCATTGAAGGACGCCGACCGAGGCGATTTCGCCTCACTAATCCGGTTCGTGCGAAGCTGACCGGTGCGCGAAGGACGTCCTGTCTGCATGACGCATCGCGTTTCAGCTGCAAACGCCCGTTATGCGCCTTCTGGTTGCGGCGGCTCGCCAGGCAACTGCGCACCGTGCCAGACTGCGACAATCCAGACAGTACCGCCCTTCACGCGATAGAAGAAACGATACGGGCGGATGATCACTTCTCGATGAGGCAGGCTGGGAAACTCAGGTATCCGACGGCCAGACCTGGGAAACCGTTCCAGGCGCTTCAGGACCTTGGTGGCTTGCGCATGAAAGCGGCGAGCCGCAATTGGACTTTCAGCGAGAATTCGGGCGATGATGTTGAGGAATTGCCGTTCGGCCGTCGGGGTGAAGCGGACTCTCAAGCGCCAGCGGACCGAAGGAGCGCGTCGCTGGCAGCCAGTACGGCCTCAAGATCCCGGCCCTTGCCTTTGGCGATCTCCCGTTCGCCCGTGGCGAGCAATCGAAGAATGTGGCGTTCCCGTTCCCCGCTTTCGTACGCTTCGATGCTCAATATCACCGCGGCGGCGCGACCTCGTTGTGTGATGACAACAGGCTCGCGCGACCGGCGGACACGCGCCAGCGCCTTGGCGGCGCCTTGGCGCAAATCGGTAATCGGTATGATCGCAGGAACCTTAGGCATAGACGATTACAGTTGGACGTACTTCTAAACGTACGCCGTGCGCTGAGACCGGTCAAGGGCTGCCAGCCCCTCTCTAATGGCGTTACGCCGCACCGCGCGTAGGCCGATGGAGTGCTTCAGCAACGGCGCGAGGGTTCTGGGCCGCGATGCGCAGCAGGGCTAGCGCCGGGCCGTCCGGCGTGCGACGGCCTTGCTCCCAGTTGCGCAGGGTGGACACGCTGACGCCAATCATCAGGGCGAAGTCGCCCTGGGACTGACCGAGCTTGGCGCGGACGGCCTTCACGTTCGCCGGCTTGAAGGTCGTGACGCGACTGGCCTTGGCGCGGCCGGCCCGAATGCGGCCAGCCTGCCGGACGCTGGTGAGAAGCTCTTGAAACGCGGCTGCCTTCATTTGAATTCCTCCCGGACCAGGCGCGCGAGCTCGCGAATCTGAGCGGCGGTCAGATCGCCCTGCTCGTTCTTGGCATAGAGATACAGCATGTAGCAGGCGTCATTGCTGACCGCCCAGTAGTAGATGACCCGCAGCCCACCGCGCTTACCGCGGCCTTCGGCCTTCCATCGCAGCTTCCTCAGGCCCGCGCCGCGTGGAATGAGCCGACCCTGATCGGGTCGCAAGGCCAGGGTCAATTGAAGCGATCGGTACTCTTCATCGGGCAGGTGTCGCCGCAGCGTCGCCGTGAACACCGGCGTCTCGACGAAGCGCATTGACCAATATACGCCAATGGCGTATGGCCATCAAGTGCATGGAGAGTCAGATAGGAACGCAAAAGGAGTGAGACAGGCAGGCTCGGTCGATCGGATCGGTCTTGGACCGCGCCTGCCAGATGAGCTTCACCTGCCGGGCGTCGGCCACCCGGACCGTGTGGCCCAACGCCTCGAGCTGATCGTGGAGCCACGGCCAATAGAGCGTGGCCTCCATCGCGACCGTGATCGGCGCGGCGAGCCCGCGCAGGAATGCACCGAGCGCGTCCAGCGACACCGGCAACTGCCGCACCTCCGCCAGCAAGGTGCCGTCCACGGTGAGCGCACACGCGGTGATGTAGCGCTTATGGAGATCGAGTCCGACGAATGTCATCCCAGCCTCCCGAGATCAGGGTTCGGTAAAGCTGTGCCCTCCGGGATGACTTTCATTCTCATAGAGTCGCGTTAGCTCGCCTCGAAATAGTCCTCATCAAGTTTCCACAAGCGAAAAACGCCGGACTCACTGACGCCAACGCCATAGTCCAGCATTAGCTGAGCCAACTGGACGCCATCGATGAGGACGATGGTTGTCTGAAGGCTCGAGGCATACTCGCGAGCCTCAGCCGAGAAACTGGACGTTGTCATGAAGACGCCTTTGCGCGCACGCTGACCTTGCAGCGCGCCGGCAAACCGTTGGATGTCTGGGCGCCCGACGGTGTTGGACCACCGCTTCGCTTGGACATAGATCGCATCAAGACCGAGGCGATCCTCCTTTATGATGCCATCTATGCCCTCATCTCCCGACCTTCCGACAACGGCGGACGCATCTTCGCGCGAGCCTCCGTAGCCCATTCGAACGAGCAGATCCACAACGAGTTCCTCAAAAGCCTTGGGAGTTATCGCTTTGACACGTTCGAGCAATTCAGCACCGAGACTACTCCGAAGGCGACCATATCCTGTTCGCATGAGCTCATCGGGCGTCAGTGGCGACGCTGGAGCCCCAGCAGCGGGCCTCGCTCGCTCTGCCTCGGTGTCCTCATCGGTCGCCGCTTCGCGAAACGCCTGAAACTCCTCGAACTGCTGGAGGAATGCGATGTCGATTCTCGAGGGAGATGTGGCGAGAACCTCGCGCCCGCGAGGTGTAACGCGGTAGGAGGCGCGGCGTGGCGACTCAAGAATGCGCGCCTGCTTCAAGTAACTCGAAGCCCATCCTACGCGATTGGAAAACCGAGTCTGTCGCCCGTTGGGCAGCAACTCCGCCAGGTCTGTCGGAGTAAGGGCGAATTTCTCGGCCATTGCCTCTCGAATGCTCGCGAGCGTGCGTTCCTCGCCGCCGGCGACGAACTGCAGGACAGGCAGCATCAGGGACTGGAAGTCAGGAACAGGCATTGAGTCCTATTTGGTCGAACTGCTCGTTAGCTCGCTACCAAGCGATGCACAAAGCGAAGGCCGGCGATGCCTGTCATGAACTGGTTCACTTGCGCAGTCCTTCTGTCATTGATAGGGATCCACTCTGGAAGCTCAGCAGAATGCACGCGGTTCTCAGGTGTGATGACGTGTGCGAAGTATGGCGGAGAAACGTCGAACGACACCTCACGAGCAAAACGCATCGCCAAGTGGCCAAGCGCCACTAGTCCCGCGGCGTCCTCCAAAGGAAGCGGCATCTCCTTCTTCCGTTTGCGCTCCCTGTTGATGGCTACTAGGACGTCTTCCACGAGGTCTTCGCGCCCATTCCATAGCATGAACACGCCATCGCGGGACGGATCATGCTTCTCGGTGACGTATCCGCCGGGCGTGTTGGATTCATCTGATTCCGGCTTCCAATAGACATGGTACACGACCGGCGCGTCCGGTTCGCGAAACCCCGCGATGTGATAGCCAACGGGATCCGACCCTCGATCGTGCGGTCGAAAATCGAACTCTAGGTAACGCCTAACTGCCTCGGACACGTCCGCGATGCTGAGGGTTCGACTGGACGCCTGTAGCTTCGGCAGCTCCTGCATGATCTGATTGCCGTCCCTCGCACCCCATGTACTGACCACGCCGATACCAGGGAGCACGAATGCTTTCCGGCCGGTACTGTACTCACGATGGCCGTCGTCGAAATCCTGGACGACGGCGCTATCGACCGTCATGACGATCGCGAAGTGCCTTGCGGCAGTGAGACAGACCGTCATGCGGAGTCAGAGGGCTGGGTTAGTCGAGCTAACGCCAATTAGGTGGACGTGTTTACACGCGAAAAACGGGGAAAACGCGCGGGGGAATGCGAGTAAACCCTCAACTTACCCCAAGGGATGTTGGTTTAGCGGCGAAAACAACGCAAGGATGCAATCGCACAAGTGCATGGAGAGTCAGATAGGGACGCACAAGGGGGCAGTGCAGGCCGGCGCCCGGGACACCGCGCCACGATGGCCCCGGACTCGCGTCAGGAGGACAGCTGGCGACCCGCCACCACCACGGCATCCACCAGCGCATGCACATCGGCGCTGTCCGTCCTGAAGTTCACGACGCACGCACGCAGCGCGAATGTCCCGCCAATCACCGCGTTCGACACATACACCCGCCCCTCGGCCTGAAGCCTGGCCAGGATCGCGGTATTCAGCGCATTCAACTCGTCCGCCGAGCGCGCCGGCCCCTTGGGCACGTACCGGAACGTCGCGATGCTCAGGGAATATGTCAGTGCCTCCAACTCCTCATGCGCACCCGCCAACGCGTGCAGCTCGCGCGCCAATGCACAATCGTCCGCGATCATCCTGCGATACCCGTCGCGGCCCACCTGCCGCAAGGTCATCCATACCTTCAACGCCCTGAACCCGCGCGAGTTCTGCGGACCCCATTCGTGAAAATTCACCGGCGGATCCTCGGCCGCGCCCTCGAACTTGTAGTACACAGGATGGAACTCGAACGCGTCGTGTAAATGCCGCGCATGACGCACCAGCGCACACCCGGCCTCCATCGGCGCGTACAACCACTTGTGCGGGTCCACCGCCACCGAATCCGCGAGCGACAACGCTTTGAGCGACGCGGGCGCGTCCGCCAACACCACGGCCGGTGCGCCATACGCGCCGTCCACGTGGAACCACAGCTTCTCGCGCTTGCACAGCGCCGCGATTTCGGGCAACGGATCGATCGCCCCCGTGCTGACTGACCCGGCCGTCCCCACGACCACCGCCGGACGCAGGCCCGCCGCACGATCCTCCGCGACCATGCGAGTCAGTGCCTTGAAATCCATGGCCAGCGACGCGTCTACCGGTACCGCGCGGATGGCATTGGTCCCGAAACCATACGTGTCCGCCGCCTTCACCAACCACGTATGCACTTCCGCCGAGGCGTAGATGCGCAGCCCGGGGATCATCTCGAAGCCCCGCGTGCGCTTGTCCGCGCCGATCACCGCGCGCAGGCCCGCCAGCAGACACACCATGTTGGCCATGTTACCGCCGCTGACGAGGATTCCACCAACGCGGTCCGCAACCTGTACGCTGTACGATGAAACGGACGGTACATTTTCGCGCGGGCTTGGGAAACCGATCATGTCGGCGATCCAGTTGATGGACTGGAGTTCGATTTCCGTCGCGATGGGGGACAGGCCCCACGCGCCGACGTTGGGGTTGACGCTCGCGGCCAGCATGTCGGCCAGCGCTCCGATGGGCGACGCGGACGACGTGATGTAGCCAAAGAAGCGCGGGTGGCCGTTGAATGTGGAGTTCGCGAACAACAGTTCCGCGGACTCCTTGGCGATCAGCGCGGGGTCTTCGCCCGTGGCGGGCATGCCGCCCGCGGGCAACAGGGCGCGCATCGCGCGCGGCGTGGTGTCCGGCGCCACCGGGCGGCTTGGCAGGGCGCCAAGGAAGTCGGCGATGCGGTCAACAAGGTCGTGGCCGATCGCGCGGAACTGGGCGGGGGAGAGTTCGGCGGGTGAGGTGCGCATCCATGAAATATGCGGCCGCCGGGCGGGGCATTTCTATCGGATTCTTGCGATCGATGCCCGTTAATGAATGGCTTGAATGTTGTTAATTAAGGCCATACATTAACTCAAGGTCTCAACCCGGCACTTTCATATGTCTCGCAAGAAACCCGGCAAGGTCAGCGAACCCATCCAGGTGTACCTCACGCCCGCGGACCGGGCGATGCTGGACCGCGTCGCCAAAGCGGCCGGTGTGTCGCGCGCCGAGGTGCTGCGCCGCGGCATTCGGCGGATGAGTACGGAAGCAAGCGCGGGCGAACACCCTGCTCTCAAACTCATCCGCGAAATGAATGCCCTGGACTGGGGTGACGGGCCCAATGACATGGCGCAGCGCCACGATGAGTACTTGGCCGAGATCTATATGGACAACCACGAAGACAAGAGCGAGTGAAGGCCCTCTTTCTTGACGCGTCAGGCTGGTACGCGGCCCTCCAGCCGAGAGAAGCCTCGCATGCGCAGGCGCGCGAACAGCTTCAAGTTGCGGCTACGTCTGGAGTGCGGCTGGTGACGACGTCCCTCGTTGTCGCCGAGATGCATGCGATGTTCGTGCGCCGCACCCGTGCTCCGGCCGGCCAACGCTTCCTGGATTCGGCGTTTGACACGGGCGCCTGTGAAATCGACTACCCGACGCGAGACACAGTCGTCGCCGCGCGCGACCGGTGGATCCACAAGTTCCAGGATCACCCAATTTCCCTGTGCGACGCCGTGAGCTTCGAAGTAATGCGCCGTGAGCGAATCACGCACGCGCTAACCATCGATCGCCACTTCGCGATCGCCGGCTTCGAGATCTTGGGCTAGCGCGCGCCAACCAGCACGGGCTGGGTCCATGCCACCTTGCCGCTGGATTCGATCACCTTGGCGCGAACGTAGCCCTCGGCGCCGGTGATGTCGTACCGCGCGGGGCTGGCGGTTACTTCCTTGAGCAGGCGTCCGCCGCGTCCGTAGAACAGGATGCGGTACTTGGCCCAGGCCTTCTCCCGCACGGTGACAGTCACGCTGCGTGACGTCGCCTGGTAGTCGGACAGTTCCACGCCGGTGGACGAGTAGAAGTCGCCGCGCTCGATGGCGTCGAGGATCTCGGCTGAGCCGAGCTTGGCGGCGCGCACGACGATCCAGCCTTGGCCAGGCTGGGCGGCGGCTGGATCCCACGGCCGCTTGAAGTGGTGCGCGTCGTCCACCGCGATGCCATGGAGCAGCACGCCGCGCGACAGGAGCGTGTCCCACGCCGCCTCCAGGCCAGGCACGCCGCCGCCGCCTTCGTTGTTCACCTGTGGGTGGCCGTTGAACAGTTCGAAGAGCTTGTTGTTGCGCACGCGTGCCAACTCGTCCGCGGTGACCGCCCACGTGAAGCTGGGGTGGTTGATGTGCGGAACGCCCTGCGCAGCGCGGATGGCGTCCACGTTGCCTTGAAGTGTCTCGACAACGCTGGCGCCGCTGGCAGGCTGCACGAGGTGGGAGACGCCGAGTCCGTTCACGTGTATCGCCTTCGTCTCGAAGCGCGACGTGACTTCCTCGCCCGGGATCAGGAGGAACTTCTCGTCCGCGCCCATGAGCGCGTTCAGCCCGTCCACGCCTGTGAGATAGTTGTGGTCGCTGAGCACCAGGAACTGGTAGCCGTGCTCGCGGTACCAGCGCGCGACGTCGTCCGGCGAGCTATCGCCGTCGCTGTTGAGCGTGTGGGTGTGGGTGTTGCCTTTGTACCAGCGGAGGGCTGGTTGGGCTTGAGCGGACTCGAGCGCTCTTGAGCCAACAAGCAGCGTGACAGCCATCGCGATCAGCGCGACCGCTGGCGCCATTCGAACGGGCCTCAGTTCAATCATGGCTAATCGCGCCAGAGCTACGGGGTCACAGTCGGCTGAGTGACTTTGTTTCTCAGTACACCAACCCCCTCGAGTTCAATTTCGACGATGTCGCCTGCCTTCATCTGCTTCGTCGTGCCCGGCGTGCCTGAGTAGATGACGTCGCCCGGGTTGAGCGTGACGTAGCGGCTGATGTAGCTCACGATCTCGGCCACGGGGAAGATCAGGTCTTCCGTGCGCTGCGACTGGACGACTTCGCCGTTGAGGCGCGTCTGGAGCAGCAGGTTGTCGAAGTTGAGCCCGGTGACGATGGACGGGCCCAGTGGGCCGAACGTGTCGCTGGCCTTGGCGCGGAACCACTGGAGGTCGGCGCGCTGCCAGTCGCGCTCGCTCACGTCGTTGCCGGCGGTGACGCCAAAGACGTACGACTTGGCGTCGGCGACGCTGACATTGTGCGCCGTCTTGCCGATGACGAGCACCATTTCGCCCTCGTAGTGCGTGTTCTTCGCGTCCGGTGGCAGGACGATGTCTTCGAGATGCGCGATGATGGATGTTGGCATCTTGGCGAAGAGGCCCGGATAGGCCGCGGCTGGCCGCTCGCCGAGGTGGGTTTTGTAGTTGAGGCCAACGGCGATGACTTTGCCGGGCAGCACGGGCGGCAGGAGCTTCACGGCCGAGAGCTTGACGGTCTTGCCGGTGGGCTGCGGGTTGGCGAAGAGGTCGCCGCGGAGTTCGCGGATGTTGTCGCCCTCGAGAATGCCGAGCGCCGCGGTGTTGCCGTTCTGGTAGCGGACGTACTTCGTGACCTGGGCGGCAGCGGAGTTGGCCATGAGCAGGAGTGCGGCGGCGAAAAGCGTGGGGCGCATAATGACGGTCGGGAATGGGGAACAGGGAACAGGGCAACAAAGAATGCGGGAACGGGAACGGGAAAGGGAAGGGGAATGGTCAGGGAACCGCTCCCTGACTATTCCCCTTCCCATTCCCTTTCCCGTTCCCGCCGTTTTCGTTGTTCCTGTTCCCGGTTCCCGGTTCCCGCCGTTGTTGTCGTTCAGACGGGTGTCGTTGCCGCCGTGCGGGGGAATCGAAGGGTTTGCTCGACGTCGGCGTGCGCGGCGATGAGTCGCTCGACCTCAGCTGACACTTCGGCCGCGAGGCCCAGGTGCGTCGTCACGCTTTGGACGGACGTGGAGCCGGCGTGCAGACGAAGCAGGTTCAAGCGCATGGTTTCCAGCGCACCCACGGTCTGGCCGAGCTTGTCGTGCAGCGTGTCGCGCATCTCGCGGACCTCGGCGTAGTCCGGTGACACGGCGGCGTCACCGGCCTCGGACAGTGCGTCGTTCAGCGACTCGTGGCGCTTTCGCAGTTCCTGCGCGTCTGTCTGGAGCCGCTTGAGAATTGCAGGAATGTCACTGAGGGACTGACGCGTCTCCTTAGGAAGGGTATCGAAGAGCTGCTCGGCGGCCATGCCGAGTGAGAGCTCGGTGGCTCGATGCGTCATCGCATGCGCGCGGGCGGATGCCGGCAGGAACTGTGACGCCACTGAAAAGGCCCAACGCCCGAGGCGACTGTCCCAGATCCGCGCCCAGAACAGCGAGTCGACGTCTTCGCGACGCTGCCGGACTGCGATGTACGCGATCGTGGAAAAGATCGCCAGCACTCCCGACAGCCACGCGACCCATCCAGTGTAGTAGAAAAGCTTCATGCTTCCGAAAATGGTCGGGACCAGGACTCCAAGCGAAAGGGTGAGCGCCGTAATAAACGTGCCTGCCGTCGCAAGAAACGTCGGCCAGGTGACAGCAGCAATCGGCGCGAGAAAACCCTCCACACGCGGCAACGGTTCCCGCGGATCGATCATCAGCTCTTCTTTGGCGCGCTCGGCTTCGGACTTGAACGCGCTGTCGAGGTCGGAATGTGCGAACCCCTGCTTGAGCAAGCGGGCGGCGGCGTAGCTGAGGTAGGCGAAGGGTGCGGAGGTCGCGAGGAACGCGAACAGGGGCCAGGCAACGGCGGGTCCGATCAGGTTCGAAGCGTAAACTGACGCGCCTGCGATGGCGCTCCAACTGACGATCATACCGGCGCCGTCGATGCGCGCGTTGCGTTTCACGAAGGCGCGGAGGGCCACAGGCAATTCTCTGCGCAGTTCCAATGCGACGCTGAGTTGTTCGGCCAGCGCTTGCGCGCTCTCAGGCCGCTGGTCGGGCGATTTGGCCAAACAGCGATCAATGAGCGCGGCGATTTTTCTGGGCACGGTGATGCCGAGCGACGCCAGCTGCGGCGCGGGCTCGGTCACCTGCTTGGCGAGCACTTCGGTCGCCGTCTTGCCCTCGAACGGGAACCGGCCCGAGAACGCGTAGAACGCGGTGGCGCCGAGTCCGTACAGGTCGCTGCGCGGGTCGAGTTTGGTGCCGAGTGCCTGCTCGGGGCTCATGAACTCGGGTGTGCCCGAGATCTCGTCTGCACCGGCTTCGCTGAACGCGGCTGCGATCCCGAAGTCGGCGACGAGCACGCGTCCGCTGCCGTTCTCGAGCAGGATGTTGTCCGGCTTCACGTCGCGGTGCACCAAACCGCGTTCGTGCGCGTGGGCGAGCGCCCATGCCACTTCGCGCAAAACGCGCGCGCCTTCGTTGTTGGGCAGGGGACCGCGCGTGCGCACGCGATCGGCCAGGGTCTCGCCATCCACGTAGGCCATCACGTAGAAGACGAAGCCGTCGGTCTCTTCGACCGAGTGGATCGGGATGATGTTCGGATGCGACAGCTTGGCGGCGAGCCGCGCTTCGCGCAGGAAGCGGTCGCGCAAGGTGCGTTGGGCCGCGCGTTCCGGCGGCAGCAGCTTGATGGCGACGGAACGGTCGAGGTGGACCTCGCGCGCGAGATACACGATGCCCATGCCGCCGCGGCCGATTTCCTTGTCCAGCGAATAGCGGCCCGCGATCGCGAGCTGGAACGCGAGGTAGATGGGATCGACGGTGGGCTGCGACATCAGACGGGCGTCGTTGCCGGCGTGCGCGGGAACTTGAGCATGCGATCCACCTCGCCCTGTGCAGCGATGAGCCGCTCAACTTCCGCGGCAACGTCGGCGGCGATGCCCAGCTGTGTCGTCACGCTCTCCACACCGATGGACCCGGCGTGCAGGCGCAGGAGGTTGAGCCGGATTGTCTCGAGGGCGCCCACAGCTTCACGGAGCCGGTCGTGCATGGAATTGCGCATTTCGCGGATGTCTGCGTACTCGGGGCCGGCGCCGGCATCGCCGGCGTCAGCCAATGCTTCGGCGAGCGACTCGTGCCGTTTGCGCAGTTCCTGCGCCGCGCTCTGAAGATGCATCAACGTGCCCGGCACGTCTCCAAGTTGATTGCGCGTGGCCTTGGGCAGACTCTCGAACAATTGTTCGGCAGCCATGCCGAGCGAGAGCTCGGTGGCGCGATGGGTGATGGCGGTGATGCCCTTGGCCTTTGCGAACTTGGTGGCGATGGCGAATGCGAGTAGTCCCACGCGGCCCTTCCAAAGTCTCGCCCAGAAGGATCCCTCGGGTTCGATCCGGCGGTCGCGCATGATGACCCAGCCGATGCCGCTAAAGGTGCCGATGACAGCGCCGAGCCCGGCAAAAATGTTGAATACCACGGCGCCTGTGTTGCCCAGGAATCGGCCGAGCGCGCGCTGATCCACGTCGGGTAGCAGCATCGCGATGGTCCATGACCCTGCCATCAGGAAGCTGGCAACCGTCATGCCGCTGAGCACGCGCTCCATGCTGACGCGTTCCGCGCTGCGCTCGAGGGCCAGTTCTTCGCGGACTTGGTCGAGCACGCTGTCGAAAGCCGGACCGATGTCGCGGTGCGTGAATCCCTTCTTGATCAGGTCGGCGGCGGCGTCCGCGAGTGCGAGTATGGGCGCGGTCACGGACAGCGCCGCGACGGCCATCGCCGCGAAGACCGACCAAGCCGACCCGCTGGTGCCGACGACAAACCCCGCGGCGATAAAAAACGCCACTGACAGCACGCCCAAGGCCAGCAGGGTGCCCGGGCCGTTGAGTCTGGCGGAGCGATTCACGAACGCGCGCAATTCGGCCGGCATTGCGCGACGAAGTTCGAGCGCGACGCCGAGTTGTTCAGCGAGCGCCTTGGCGCTTTCGGGTCGGTGGTCCGGCGCCTTGGCAAGACAACGATCAATGAGCGCGGCCATTTTTCGCGGCACCGACAGTCCCAGCGTCACCAGTGACGGCGCCGACTGCGTGACCTGCTTGGCCAGCACTTCAGTCGCCGTCTTTCCCTCGAACGGAAACTTGCCCGAGAACATATAGAAGGCGGTCGCGCCCAAACTGTAGAGGTCGCTGCGGGCGTCGAGCGTGGTGCCGAGCGCCTGCTCGGGACTCATGAATTCCGGTGTCCCCAAGACGCCGTCCGTGACATCGCCAACTGCGGCCGCTATGCCAAAATCGGCGACCAACACTCGGCCCGACGTGCTTTCGAGAAGGATGTTGTCGGGCTTCACGTCGCGATGTACGAGGCCTTGCTCGTGCGCATATGCGAGCGCCCAGGCTATTTCGCGCAGGATGCGCGCTCCGTCGGTTGCAGGCACCGGTCCACGCGTTCGCACGCGATTGGCCAAGGTCTCGCCGTCAACAAACGCCATGACGAAGAAGACGAAGCCGTCGGTCTCTTCGACGGAGAAGATCGGAATGATGTTCGGGTGCGAGAGTTTTGCGGCGAGCCGCGCTTCGCGCAGGAAGCGGTCGCGGAGGGTGCGTTGGGCAGCGCGCTCGGGCGGGAGGAGTTTGATCGCTACCGAGCGATCGAGGTGGACTTCGCGGGCGAGGTAGACGACGCCCATGCCGCCGCGGCCGAGTTCGCGGTCGAGGGAGTAGCGGCCGGCTAGCGCTGCCTGAAAGGAGAGGAAGAGCTCATCTGAGGCAAAAGGCATGGTCTTATGGTAAGAAAGACGGCGGGAACTGGGAACAGGGACAACGAAAAGGGCGGGAACGGGGAAACCACGACGGCGGGAACTGGGAACTGGGATGGTGCGATGGAATGAGACGGTCCGTACGAATTAGATGACGGCGGTTTGGCGATTCATGTTTCCGTTCAGGCATGACGGCGCCGAGGGTGCGGGATTTCAGAGATCTCAAGGCATGGCAGAAGGCGATGGAGCTTGCGCTGCTGTGCGACGAAGGCTGTCAATCGCTTCCGCCCTCAGCGCGGTATCTGGCACTGCAGATACGACGGGCTGCGAACTCGATTCATGCAAACATCGCCGAAGGGAATGGGCGATTCACCCGTCCTGATTACCTACGTTACCTCGTGATCGCCAACGGCTCGCTGCGTGAGCTGGAGAGCCATCTCCATTTCGTTGCACGCCGGTTCGGCACCAATTCGGCAATCGATCGCGCTCTCGAGCACACCTTCGTGACCGGCAAACTGCTCGCGGGCCTCACGCGTAGCCTTCGCACGCCATCGGGGAAGTAGCGCGCCCTCCCGCTGTCGTGGTTTCCCGGTTCCCGCCGTCGCGGTTTCCCCGTTCCCTGTTCCCAGTTCCCGCCGTCGCGGTTTCCCTGTTCCCGCCGTCGCTGTTCAGTACCGTAGATTCCTCCCCCATGAAAATCCTCTTCTACCTGGGCATCGCGCTTCTCGTCCTCTTCGAAGCCGCGAATGTGTACTTCATCATGCCCATGCCATTCAGTCAGCGCATGGCCAGCATCGACCTGGCCTATTTCCTGTATACGTGGCGCTGGGTGTTCCGTATCGTCGCGGGGGTGCTCATCGTCGCCGGGGCACGGCAGGCCTATGGCGTGACGGCGTGGCGCAAGACCATCCCGGCGCTGGCGACCGCGGTGGCCTGCCTGATGGTGTACGTCCTCAACTTCAGGATGTCGGCCGACCGGATGTTCCTCGAGCCCGCGTCGGTCACGATGCGTGGCGTGGACGGGAATGTCGTGGAGCATGCGCGCCTCATCGTCGGTATCGAAATCAACGGCGACGCGCGGGCGTACCC
>ERZ1292623.2521-Hain-H51-01um-R1-2521-length-16273-cov-8_pt1 | contig 16273 bp, 29 predicted proteins | sample MGYA00564398_ERZ1292623 | MGnify/ENA primary metagenome ERZ1292623 (study PRJEB36523, sample SAMEA6512633) | groundwater metagenome | collected 2019-01-07 | study: AquaDiva: Metagenomics assemblies of 32 groundwater samples | reverse complement strand
TCTGGCCGCAATATAGGCATTTTTCGGTCTGACAAGATTTAACTATGGTGGTCATCTTCTCCTCATAAGCAAGGTTTCGGGGAATGGCGTTTTCTGTGCTCCGCCGCCCCAGGACAACCAGCAAAATGCGAAAGAAATTTTCCGTTTTCGTCTTGCACCACGGGTATCCATTCGTTATTCTTAGTAATTCCCCACATTAAAACCGCGTCGCAAGACTTACACTTGCCATCCGTTTCGTAAAAAAATACCTCTGCTCCGCCTTCAAGCGTTATCCATTCCATAGTTTTTCCCTCACGATATGGATTTCTAAGACTTCATTATCGTTATATGTCATAAATATTTCGGTTAGTAGTGAGGTCAGGTTACTATCAACCATTTCATCTTTGATGATTGCTTCTTCTACTTTTCTAGTTATTCTTGCGGTGAACATTGGGCCTCCTTGGCGTTAGCCTCATTTAATCATACTTTCTATTTTTGAATCTTGTAAACTAAGATTACATTCACTACATATTGGTGCTGTTCCTGTGGTAGTAATCATAAACTGCACATTCTTATGCTTACACCTTCTTTCCCTTTTGTAGATAAAGGTAAGGCAGTTATCTCTGTTGGTAACCACCGCAACCATATCCAGGGAATACTCTGAGTATAACCAATCAGCTCTACTAATCGCCATTCCTTCTGACTGGAGTTCCGAGTGTGGCTTAAGCTTATCCTGCTCCTGTTCCCTGTATGCTATTAAGTATCTTCCCATCTATTTCCTCCTTTTCCTGGGCATCACTAAACTCTTGAATGGTGGGTAAGGCTAATCCTTTAGCTTTAATCCATCCAGTTAAAGTTTTTGCCCTTTTTTTATAATAGAATGCACTATCCCTCCACTTTAGGGAGGTTTTAGTATGCCTAAGATTTCTCTTTTGTTTAAGGATAACCAGTTCCTTCTGGGCGAGGTAAAGACCTGCCTTAAGACATTCTAACTGGGACAGGAATTTACAGTCCTCCACAGAAAAACAGGTCATAGCTGAATCATAACTACAGGAACTATTCATCCTCTTCCTCTATTGGAAAAACCTCTTTTATACTTTTAATCTGGTGTGATACTAATCCATCTTCATTACAGATTAAGGTATAAGTTACCTCATAGGTGGTTGTCATCAATTGTTATCCTCATTATCTTCTTTTTCCACTACGAGTTCAGTACAGACGGAACATTTAATACTTACTAAATCTCCTATATCCGTTTCCATTACTTCATACTCATCTACATTCCAAGTAACTCTTTCCTTATATCCATCATATCCGTAAACCAGGGTATCTGGATATTCATTACACTTTGGGCAGAACATGTTTTTATTCATTTATCCTCTCCTCAGCTAAAACCAGCTCTTGTCCTTTTCCAAGTCCAAGTCCTATTCCATTGGAATAAAAATGTTCTTGGCACATATAACCCCAAGGTCCAAATTTAGTTTTACCATCATATTTTGCTTGGGCTTTTGTAGTAACACAAAAATCGCAATCTGGTAATTGTTGCATTATTACCTTTTTATGATTGTTATCTTTATTCTTCATTTATCCTCTCCTCCTCTCCTTTCCTTAAATTTCCTTGGTTCATTGGTTCATTGGTTCCTTCGCCGATTGGGCAATAAGGATATTTGCATTTTCAGACTCTAAAATTACAACTGGTGCTTCTTTGAATAAAAGGCTATTACATAACATACAGTTGATGTTTCCATGCCTACACCTAACTCCTATTTTCTTTATAAAGGTGGTGGTTTTCTTTCCTACTTTCCCAGATGCTCTTCTTATCCTCATTATCCTCTTAGACTGTTGACGCCTACCTTCTTTTAAGCAAGAGATTGAACAATACCGATAACGGGTGGTGCTTTTGAAATCCTTGTTACAGATGGAGCAAATCCTATTCTTTGTGGATTGGGATTGGGATTGGGATTGGGATTGGGATTGGGATTGGACTTGAGGATTGTTTGGGTTAAGGTGCATATTTAGACTTTTGTTGTTGGCTTGGTTTAGTTACACCGATTACACCGCCGATTACACCGATTACACCGATATAAGAGAAGTATAACACATAACTCCCGTCTTGTCAAGTTTTTTTATTTTGCGTAAGTTATTGAAACAAAAGCGGTTATAAAATATTTTTAGTGCTGTTACCTAATTTATAGACTATTGGTAATGTTAGACCGATTACACAGAATAACTAAAAATCCGTGGAATTTATTGGTAAAATCCCGCAAAAAAAAGAGAGAATATAGGCAATAACAAAGATAAGCTGTTGGTGTTGTTGGAGTTATGCGTTTTTTGTTAGATATTACCGATAAACTGTTGAAGGAAAGCCAGGGATTACCAATAAATTCCACAGACAAAAGCTAACAGACCAATAGTCATAAATGGCTTATGCTAAAGTGGTTACGACAAAATGTTATCATTATTCCACATCACAAAAGATAGCTTATATTTCTCTGTTATCTATTATAAAAAAAAAAAAAAAAAAAAAAAAAGAAGGTGGTGTGGATGTGGAATTGGCTAACATTTAAAAAACTAAACATACAATAAACCTTAATTACTGTTAATCCTAATGGTTAATCCTAATCCTAATCTTACCTGCCCTGGAGAATATCCTCAAGAGTCTTTCCACTATCACGCAACGCCCGCAAAATCGCCCTATCCTTGCGTGCTTGTTCCTTTTGCGCTTCCTTTTGCTCTGGCGTTAGCAATGCCCTTACACTATGCCCGTTCTCAGCTTTTGCGCTTGAGCTTGCGTTATTCCGGCAATCTTCCTTATGCGTCTGGTTAAGCATTGCTATTACTTTGTGCTCGCCGCCAAGGTTTTCAATGGCTTCAGCTAAAGTATCAAAATGGGAATAGCTAAACTCAAATACTATTTCCTTGCCGCTGTCCGCAAAATCCTTACCAACAGTATAACTTCCTTTACTGTCAATGCTTTTCATATATCCTCGCTATTAGTAAGGTCTATTGTATGTTCAGGTTATCAAAGAACTGTTTGCTTATAAGTAAATTATACCACAAAAGATAGACGGTGTCAAGTAAATAACTGAAAAGAGTGCCTACCCGTCAAGGTTTTTTGTGCTGTCCTTGACATATATACCGAGGACATCCCCCCATTGAGGTTTTGTTTACCATTAAGCACGCCCAATTTTAGCTACCAAAAAATACAATCCGCTATTTTAAGCACTTAAATTTATGGCAGAATTTAAGTTTCTTGAGATTGGCGTTTGGGCAATCTCCACCACGGTAATGGTTTAGTATGGGGAAAAACTGTTTTCAATCCTAGAGGGGTTTACGCCTTGAATTTTGGGTTATCTCTTTATATGCGTCAATTTGCCGGTATGAGACAAAAAAAATCTAAAATTACACCTTGACACGCCCGCCCTTTTGTGGTATACTTTATGTATGATTAGGATAGAGGGTAAGGTCTAAAGATACGGGAAAACAGAAAACTAAAATTACACCTGACGGAAGAGGCAGAAATCCATCTGGAGAAATCCAATTACGGTTTAGCTGATCACTAGACTGGCATCTTACTTATCGATAAGGGAGAATTAGGACTTTATATCCGATTCTCCCTTTTGCTTATGTATCTTTAGATTCTAAAAATGCAAAAACCTAAACCCAGGAATAAACTAGTTTACTTTTGTCCTGTGTGTAAGATTACTTTTGAAATGCATATTCGTTTTCCCGTTTATGAAAGAAAACAATTATTTTGTGGTGTGGATGGAAGTCAGATGTTAGTAACTAGGCATACAGCTAAAGAAGGAAAAAATGCCACTCGTAAAACCAAGGGAACTTAAATCGGAGTTATCTCTATCCCTAGAACCAGATAAAATGACATCTAGAATTCAACTGATAATCGCCCTAGATATAGCGGGGTATAATGGTAACCAGATAGCAGAAGATATTGGACTCACTCCATCTAGGATATCTATAATAAGAAACTCCCCAATGTATAAACAAGAGAGAGATAGAAAATGGGAGGAGCTTCAGAAACAGGTAATATCTAAGAAAACGGATAAGATAGTAGCTGGCGACCCAGTGGATATTAGGTTAAAAGAAATGGCACTAGCAGCAGTGGATGTCTATGGAGAGTTGATAAAGGATGGAAAGTCGGAGATGGCACGGAAAACAGCGGCGGATGCTATCCTGGATAGGTCTGGATATAAACCACATACTGAGAAAACAGTTTTGTCTGTAGAGGTTACGGAGAAAATGGCGGATAGATTTGAGAAAGTCCTAAAGCGAACAACAATTACTAGGGAATCTTAATGGCTATAAACTTAGTTAAGATGAGTGAGGGACAGAGGAATCTTATTAGAAAACAGTGTTTGACTTCCCTCTACGATTACTGCACTGCAGTATCAGGTTATGATGATATTATAGACTCCCTGCATGGAGATATGTGTCGATTCCTTCAAGCACCAGGAGATAGAAAACAGATAACACTTCCTAGGAGTTATGTTAAGACATGGATATGTTCAATAGCCTATCCACAATGGATAGCACTCCCCAGAACGGAGGAAGATGAGTTTCCTTATCCTAAGGCGTGGGAAGATAAGTTCTGGACTTTGGGTACGAATATAAGAGTGTTAGTTGCTTCATATGTTATTTCTAATGCAGAAAAAATGATAGGACTTATCCGAAAGACATATGAGAATAATAGTGCACTACAGATGTTGTTTCCTGAAGTAATCCCAATTAATTTTAACAAAACGAAATGGTCTAATACTGCCGCCTGTATTAATAGAAGTGAAGATGCTACAGAACAAACATTTGAAGCTGCTGGGATAGGGGGTGCTTCAGTATCTCGTCACTACGATATCATTATTGAAGATGACTTGATATACGCCAAGAAAGATGACCTTACGGGGCGGGAACTTCAGCCTGGACAGGAAGATATAGACCAGGCAATAGGTTGGCACAAACTCTCTCATTCCTTACTAGTTCCTGGAAAACACACTCGTGTTATTAACGTAGGGACGAGGTGGGCAAGGCATGACCTCGTAGACTATATCTGGAGTAATGAACCCAGCTACTCTATCTTTCATAGGGGATGTGTAGATATGAAGGAATTAGAAGAAAGAAAGGATTGGAGACTTTGTTCTCCTACTTGGAGGGAAGCATATGACATCCAACAGTTACAAAAGATATATGATGCTCAAGGCAGCTGGATGTTCAGTACCCAATATTTAACGATTCCAATTTCTCCAGAGGAATGTCTTTTCAAAAGGGAGTGGCTACAGGAATATATTACCAATGAAGAAGTTCCAACTACATCTCGTGTGTTTACTACTATAGACCTGGCGGAATGGACAGACCCTACTCGTAAGAGTGACTGTGATGCAGTAGTTATTACTTGTGCATGGGACGATAAACATAATATGTGGATACTGCATTACGATAAGGGGAGGTTCAACCCCAGTCGGATAATACAACTTATGGCTATGCACTGGGAAAAGTTTCATCCAGAAGCAATCGGAATTGAATCGGTATACTATCAGAAAGCTATTGCCCATTTCGCGCGGGAGTATATGTTCGAGGGAAAAGTGCCAATGATGACAATTCGCCAATTAACTCCAGAGGGAGGAGCTTCCAAGGAAATTAGAATCAGGGCACTTGAACCCCTAGCTTCTAACCTAGCAATACACTGTAAACCCGTGCATAAAGAATTTATTACTGAGTTTGTAGATTATGTTCCTAACTCTAGAGTGTGCAAAAAAGATATTCTGGATGCGCTTGCTTATCAAATGCAAATAGCTAGACCTGGAGTACCCGTTACCAGTAAACCCAAAAAAGAAATAGTTATTACTACAGCTACTATAGAGGAGTTTTTAGATGGGGTGTGGAAAAAGAATAGTAAGAAAGATAGATTTGGAAATGAGGGAGTATTAGACCCTTTTTCCGGAAAAGATGCAGTAGAAGAGTATAACCCTATCCTGGATCCATACTTTGGTTTGAACGAGGATGTTGGTAATTTTAGAATCTAAAAATACGGAGATCCTATGCCAGTAACAGATAGTGGAAGAAAAGTAATGAAGGAAATGATGAGAAGATATGGTTCAAAGAAGGGAAAGGAAGTATTCTACTCCTCTGTCAATAAAGGAAAAAAGGGAACTGATAAATGGCATGCATCCAAAGGGAATAACTATACTGAATCACTTAAGGGATAGGTGGCAATTATGGAAGATGTTTCAAAGCAAAGGATAATAAATAAAAAGTGGAAGAGCCTAGAGAAAAGGGGAATAGAGAAACCTAAGGATAAAGAAGAAAATGATAAAAGAGCTAAAGAAGCACATGGGTATTAACTCAGGCTCAAGCCTTGGCACTGGGCGCAAAGTCTGGTCATGCCGCGCCCTGGGTTGTTTTTTCTCTACTGACCCGTCTCCAGCCTGGATCTTGGCTCAAGTCTTTTTACTCGGCTCTATCCTGGTTGGGGGGGGACTAGCTTTGGATTTTCGTTTGACCGAACACACTGGAGGATTAATTGTCTGAATCTTTAATTAAAGTAGATTCTCTTGATTATTGGAAATCAGCAATTCGTCTTGGCGTTAAATACCGTCAAGTCTATGGTCGTAGTCAAGAGTGGAAGGCATACAAGAATATGTATCGTGGATTATGGAAAGACACTATAGTTCCCGTTAATATTGTATACGCTCTTGGGCGTTCAATTATTCCTCAAATATATTCAAGAAATCCAAGAATAGCTGTTCATTCTAGAAAACCAGGTTATAACATGCATGCACGTGTAGTGGAACGTGTAGATAATTACCTAATAAAAGAAACAGGTTTAAAGTATGAATTAAAATCATCTGCTCTTGATTGCTATCTTTGTGGACGAGGTCCAATTGTTCTTGGTTATGATTCAGAATACGGATATAATCCAAGTTTTCTTTCATCTGACTACACTGACCTAACTCTTTCTCAATACAGTAAAAAAGGAGATAGAATAGAATATAGTGATAATGTAAAGCCTGGTTTCCCTTGGGCAATGCGAACAAGTCCAACAGATTTTATAGTTCCTTGGGGAACATCTAGATGGCAAGATTCTCAATGGTTTGCTATTAGAAAAATGCGTATGTCTCGAGATATTAAAGAAGACCCTAAATACTCCAACGTAGGAGACATTCGTGGACTTTATAAATCTCGTATGGAATCATCTGCTGAAGGTAAACCAGAAGGAAATACACATGGATTTGAAGATGATAGTATTAATGAGTGGGTGGAAATGTTTGAGATACATGATAAAAGAACTCAATCTATTCGTTGTTTATCTCTTGACCATGATACCTGGTTACGAAAACCGGAGTTTGATCATCTTCAGGTAGATGGTCTTAATGCTGAAGTTTTAGGTTTTAACGAAGACCCAGATTACTTTTGGTGGACACCAGATGTTCGTCTAATCAAGGTTCAACAAGAGGAACTTAATGACATTAGAACTATGGCAAAGAAACACCGACGGGTAGCCCTTTTAAAGGTGTTATATGATAAGGGAATAGTGGGTAAAGATGAGTTATCAAAGTTACTAGATGAAGATCCCAAAGCTGCTGTTGGAATAGACGCTGGTGCAAATGGGGATGTTCGTAAATCCGTAGCCCTTTTTCAATCTCATGTCCCACCAGACCTAATTACTGCCGCTCGTGAGGTTAGAGAAGATGTTCGTGAGATAATCGGCTTTAGTAGAAACCAAATGGGTAGTTTTGAGGAATCTAGTGGACGGAGAACTGCCACCGAAGCTGGTATTGTTAAAGCTGCATCTATGATTAGGATAGATGAGCGAAGAGATATTATGGCGGATATGCTGGAAAAAATAATCCGAAAGGAAAATCAGTTAATATTCCAAAACTGGCAAGCAGAGCGTTTGATAGATATCATAGGCGAAGATGGAGCTAAGTATTGGATTAGATTTACTGGTCCGGAAATCAAGGGTGAGTTTGCATATATCATTAATCCAGAAGAGGCTATTCCTGAAGATAGACGCACCCGTAGAGCAGAAATAATGGAGTATATTCAAGTTGCATCGCAAACCCCAGGGATAGATATGAAATATCTCCTTGAGTCTTATGCCGCTCAACTAGGAGATTGGTTAGACCCAAAACTGATTTTTCCTGGTGAAGGCGCAGGTAGAAGTCCAGAGAAAGCAATGCAATTTACTGATTTCATGAGAATGGGAGCAAACGCTGAATCTAGATTTCCTGGTTTAGCACTGTAGAAGGAGAACACTTGTGTCAAGAGGAAGCGTTAGCCTGGATAATAGGGAGTATGATAATTGGCTCGTAGAAAATAAAAAGGAACGAGAACTAGTTCAACGATCATCTCAAAGAAGAGACGCTAATAAAGGATACAAGGGTTGGCACTTTGGTGTAGGAGAAAAGCCAATTTTTGCTAAGGATAAAAAAGATTATAAAAGACAGTTAAACGAATGTGGACTTATGTTAAGGGATGACATTAAAAGGACACTTAAATGAGAATTGATGCGTCAGAGCAGGAAAAAAATTCATATGCTGCAGGTTTTTTAGATGGTGAAGGGTGTATTGGAATACAATGTACTCTCCATGAAGAAAGAGCATATTATGGTTTACATGTTCAAATAAATAATGTAAATGAGGATGTTATTAATTGGTTATGGCAAAACTATAGTGGTGGATATAAGAGTACTAGGAAGAGTGATGTAAATAAAAATCGGCAACAGTCTTACAGTTGGGATATTCAAAGTGAACCCGCGTATCAATTTTTACAAAAGGTATACAGATATGCAATTGTAAAAAGGAAACAAGTAGAACTTGCTTTTTCCTTTATGAATAGGCAATATAATGATAGTGGAGAGTCCTTTTACTTGCAGACAAAGGTGTTAAACAAACGGGGAATTAAACCCTGAAAAAAGGAGATGCACCATGGAATCTAAGGCGGTGGATTTACAAGAGGAGCTAAGACCTCCTATTGAAGGAGAAAAAACCCTTTTATTAAAGATGACACCAGGAAATAGACCAGAGGTAATCTTTACTGGTTTATGGAGTGGTAAGTATATTAAAGCAGCTATGGATAGCATAGCTAAGTGTTACAGGGTTGCACGGCGACAGGTGATACGGACTACCAATAAAGTGTCCGAGATATCAACTCAGCAATCTGCTGAAGGGAGGAAATAATGGGCGATACTATTATAAACAAAACAGGCGATGAAGGAAAAACGGAAACGGTTTCTAAGGTAGACTTTGATACTAAAGTATCAGAACTAACTAAGTCCCAGCAAGAACTCGAAGATATGAGGATGGAAGTTTTTAGTCCTGAGTATATGGAGTATCTTGATTCCAAAGACAAAGGAAAGGGTAAGACAAATGACGTTCCTCCCGAAAAAAAGGAAGTAACTGATGAGGAACTAAAGAATCTTACCCCTAGGCAGTTAATGGAAAAGGCTAAGGAACAAGCTAAAGCCGAGATAAGAGCGGACATTGAACAGGCAAAAATGGATGCTGTAAGCACTGTAGGTAAAGAAACTCGTGCTAAGGAAGTTTCATCTTTTGCTCGCTCACATGAAGACTTTGAAACTTATAGACCTATTATGTATGGTCTAAGTCTTGACCCAAAGAATAAAGACCTTTCATTGAGTGAACTGTATGATAAATCAAAAGAACATGTTAAGAGAATTCATACTGAACCAAGTGCAGAGGAAAGGGCAAGACAGGTTAGATTAGCTAGTGAAAAGCCAGGTGGGGATAATGAAAGTTTTGAGAAATATAAGAAAATGTCTCCTGAAGAAACTGCTAAGGAAGCTATGGAGGAAGTAAAAGCTTCTCTTGGTCCGATTCCTAAAGCATAGATAGGAGTTTTAAATGGCAACAGCAACGTTAACAGAATATCTCAATACCCTGTATACTACTACTTGGGCGAAAAGGAGAGCTGCAATAGTAGACCAGGTTTTTGAGGAAAATAGACTTTTGGCTTTAGTTAACGCAAAAGGGATGATTAAGTATGAATCAACGGATGGTCGTAGATTAGAAATACCGCTTAGGGTAGCTAAGTCCACTACCGCTAAGTTTTTTGGAAAAGGTGCTACTTTTACCTTTAGTGATTTTGATCCATTAACTATTGCCTATGATGGTTGGAAGAATCTGGGTGATCAGATGGTTAGGTATTGGACGGATGATAAGGCTAATGGTGGAAGTGAAACAGCACATCTTAAAATGATGACTGCAAAGCAAGATACTATGAGAGAAACCTTAAATGAAAAGGTTGAGATTGCTTTGTGGGCGGATACAGGTGGAACATCTGTAGATGACTATAATGGTATTCCATACCTTATAGATGATAGTCCATCTACTTCTGCAACTATCCACGGTATTAACCAGTCTACAGCAGTAACGGCTGATAGTGTTTACTACTGGAGAAATCAACAGAAAGCGTCTAATGGGGCTTTCAGTGTGTATGGTGAATCTGATATGACTAACCTGTATAATACTTGTTCTAGATGGGGAAAGACGGATGTATTAGTGTCCGACCAAACCACTTATGAACTCGGTCAGTCAGAGGCTCTGGAAAGAGTTAGTATAGTCAATAAAGAAGCTGTAAATCTTGGTATTGACCACATTACCTTTATGGGTAAGATTTGGATTTGGTCACCAAGATGCACTGCTGGATACACCTATTTTATTGATAGAAATCACTTTGGTTTTACCATTGACCCTGCAGTAAATATGGTGCAAGGTCCTTGGAAAGAGATTCCTAATCAATATAATGATGTAGTGTGCCAAATTGTTCAGAGGGGAAATACATGGGTGGATAAAAGACAGTGCCATGGTGTTTTAACTGGGCAAGCGTCGTAATAAATCCTTGAGGGGGGCTACGGCGGTAGTTCCCCTCCCGAGGAAGCCAATCCAAAAGGAGGAAGTAACATGGCGGATATTACAGATAAGCTACAAGGTAATGTTTCAAATGAAGGAAAGATGAACTGGAGGGGAGATCAGGTTACTATTGCTCAAGGTGGGCAAAGTATTTACGACAGTTCTACTGTTCAGTTAGTCGAGTTAGGGTCTAGGAAGGTAGTTGGTGATCGTGTATTCAGGCATGCAAGAGCAAAAGGAGCTATTGCTGCGGGTGCATCTTGTCAGTATGGAGGTGAAACTCTTACCTCTATTGCTGTAGCTAGTGCAATAACCCAGCCCGCAGGACTTCGTTCCTTTAGTATTACCGCAGCAACTGCTATTTCTTTAAATACATATGCTGACGGATACTTAGTATGCGAAATGGGTGCAACTGATACTAATCTTGGTATGGTGTATGGTATTAAGTCTAATGCACTTGGTGCAAGTGCGGGGACTTGTAACCTTACACTATACGATGAAATAAAGTATGCAGTTAAACTTACCTCTACTTGGAGGGCGTATCAGAATTTATACCTCAATGTAGACACCGCAAGTGCAAATGGAGCTCCTATTGGTATAGCTCCAATTGATGTAACCACGGGTGATTACTTTTGGTTACAGACCTGGGGACCAGCACCTGTTTTAGGAACTGCAGCTGCAGGTGATGGTATAGTTAATAGTGTATCTGGTAGGGCTACAGTCCTTGCTGCATCTAATGCAGGAATTGGTTCTGCAATGGTAGCATTAGCTGCTGCCACTAATCATGGACTGGTGTTTTTAACGATAGCACCTTAATTTAAGGATAATACTTGGGGCGGAGAAGCTAGGTTGACTTTTCCGCCCCTTGGAAAGGGAGAATAAAATGGCGAAAGAGGAGAAGGCGATACCTAAGATATTGATTGGAGTTCCAATACTTGCATGGACTCATGAGTTTGCTACTAGCTTCCTTAACTTCTGGACGGATTTGATGACCTGTAAGTATAAGGGTGTTAAGTTTCATGTTGGGTATGAGTTCATGTATAGAAAACCCGTTCATATGGCAGAGGAAATGTTGGCAGAACACGCCCTGGATACTGGATGCAGTCATCTTTTGTTAATGGATGACGATATCTATGATGTAACTTCTAAGGACTTTGTATCATTACTCCAAGCAGATAAAGATGTTACTTCTGGAATAATGTACGCAAGTGGTTTTCCATATGCTATGTGTGCATTTAGGAGATATAACATTAATACCAAAGTTGCAGACCAACCAATATTAAGGGGTCCAGCTCGTTTATACGAAGTTCCTCCTGACCAAAGGATTGGATTGCAGAAGGTAGACCTTATTCCTTTTTGTTTTACGCTAATAAAAACGGAGGTATTCAGGAAACTTCGGAAGCCCTGGTTTACTTGTAATAACCAAGCGCCAACAGATAGTTGGTTTGCAGATAGTGTTCTCACTAAAGGAATGGAGTATTATGCCCATTTTGATGTTTGGTTAAACCATAGAGGAATAACTAGACACAACGTCCAAAAGTGGATAGAGATGGGAATGATAGATGCACAAGCTAAAAATCCATCTAGTGTAGTTAATCTTACTCCTGAGGACATGAAACGGCATGAGGTTATTATGAGACTTAAACTAGAGGAGGCGGAGAAGTTATCAAAGACGAAACATCTAGAGAAACAAAAGTTTTATGATAAAGATCCTAAAAAGGGAATAGCAAGACCTATAGGAAAACGGTGATTTGGTCGACACTAAAGGAGGGGTAAAATGGCATTTTCAGCGACGGTAACAAGTCCAATGAAAAAGGCAGAGCGGATATCCAGAAGCATGGCTATCTACTCAGGAAAGGTTAGTATTAGTTCATATTCACAGACATTGGTTGAACTTACTGCTATTACTAAGTATTTTAAACCTACTAGTAATGCAACGACTGGTGGATTTGGGGATGGGATAGTTTCTGTGCAGATTGATGGTCCAAGCAGTAATGGACAGATTATAAACTGGAATTACGCTTCTGGTGCGTTTAAGTGTTTTCAACCTGTTGCTGGAACAACTGTATCATTTGCAGTTGATAGTAATGTAGGTGCAGGTGCCGCGTTGTTATTCGTAAGTGGTGGTGGAGCATCAGCATTACATGCAACCAGTGCAGTTGGTAATGCTACATTTGCTATTGTAGCAGGCAGTGCAGCTGAATGTGCTGCGAATATTGATGTAGGAACATTTGGATTTGTGGCAATTGGGTATGTTTAATAGATGGGCGAGGAAACTCGCCCTCGTCTTTATCTTAAATCTTATGGGAAATTATACACAAGAACTTGCTAATGGATTTGTAGACACAAGTAAAGTATTTACTATAGAAAGTAGTAATAATCCAAAAGCTTATAATAAAAAGTCGGGTGCTGTAGGTCTTGGACAAATTGTAGATATTGCACTTAAGGACTATAATATACTAAACCCTAAGGAACAATACACTAAGGAACAACTGTTTGATCCAAAGATAAATACTAGGGTATCTACTTGGATGTTAGAAGATAGAATTCCTAAAATGTTAAAACACTTTAATATTCCTATTACTACTGAAAATATTCTTTGGGCGTATAATGCTGGTATAGGAAATGTGGTTAAAGGTATAAAACCACAGGAAACAGTAGATTATATAGAAAAGTATAATTCATTGACTAAGGAGTAAACAATGGCAGGTCTAACAAGGATACAAATAGTAACTGAAATCTGTGATGTTGTTGGAAAGAATCTAGGTGCTACTGCTCCTTCAGGAGCGCTTCTGCAGAATAGAGTAGTTAATTACCTAAACTGGGCTCAAAGAAGAATAGCTAATCACTATGGTTTCTATGAACTTCAACAGATATCTGAAACACCAGTTACTGTTACTAGTTTAAAGACGTATCCACTGGAAAGTGGAACTAGTAATCTTGGATTGTCCAGAGTTTCATCTATCAATAGTATTCGATTAATAGATGGAGAGAACTCAAGAAAGTTAATCTTTTGGCATTATAGAAAGTTTGATAAGTGGTATCCGCGCCCTGAAAACTTTGCTACAGGTAGACCAAGGATATATACTAGATGGGGAAATAGTTTAGTTTTTTTTAAGATACCTAATGCAGTATATTCTATGCATATACGATATGGACAGTATGCAAATAATCTTACATCTGACGAACAACTTCATGACTTTGGAGAGGATAAAGATCAGTTATTACTAGCAGCAGGAGTATTAGAGACATATCTTGCTCTGGAAGAATATGGTGATGCTAAAATATGGTATGAGTTATTTTTAGGAAAACTAAAAGATGCGGTTATGGCAGATATTGATGAGGACTGGGAACCTGAAGCTGAACCACATGGAGAAGGTCCTAGTTATCAATCAGGAGAACCTTGGTTAGACCCATATATAGGGGGATCGTTACAAGGATATCCCGAATAGGATATTTGTAATTTTAGATTCTAAAATTACAGAAAGGATGGAAATATGAAACGAGGACAAATAGTTTATACACCTATTAGCACAGTTGGTGGAGCAGGAATAACTGTTGCAACAGCAAGTGGTCAATTATTTGGTGGATTTTTTCTTAATGGTAGTGCAGGTGGGGAGACCATTACGATTAAAAATAGTGCAACTACTATCTTTACTACATCTGCTGCGGCTAATGTATTTATATCAAATGTATTGCCTAGCCCAATAACACTTACTCAAATAGTTGCTACCTGTAGTGGAACAGGATTTTACTCTGTATTTATAGCTAAATAGAGGAGGAATTAAATGGCACTGCATAAACAGGTAAAGGTAGGGGGTGGTTATTACAAAGGTTATAGAACAGTAGTATCTTCTGCTTCTGGAAATTACACTACTATAATTACCAATACCTCTGGGGTGGCAATAAATGGTATATCTATTACACCAGATGACTATGGTGCGGGAGATACCATGAAACTGGAGCACTTTAATGACGTTTCTGGCACTGGAAAAATAATGGCAATACTTGCTGAGGATATTCATAATGTAGGCGCAAACTCAGCAATTTTATTAGATTTCCCTGCAATGGAACTTGTTAATTCCACTGAGAGTATTAAATTTACTTATATAAATACTGCTAGTGTAGCAATGAATGTTTACCTTATTGCTGAATTTATTGGCATTAAGAAAACAGCATAGGAGGAAATAATGGCACAAGGCGTTTTTGGTGGGGGAAGTAAAAAGATTGGTTATACTGAAAGTGAAACCCTTGAAAAAGGAATTGTCCTTACAGATGTAGTAATTAAGAAAAGGGAAGTTATTATAGATGTTCCAAAGGTTATTATTAAAGAGGTGGAATATGAAAGACCTATTATTAAAGATAAGGAATATGAGCGTCCTATTATTAAAGAAGTAATCAAGGAAATGATAAAGTTTGTTCCTGTTGAACAGGAAACTATAAGATATGTTCCTAAGGTAGTAGAGTGTGAAAAGCCTATTATAGTTACTAAAGAATATGAGAAACCAATTATTATAGAACAGGTTTATGAGAAGCCAATTATTGAGCAGAAGAAGATTAAGGTTATTACAGTTGATGATTTACACATACTTAAGGACTACATGATATTAGTAAAGGAGTTAAATGAGGAACTGCCTAAGCTCAAACAAAGATTATTAGAGATTAAGGATTATAAATTAGTAGAAAAGGTTATCTCTGTGCCGAAGCTTGAATATATCACGACTCAGGTTGAGAGGATAGAGTGGGTTCCTGTTAAAAGGGAAACACTCCTTTAGGGAAAAATAAATGCCAATTCATAAAACATCTCCTAATCCAAAAGTAAGATTATTAAAACATAGGGTTGTAGCCATTACTACTGTTGCTAATCAAGTTATTCTTACATCTAATGCCCAAACTATAGAAATTACTAACATTGGAACAGCAGACGGATATATTGGTGGAAGTGGTGTAACTACAACATCTTATTCTAGAATACTTTATCCATCTCAAAATAAGGATTTTGGATTAGTTAGTTCTGGATTTAATTTTTATGTTATATGTGCAAGTGGGTTAACTACTACATTAGGGATTGGTGAAGATGCATAATCTTATATATTTATTTATTTCTCTTTGTTTTGTTGGATATGCCTTTGCAGAAAACCCACCTTTAGAGATAAAGGATGAAGGTATATCACAAGGTAGACCTGTATTTTCTCTTGATTGTATAGGGGTTGGTGTAAGTTGTAGTCGTTCAGGTATTTCTGGAACAATAAATGTAGTTAATAACGGCAATATTTCTGGTTCTGGTATTAGTGAACAGATAGCTTATTTTAATACTACAAGCACAATAGCTTCTTTGGTGGTAGCTACCTACCCTTCCCTGACTGAACTTGCTTATGTAAAAGGCGTTTCATCTGCCATACAAACGCAGATAA
>ERZ1292623.2520-Hain-H51-01um-R1-2520-length-16273-cov-9_pt1 | contig 16273 bp, 15 predicted proteins | sample MGYA00564398_ERZ1292623 | MGnify/ENA primary metagenome ERZ1292623 (study PRJEB36523, sample SAMEA6512633) | groundwater metagenome | collected 2019-01-07 | study: AquaDiva: Metagenomics assemblies of 32 groundwater samples | reverse complement strand
GCGTTATAAGCTGCAAGGGTTGAATTATCAAGATAGAACCAGCTGGGCATTCCTGCTACGTGGCAGTATGTAGGATTTGACGAAGAGAAATAAATATAATCTACGATTGATTTTTCTTGAGTTTGAAGACCTTTGCTTTGCAGATTCTGGATGTCAACTAAAGATTCTATACCATTGACGCTGTTTGCGACGAGGTTTCCTTCAAATCTGTCAAGGAAGCTTGGAGCGGTTATTGACGCTTTGTAATACTGTTTTGTTGTGTGATCTATAAGCGAAGCTGTGTTAAATGAGTTATAAATTGTCCGATTTATTTTTGTGACGATTAGACTTCCCGTGTTTATGATATAAATTGGATCATCAAAATAGGAAATAGGAATTACTCCCGTGGCATTTAGCATTGTGTTCCATGATGAGAGGTTGTTTTCGTCTGCTATCGTGAAATTTCCGCCGAGATTAACCGTGACATGCCATGGGTCTGTTTGGCTTATGCTTGCTTTTGGATTTGTGAGCGTAATATTTATTGATATTTTATTTCCCAACGACTGTATGTCTTTTATTATGTCTGTAACTGTTGCCCCAATCATTATTGATTGTGTTTGATTGTCGAAAGTTCCGTTGAAGAACATTTCCTGAAAACTTGCGTTGACGTTTGTAATATACGAGCCGCTTTCAATTATTTTGTTTTCAAAGGTGAATAAAGATCTGAAGCCCGCTATGAAAAGTTTTCTTTCCAAGTCCTGCTCTATTGATTTTATGAAACTGTTCATAGTCTCTATTCTTTTTTGAATAGCTTTTCTTTCCTGGGCATTTGAGTATATTGTATACGAAGTAATTAGAAGAGTTATTACCACGATTGCTGCTGAAATGAAAAATACTCCTTTTTTGTTTATTAGCTCCATGTTCTTATTTGAACCTCACTTTGCCAGGTGAATGGGATTCCGTTGACTTGAGAGACGTCTATTTGTAGAGCCTGCTCCGTGAATTTTGGATCTATCATGCTGTTCCCGTCTAAATCCAGTTGGAGAAGCAGGTTGTAAACTGCAACTTGAAATGCGTCGTTAGGGTCGTGAGTGAAGCCGCCGTTTGGCGGGAAGTAACATTGGTTTGAGCCCGAATATGTTGATGGTATTTTTGCTGTTAGATTTGTTCCGTCGTCAAACTGAATATTCCATGTGCATCCCTGCGCTACTGCGAGAATCGGCGAGAATGACGAGAAATTTTTTGCAAGAGTGTAAATTATTTTATTGGAAGCAGAGCCGACTGTTATGTTTGTCGGGGCGACTCCTGTTGTTAAGACGACTATATTTTGAGCCAGCACCGACGCAACTGGAAGTAAAATTGAGTAGGGGTCTCCAAGTATTGTATAGGATGAGCCGTATCTGTTTATGTCATAAATAATATTATTATTTAGTTTTGTTTTTTCTGTCCATCTTGCGCCAGAGTAGGAAGTTGCTTGTGCATCTAAGATTGTTGAGTTTGCGTAAGTTTGGAAACTGCCTTGAGTCGTGTTTGTGAACGGTTCTTCAAGAGAGAGAATAAGTCCGAAAGGATTTTTTGGTTTGGTGTAATTTAGTTTGATGTAAGAATCTGGATATAAAATTCCTGAACCATTTCCACTTACTAATGCTGTTTGTTCTGCATAAGAAAGCTGTAATATATTTTGGCTGATATTTTGGTAGATTTGCTGTAATTGTGTTGCGTTGTCGCTCGTGTAGAAACTTCCATTTCCGCATGATGCCACTGCTCTTAGTGTTTTGTTTGCAAAGCCACACGCGGCGATGTTGCCGAATCCAATTGCGTGCACTGTTGCGTTTAGTTCTTTATTTACTCTGCATGAACTGTAATTTGCGTTTAGCATGGGTGCTGTTTCGATTTGACTGCATGTGCTAAGGTCTGAGCATGATAATCCACTTGTTGAATTTCCTTGATAGTGATATTTGGGATATGTTTTGTTCCATGTTATTCCATTCCATACAATAACTCCTTCTCTTGGCCAGCCCGACGCAAAGCCCGACGTAGAATTTATTATAGTTATTGTTTTTAAGTCTGCTGTGCCGGCATATACGTTAACCCATGAAGATGAGCCTGACTTTTTATAAACTGCATCGTTGTCTCCCGTTATGAAAGCCAATGTTGAGTTGAAGATGTCAACATCTGTTGCTGTGAACGTTGCAATGTTTTGCTGCAGCGACCAGGAATTTCCATTCCAAATATAGACACTGCCTGAAGAGCCGCCGACGGCAAGAGCATATGTGGGACCGAGGATGTCTAATGCTTTTAGGTTTTCGTTACCAATGTCTTGATATTGATACCATTGCGTATTTGAGCCGTTCCACTTGAAAATTTTTCCACTGTCTCCGACGGCAAACGCAAACGTTGCATTAAATATTTTTATGTCTTTGAAATTGTCGTTGCCAGTGTCTTGATATTCAGACCACGTTATCCCATTCCATCTTGCTATTTTTCCTTGGTCACCGACGGCAAACGCCAAACTGGAGTTAAAGATACTTATTCCGTATAAGCTTTGCGAACCGAGGTCTTGATATAATGACCAAGAATTTCCGTTCCATCTACTGATTTGGTAGGAGAAGCCAACTGCAAATCCTAATGTGTTGTTAAGCAAGTCGACGTTGTTGGTGTCTTGCCATAATGAGTTTGATGGTATTTGCCATAATGAATTTACGTAATGTGATATTGCTCCGCCACCACCTACTTGAGCCATCATTGTTGCTGTGCTTGTTTTTCCAGAGCCTCTAACATCATAGCATATAGATGTGCTTCTTATATTTGCGATACCATCTGTCATCGTTATAATATATTTTTGTCTTGAAGGGTTGCTGTTTGCTTGCAGCAGAAGGTATGCTCTATTTATTGCACATGAGACACAAGTTGCATCAGCCAAAGCGTAATTATTGATTGTGTTAGTCAGAAGAGATATATTATTTGTTAGATTTACATAGCTATTTGCATTTGTAGAAAAGTCTACTAGCCCTACTTTGTTGTTGGTTCCACTTAGGATTGTGTACACGAATTGCTGGTCAAGACATTTTGCGAGACTAAGTTTTTGAGTGTTGGGGCTATATAATAATGGGTCGCTGCAGTTTCTTATTACGGCTGAGCCACTGCCTCCTATTGTTCCAGCCATACTTCCAGATACGTCGGTTATCAAGATGACATCAGCGTTTCCGCTACTTATGTTGCCTATAAGGGAGAAGTTTTCGCTGCCGAATCTTATAGGAGTTGTTGAATTGCTTAATTCATTATAGTTTAGCAGAGAAGATAGCTGGGCGTTGGAGATTAGAGTTGTGTTATCTCCAGTGCTTGAGCCATTCCATACTGTCTTGTTTCCGATGATTAGGAAAGATTGGTAAGGTATGTTATAGTGGAGAGAGATTTCAAGAGAGTTCAGCTGACCGTTTGAAGATATTCCGTCGTATAAATTTACTGTGCCGTTAATCCCTGGCAGATATTGTTTGACTTCCTGCGGAGCGCTGGCGTTTGTTTCGTAAGTTATTTTGATGTGTCCGCCTGCAATGTATAAATTTTTTCCTCGGAATTCTATATCATTTACTCCTGATACGAAATTTGAAGTATAATTATTTAACGAATATTTTGCAGGAGTTATTTGCGCGGGTGACTGTGCGTAATCTCCTGAATATATTTTATTTATGTAAATTGTGAAATTATTATTTATTGCTATCTCTATTTCTGCAGAAGTGAGATTTCCTGAATATTCTATACGTTTTGTTATGTTGCCGTCTCCGATGTATCCGCCGAAATAAGCGTAGGCCGTTCTAAATGTTCCTGATAAAAATCCTCTGGCAGAGTATCCTGAAACTATCCCTGTGCTGTTGAGCCCCCCGAGACCACTGACGATGTATCTTTCAGTCAATATATTGTTCGCGTTTTCGTATGCGCTGCTGTTTGAGGAATATATTAATTTGTTTCCGAACCAAATACCAATGTTTTCTTTAACTTCAATATCCTGCAGAATTATTTCTGCAAGATTTTTTGATAGTGTTTCATTTGTTATTGTCAACACAGCTATTTGGTCAAGTGCTGTTTTGTTTGCGTCTAAAACCTTTGCTACAACTAATGATTGCACGTATGTGTCGCCGATTTCTCCAATTTTTATTGATGAGAGGGAGAGAAGTATATCTTGAGGTATGCGGCTTTCGTATTTGTTTATTTTTATGAGCGGCACTGCGATAAGGATGATTACTAAAATTATTGTGAATGCTAAAAGGGCATCTATGCTGAAGAACATACCTCTTTTTGCCATAGTTTTATATATTTTTTTAGTTCTTAAATTATAGCTAAAGATACAAGTTATTTGTATGTCTTTAGCTAACGTCAAGAACGAAGTTCTTGAGCGTACTCAAGGATTAGTAAATTCTAATGTAAGCAAAGACGCAAAAATGGTCAAATATATGCGTCTATTCCCAGAGGTAGAGATTTAGGGAAACTATTTTGTTTTGGTAAATTGTTGCTCTTGTTATCTTTATTATGTTTTTTGTTGACTGTCCTTCAAAACTGTTTCCGATGCCGGCTACTGACCTGCCATTTATTACCATTTGCTGTGAGAAATTCATAAAAAAATTGTATCTCGTGTTTAAGGCGGATTTTGCTTTTACATATCCTAATGGATTTGACTGACTATCTGCAAGTGCGTAGAACCTTTCTAATTTTGTTTCGTTGATTTTGTCTTCGGATGTCAGCCCGATTCTTACAACATTGTTTTCGTTCCAATCATCTGGCAGACCTCGACTTAAAATCATTTCAGTTATTATTTCGCCTTCATTGAACAATTTATCAAGGGTTTCCTGACTTTCTTTCGGGTAGTTTATTGCGTAGATGTAAAAAATTATAATTCCTGTTATGAATATCAGGCTTGCGACCATCATGTCAAAGCCCCACGCCTGTGCTTTTCTGTGTCGATTGTGCCTCCCTGAAACCACATCTTTTAAGATGTGGTCGGCACGTCGAGCACGAGAAATTTGTTTTCTGACAAATTTCTGTGCAGCAAAATCAGTGATTTTGCTTGCATCCAAAAATCGAGCACTATTCAAACTACGTAATTTAGTATATATTGGTGCATCGATTTTTGGATTTGCCGAATTTAGAGGTGTCATCTTCCTCGGATGTTGCTTATCTTTTTTAATGAAACTGTTATGCCATGTGGTCCTATTTCAAACATATGCACTCTTTTTGAGTGTTTCACTCCACGCATTTTTATTATTTCCAAATATCGTCTGCGTTCACCCCTTTCCTGAATATAATATATCAGGAGCATTGAGTCGGATTCAAATTCAATTGGTTTTGCCGTCGGCTCTCTTTCAGTTAGGGGGTCTTCTTCTAGAGTCAGGAGAGATGTGCAGTTCCAGCCACTTATCATTCCGAATAGCATCACGGCTGCTTCTCTTCTTTCAAGTTCTTTTTCAAAAAGGAGTGCGAATGAAGTTATGCTATCTATGACTATTCTTGTTATACCTTGCTTGATTATTGTTGATTCAATTGTGCCACCGCCCTCTTCAAGCATGGTTTTGACTTTGCTTGGGCTATATTCAAGAAAAGTGAGCAGTTTTTTTCTTTCGTATTCTGCGAGATCCCATCCGAATTCAAGCATATGCTTATAGAACTGCTCTTTTTTTTCTTCAAATGTTACATAGAGACATTTTTCTCCGTGCTTCATTCCTTCAATTAAAAACTGTGTAGCAAATATTGTTTTTCCGCTCCCTGAACTACCTACTATGACATTTGCAGAATTTTTTTCAAAACCGCCTTCAATTAGTTTATCAAGATTTGGAATTCCAACCTGAACTTTTTTTTGCTCTACAGATTTTGAATGATTGATTTTTTTTGTTTTTTTGTTTTTTTTGAGATTTAACATCTTGTCCAAGTTTATTACTTTTGTGTTGACTCTTTTTTTTCTTTTCATAGGTATATCAATGATTATTTGTATAAAAACTTACCTATAGAGAAGTTTGAATAATTCCAAATTCACAAGGGAATTTTCAAAATTCTTCTTAGAGAACTTTGATTTTGCAAAGTTCTCTATACATTGAAGAATTCTGCGAAATATTTGAGTAGGACGATGCGAACGGAAAAGAATACTGCAAGACTTACTGACAATATTGGAATTATATATTTCGTGCCTTCTTTTTCTTCTCCCTTTGTTACTAGACCCAATACTAATGCTCCTACGAGGTCTATTGCTGTGAGAAATGCGACAGAGAAGTAAATGACAAAGGATGTTGATATGTCCACTCTTGACATGGTGAATGGCAAATTAACAGATGTCTGAACTTCTGGTATTGTTGAAAGGACGTTTGTCAGCACTTCTACGAGTACTGTTGAAAGACCGAACAACCCCGGAGCACCTACTGTTATTGCGGCGAATATGAAAATTACGTACATTAAAACATTTGAAGCTGCTCTTTGCTGTATGAAGTAACGTTCGCGTGCGTTTGATGCGGTTTCTTCAAGAAGGACTGCGATGTTGCCGCCGGATTTAAGACCTGACAGAATCAACGAAATTGTTCTCTGGATTTTTTGCGAGTGTGTGCGCTGACCCATGTCAAACATTGCGTTTTCAATGTCTCTGCCAGTCATGAGCTCTTTTCCCAATTTTATTATTTCTTTGTCTAATGGATCAAATTCTTTGCGTGCCGACATTAGCAGCGCATGATCTGTAGGCATTCCTGCACGAAGGTTGCTTGCCATTAACTGGAGAAAATCTGGAAAAGCGTTTTCCATTTTTTTTATTCTGCTGTATTCTTCGAGCCTGACTTTCATTACTTGGTAAACTAATATTACTACAAGCGTGCCAATGAACCATAATGCTGAAGCAGAGATACTTTGCTTTAGTGTGCCTGCGAGTGCTCCAACAATCAGAGACACAACTAATGCAATTATCCTTTTCTTGTTTTTTTTCGGGTCGCTTGGTTTTCTATAGTTATTCATTATGTCAGCAGAGTTGGTCTTGCAGAGCGAATTGCTCCGAGGAACATTACTTGTATGAATACTGTGAACATGAAGAGGCCGCCGTAGAGAACCATAGTTATGTTTTTGTTTAGGCCGACCATTGACGCGATAATTGTCAGAAAAGTTATTGCGAGTGCTGGCAGAATAATTGTGACAAGCATGTAAAACATTACTAATGGATTGAGTTTATTCCCGTAGTTTTGTATTTGGACTATCTGTTCTTCGTTGAGGAGACGGAGACTTCCTTTTATGACTGTTGAAATATCGCTCCCAGATTTCATTCCGTTGCTTATCTGCCATAAAGTTCTTCTAAAATAGGGTGATGAGTTTTTTTCTCCAAGCTCTTCGAGGACTTCAATTTGCGGGACACCTGCATTTATCTTTCTGACTGCTTTCTTAAATTCTGTGCTTATCTCTCCGTAATCTGAAATTGAAATGTTCACCAAGATATTAAACAGCGGAACGCCAGAGCTTAACTGGACGAGCACATCTTCAAGTGCAGGTAAGAGATTTTTTTCGAGCTCTCTTTGTTTCTTATTGTAATGAACTCGGGGATACACAAATTGAGCGAAGACGACGAATCCAGAACAGAATATTGTTATTACGAGCGCGAGCATAAGCGGCGATGTAACTTTAGTCAGGAATAATATCGTAGTTATAACTGTAAAAACAATTATGAAACTCATTATGAAACTGTATGCCGATATGTTAAGGTATTGCTCGCGTGTTACCCCCGAATCAGAATTTTCCAAATAGTAGTCGAGCTTTGAATATTTTTTACGTTGTTGAAGTGCTTTTAGTAGCAGCGGTCTTTTTTTCAGCCGATCTATATTTGAGAAGGTGAAAGGTATATGAAATTTCATTTTCCATAGTTCAGGACAAAATTTATATCATCCTTTGCGATTTTTTTCAGGAGGAGCTCTTTGTTTTGATAGTATAAATTTATTGTTTTTCCCAGGTCGCCCAGACTTCTTATTTTGTGATTGATGAGCCAAGTAATTATTTTCTTTTTTATATTAATTTCTTTGTTTATTTCTTCTTCTGACATGCTTGTGTGCCGACTTATTTCTTCAAAGAATCTTGAACTTTTGCTATGCTTGACGAGCTTGTCACTTTCGGGAGACCAGCGATATAAAGTGTTTGCTTTGGCAATGTCACCTTCGGTTTCTATTTCTGCGATTTGAAGTATTCTTCTTATTCCGCGACGCCTGTCTCTGAACATGACAACGTTGAGGTTTATTGCGTTTAGAAGATTTGCCGGTATGTCAAGAGGCTGGTGAGTCAGGCGAGAGATTGTTTCCGCTGCGGAATCTGCGTGAAGAGTTGCATAAACGGAGTGGCCTGTGTGCATTGCTTCAAACAGAACCATTGCTTCTTCGTGCTTTCGCATTTCTCCAAGAATTATTCTATCTGGGCGCATACGCAGAGAGTTAATTAGCAGGTCAAGCATTGTGACTGCACCTTTTCCTTCAGCGTTTGGAAGTCTTGTTACGAGCGGAGTCCAGTAGAGAAAGTCTGGCAGCATCAGCTCTTTAGTGTCTTCAATTGAAATTATTCTTTGATTTGGAGGAATGAACGGCATGCACGCGTTCAGCAGAACTGTTTTTCCCGACGCTGTTCCACCAGAGATTATTACATTCATTTCATATTCAACTGCGAGCCACAACAATGCAGCTGCTTCTAAGTCACAAGTGTTGTTTTTTATTAAGTCAATTATTGTGTAAGGGTCACGCGAAAATTTTCTTATAACTATTGTGTTTCCCTTTGTGTTTATCGGATACAGCACTGCGTTGACTCTGTCTCCTGTAACCAAGTGCGCATCCAGCAAAGGGCTTAATACTGTTATCTGCCTGCCTACGCGTCTTGCTATAATATTGGCGTAATTTATTGTAATTTCTTCTTTTTCTAAGATTATGTTTGTGCTCAACCATCCGTATTTTTTGCTGTAAATCTTTATCGGCTCTTTTGCAGAAACTATTACTATTTCTTCTAAGTTGGGATCGTTAATTAGATATTCTATTTTTCCGATGCCGAGCATTTCCTGCATCAAAGTTCCGATGATGAAAGATTCTGTTTCGTCTCTTATTGTAGGTATTTTTTCTCTTATGAGCTTTTTTGCTTCTTCTTTAAACTTGTTTTTAATTGAAGAGAATGCTTTCGGGTCTATCAGCTCCTGCATACTTACAGATGTGATTGCAATCAGCTCTTCGCGCAAGTCGTTCAGCAGAGCAGATGTCGCGGCGCTTATTTTAGGTATATTTAGTGTATAAGATGTGCTAATTTCGTCGCGCACGATTTTTATATCTGCGGATGCGCCGTCTAATTTTATTGTATATGCCTCTATTACACTGCCCTTTGTTTTTTGAGAAACTACTGAAACATTAGTTATTTGCGTTTCTTCTTCTGAGTTATCTATATTTTTTGCTTGAGTGATTTCTTTTTCAGTTAGTTCTTCCTGCTTTTTATTTTGATGCCTGAATAGATTGCTTAGGAAACTGTTTTTTTGATTTTTAACTGTTTTTTGCTGGGGGATTACTAATTCTTTTTCTTCTGAATTTTGCTCTGGTTCTTCTTTTTCTTCTGAATTTTCCATTTCTGGCTGTAATTCTTCAGAAAGGTTTTCGCTTTCTATTTCTTCATCGATATTTATTGGGGATTGAGTAACTATTCTGTGCATTGCTTCTTTGTTCTCAAGAAGCTCTAGCTGTTTTATTAGTGGCTTTGCGTGAATTATTCTTTGGCTTTTAACAACGGGCTTTACTGACGAGTTGTGGTGCTTTACTGATGGAACTAAAGTCAGAGATTTTAGTTTTGTTTGCTTTTTTATATGGCTGTGTTTTTTAATCTGCTTATTTTTTATGTCAACGTGCTTGCTAAAATTGTGACTTTTAGTGTGTGGTGAACGCAAAGTTTTTTTGATGATTGTGCGATTATTTGCTGGCTGCGAATTTGAGCCAGATGTTTTTTTGATACCATTGTGTTTGATGAACAAAGCTTTTTTGATTTTTTTGACTGCTGGTTTTTTAGTGTGTCGATTGTGCCTCCCTGAAACCACATCTTTTAAGATGTGGTCGGCACGTCGAGCACGAGAAATTTGTTTTTTCTTATTCTTTCTTATTCTTTCGAGCAGTTTTTTGAAACGGCCTATATTTTTTTTATGTTGTTTGTGCTCCATCATTCATCTCCTCTTTATTTATAACTATTTGTGGCTCTCCAATTGCCGGATAATTTATTCTCACAAGGTTTGCCTCTTCTAAAATCCGCGCCCAATCAATAATTGTTTTGTCGTTGACATTGAAATATTTAGCTAGCACATTTACTTTGATTGCTTTTTTTTCTTTTACCAAATCATACATCATATCTAAGTCTGTTCTAGCTATTCCCTTCGGTGTTTTTATTTTTGTTACGATGACCTGTTCAACTCCGTGCACTTCCATTTTTGCGCGGATTAAAGAGACCATGAAAATTACTATTATGAGAAGCCATTCTCCTGCTAAAATAATACGGTGTTTGAGATTTATTGCACTTTCTTCGTCAATGTCTTCAGATATTATTTTGCCTGAAATTCCGCTGAACGTGTAATTGTTTGCACTGTAGAGACTGTATAACGTATGCGCCAAAACTGCGAGCGTGAGCAAAGAAGCAACTAACTTAAACGCTCGATTTCCCTCCTTCTTTTTGACCATTATTTTCCTGATAGTAGTAATTATGGCGTCCATTTTATAAACCTTACCGACTATTTCAATTTATGATGGATAGAGGTCAGATTAGCTTGGAGTATCTTATTGTTGTTTCTTTTGTTGTTTTTGCTGTAATAGTTATTTTGGGGGTTTCTTTATTTTACACTTCCAGTGCGCAGGATCAGATAAAACTTAACCAGCTTTATGCTTTTTCGAGCAAAGTTATTTCTTCTGCGGAGTCAGTTTATTATGCCGGAGAGCCCTCAAAAATTACAATTACGGCTTATTTGCCGAATGGAGTTCAGAATATTCAAGTTATATCAGATAGTTTGGTTTTCACTTTTGTTACTTCCAGTGGGATTTCTGTTAATGTGTTTGAGAGCAATGTTCCGCTTGATGATGCTACGACAATTTCAATAAATGAAGGCGCGAAACGAATTGTTATTCGCGCCGGCGCTGACAGGGTTTATGTTTCAGAAGAATAGTTTTTTTGCAAGGGCACAGTCCGCGATTGAACTGATTATTTTAGTGGGATTTCTTGCTTTTTTCTTTTTGATTTTTTTGTTTGCAATTCATATGAGCACAGCTGATGAGAGGTGGGAAAATAGGAATCTTCTTACACAGGAACTTGCTTTAGAAATACAGCAAGAGGTTAATTTAGCTGCGGAGTCGTTAAGCGGTTATTCCAGGCAGTTCACTTTGCCTGAAAGGATATCTGGACTAACTTATGATGTAGAAATTGTTGAGAATACGGTTGTTTATGTACATACTGATGATGAACAACATGCATTATCTCTTCCTGTTTCTTATGTAGATGGACTTTTGGTTATTGGAACAAATACGATTAAGAATATTGATGGAGCAGTTTATTTGAATCCTTGAGATATTTTATAAATGTCTTTATGTTTATTCATTCATGATGCGTTGTGAGGTTTGCGGGAAGACGATAACTCTAAAGGAAGATGTAAATATTTTAGCGTTTCTGGGTTTTGTTCCTAAAAATTTTTGCAATAATTGTTATTCTTCAAAAGAACGTGGGCTCTCGCGGCATTTTTTGTATTTTCCCAGACAGCCGATAAATAGCAAAATATATATTGTCGGATTGTGTTTCTTTACGGTGTTTCTAGTCATATTTTCTCTTTTTGCTTCGCTGACTCTTTTTTCCGATATGCCATTTGTAGAAAAAGTAATTATGTCAAAGTGCTTCTGAAAACTCCACACTTTAGTGTGGAGTAGCACTTTGAGCATCCAAAAAACAAGTGCCATTCAAACCTCGCACTTTAGTGCGAGGTGGCACATTGTTTTTTTGATTTTAGTAATAGCTTTATTTTGGATTTTTATTGTTATGTGGCAGTGGATTTTGTATTTTATTACTAAACGAAAGCTTGCTACTTTGCGTTGAATTTTATCTCTGAAAATTAATTAGATTGGAAATAATTTTGAATCATATATACTATTGATTTTCACACTTCTATGTACATATTGGCAGCTATTCAGTCTTTGAGATAATTTTATAAAGAGATATCATCCGTGATTTTTATGGACTTATCTATTGAAGGGCGGGGAGAAAACGCGGTTTTTAGGAATATTCGGGCATATTTAGGGCGGCATCCAGAGGTAGAGAAAAAAATTAGAGCGTATTTGGATAAAAATCCTGATGCTTCTGCAAGAGACATGGAGCATGTAGGGTTTGGCGGGTTAACAGTTACACGTTCTTCTAATTTGTTGAAAGAGTACTTGGGTATTAATCATGAACATTTTAATCTGAAAAATGGAAGGATGAAAGATAGCGAGCTTGAGTCTCGTTATGAATTATTTAGGGATTTTGTTCAGAAAACAGAAGGTAGGTTTACACCGAGAGATTTGCCGAAGAGTGCGAATGGAATGCTTGGTAGAAAATACAATGACCAAATTTATCCGGCAGTGTTTGATGTATGTCGTGCTGGCAATGAGCATTATGAATCTGTAGATTTTATTCCTTTTGCAAATTATACGGTGCAATTGTTTCTTATGCGGTCCGCTTTGTTTGCGCGGGAACAAGAACGTGAGGATTTGGAGTCTGGGGCTTATGAAGGACTGCTCAAGGCAGATAGTCACATAGACTTTTCCAATTCTTCACAGATGTGCGCCAACTATTTGCTCACTTCTTGTTTAAGAGGCATAGAACGAGAAGATAATTTTATAGGCAATTTGAGTAAGAACTCGTTAAGACTTGGTAGGATGAGAAATGTTTTGAAGCATAGGCTTGCAAAGGCAAACTATGATGGCGATGCCATCGATGCTGAATTTGTAGAACATTCTTTTTCTTTAGAGGTTGTACATCGTGGTTTGCGGTCTTTTTTTGATAGACCACGGATTGTTTCATTGGACGAATTTGCAGAAAGTGAATTAGGAAACGATGGACTGATTTTTCAAGGCGGTGAATTTAAAGAAATTATTGGTACTAATGAGTCTTTACGTGTGTCTGAAGAGTTGGAATTAGTTGATTCTGTTATAAGCGCTATTCCTCCTATTAATAAGCGAAAAAATTTTAAAGGGGTGCCTAAAGATAGAAATAGAAATGTTTTTGTTATGAAAGCATTGGCTGGGAAGACTTTCGAGGAAATTGCAAAGCATTATGGTTTTACGCATCAAAGAGCTGAACAAATCTATACAGAGGTTTGCGATTGTTTAAAGCGGAAAGTAGCTAAGGTACTTTTGTGAGTGAATTTCTGAATTGCGCTAAGGTTATTTGGATTAATTTACTATTCAATAGTTAATACAATAGGAAGGTTTAAATACCTTGAATTTTTGTTGCGTTTATGACAGGTACACATGTTTTGAATGAAAGAAATCCTTTTGATGGAATGGGGTTTGTGCCTTCTAGCAGATGGGTTAGATTTACAGGTATGAAACCTTCTGGCGATGAGAGATTTATTTTATATGGTGTAGATAAAGATCCTTGTATACCTGAACTGGGAACTGGTGCGATTATTGCGGACAAAATGCGTGGTGGATTGGTTAGGCTTTTGTGTCCCAATGGGCGTTTTGCTTGTTGGGGATTTTATGTTCCGATTGAAGGAAATAATACTGTTAATCCAGTTGGAAACTGGCTTTCGATGAATGTTGATGTTTCTTATGACATTCCTCTTTTTAATGTTGTGGAAGTTCATGAAGCTATGAGGTCTCCCGACAGATTTAAGCGTTACCAAGAGAATAAAGTTGTTGATAAATATTTTTAGGGTGATGGAAGCCTTTTTAAATCGTGTTTTACAGGAGTAGTTCATGGCTCACGGAATGTATCATTATATTCGCGAGGCGTGGAAGAAGCCCGACACTGCAACTTTGAGAGAGAGGATGATTGCGTGGCGCGCTGGCGGAGCGGTTGAAGTTGTTGACAAGCCTTTGAGATTGGATAGGGCGCGGGCTCTTGGATACAAAGCGAAGAAAGGATTTATTGTTGCGCGTGTGCGTGTTATGCGTGGCGGCAGAACTCGTAGGCGTGTTGAAGTTAAGGGACGTAAAAGCCGCAAACAAACAAACAGAAAGACTTTGAAAATGAATTACAAATGGGTTGCTGAAATACGCGCTGCAAATTATTTTAACAATCTTGAAGTTTTGAATTCTTATTGGATTGGTAAAGATGGAAAACATTATTTTTTTGAAGTTATTCTTGTTGATCCTTCAAAGCCCGAGATAAAAAGTGATAGGACTATAAATTGGATTGGACGCGGCGCTAATGTTGGAAGAGTTTACCGAGGACTAACTTCTGCGGGGAAGAGGTCGCGCGGGCTTTTTGCGAGGCGCGGGCATTCACCGACTATGAAAGTGCGACCTTCTTTGAGGGCATGGGATAGACGAGGGAAGTAATTTAGATAAGTATATATATTATTTTTATTTTGTTTGTTTATGAGGGTTAGAAAAGAGTGGTGGTATGTTATTGTTCTTGCTGTTTTGATTTTGTTTTTGATGATTGCTTTTAGAGACGATATTGGATTGGCTCCCGCTATTGAAAAGTCTGAACAAAATAGTTTTGCTAAACAAATTGGACTTGATGCTGATGTTGCGCCAACTAGACAGCAGGAGAGAAATGCTCGGCAATTGTTGGAGAATTTAAAAGGGCTTAAGGGAAATGAATAGTTCAAATTTATTTTTGATATTGTTTTTTGTTTTTGTTAGTTTTGGTTTTGTTTCCGCGCAGTTGAATGTTCCCAACAATCTGCCCGGGGATGTTTTTAGCGCTTCTGGAACTGTTGTGAATGATAGGAATGGATTTTCTGGAGATTTTTTAAATGATTTTTCAGGTGATGGTTATTTGGAATTATTTTCCGGGGCTCCTGGTGCTGGTAGTGTTCATTTATTTGACGGAAGAACTGCAGCTATCATAAATTCTTACAACCCTGGATTTGCTAGTGGGCTTGCTGGTTATAGAGTGAAGAATATTGGAGACCTTAATAATAATGGTTTTAGTGATATTCTTACTTCTCATCCTAATAGTAATAATCTTGCAGGAGCTATTCAGACTGGAGCAGTATATGCTTATGATTCTGTTGGCGGACAGTTGATACTCCCATACCCGATTTTTGGTGGCGCCGCATATGATAATTTTGGAAATTCTATTGATGTCATAGGTGATGTGAACAACGACGGGATTAATGATTTTGTTGTTGGCGCGCCTGGGTTTAATGCTCCTGGAGTTTTGTCCGCTGGAGCTGTTTATGTTTATTCCGGCGCGAGTGCTACTTTAATTTATACGACTGTTGGAACTATTGCTGCTGGGAGATTAGGAGAATCTGTTGCTGGACTTGGAGATGTTACTGGAGACGGTGTTTCTGATTTTGCTGCTAGCGAACCCATTGCGTTTCAAGGTTCTCCTGGGACAGTTTATTTTTATTCTGGTTCTAACGGTGCCGTTATTTCTTCAGTTAGCTCACCTACCTCGGTTAGTGGCTTCGGCTCTTACATTTCTAATATTGGAGACTACAATGGTGACGGTATAAATGACTTAGCTATAAATGAACCATCTTTGACTGGAACTGTTTATATTTATTCTGGTTTTAATCTTGCGCAGATTGCTGTTTTTAATGGGCCAAATTCTGGCGAGAACTTTGGGTTTTCTATCGATGGTGGAGATGTTAATGCTGACGGCATAAGTGATTTAATTGTTGGGGCTCCTCTCGCTGATAAAATTTATGTTTACAGAGGAGGAAGTGGTGGTTTACTTTACACTTGGCAGGGACCTTCTGGAAGTAATGTGGGGACTTCAGTTGCTTCCGCTGATTATAATTTAGATGGGTTTGATGAAATGTTATCTGGTTATTCTTATTTTTTCTCTGGTACTGGGACTGGTCCTGGGATGGTTGTTGCTGATACTTATGGTGGTGTGTGGTCTTATGGTTTCGGGACTTTGATTGCGACGTGGACGCCTGCTACTAATTTATTAACTAATCCTGCTTCTGGAACTGTGACAGTTTCCGGAGCTTCTGCGAATTCTGCTGGTTTTATTTTATGTAATTCTGCGCCTACTAATATTCAAATAAATGCTGGGAATAATTTGTATGTTGATTTAAATCCGTCGCCATATTATGCGTTTATTCCAATACAGTTTAATTCTTTTGGGAGCTGGACGT